>Ga0208179_1000890_pt1 | contig 16807 bp, 12 predicted proteins | sample Malvired_Geostar_FD_184238 | JGI IMG/M metagenome (GOLD analysis project Ga0208179, IMG submission 184238) | Marine viral communities from the Global Malaspina Expedition - Malaspina viral metaG DeepMed_Geostar (SPAdes) (version 2) | ecosystem: Environmental > Aquatic > Marine > Oceanic | place...
CTGCTCGCCCGGGGCGGCGCCTATGCCCGCCTGCACGCCGTCTCCGAAGCCGCCGAATGATCGCCAGGACGAGAACACCATGACCGACCACTATGACGATACGGACGACCTGGCCGAGCGGACCCTCTCCAACCGGCAGGTCCTGGGCTTCATCGGCGCCTTCTGGCTGCGGCGGCCGCTCCTGTTCTGGACCTCGGTGGTCCTGACCCTGGTGGCCATCGGCTTCGACCTCGCCCTGCCCTGGGCGGCCGGCCGGCTAATGGACATCGTGGCCGCCGGCCCCGACCAGGCCGACCTCGCCTGGCGGGCCTGGGCGGTGTTCATCGGCGTCTTCCTGGCCTTCACCGTGGTGCGCAACATCGCCTTCCGGTTCTGGAATCCGATGGCCGCGGCCAACATGAAGGACATGACCGACGAGGGCTTCCAGCGGGTCCAGTCCTATTCGTCGGACTGGCACGCCAACACCTTCGCCGGCTCCACCGTGCGGCGGCTCAGCCGGGGCATGTGGGGCTATGACATGGTCTCCGACGCGGTGATCCTGTGGCTGGGACCGGCGCTGATCGTGCTGGTCGGCCTGTCGGTGATGATGATCGCCCGCTGGCCCCTGGTGGGGGTCTTCTCCCTGGCGGTGGTGATTCTCTACTTGGTCTCCAACATCTGGCTGACCACGGTCTATGTGCGGCCGGCCAACCTGAAGTCGGTGGCCCTGGACTCTCGGATCGGCGGCGCCCTGTCGGACTCCATCGGCTCCAACCCGACGGTGAAGGCCTTCGGCGCGGAGGGCCGTGAGGAGGCCCGCATCGGCGGCGTCACGGCCCTGTGGCGGCGGTTGACGCTGACCACCTGGACCCGGTTCATCAATGTCTGGCTGTGGCACAACCTGATGCTGGTGGGCCTGCAGGCGGGCCTGACGGGCCTGCTCCTGCGGCTGTGGTCGCAGGGCCAGGCCAGCGCCGGCGACGTGGTCTTCGCCATCACCGCCTTCATGCTGATGAGCGGCTATCTGCGCAACCTGGGGGAAAACATCCGGATGATGCAGAAGGGCCTCGACGATGTGGAGGATGTGGCCCGCTACGCCGTCACCCCGCCGGAGGTGGCCGATCTCCCCGACGCCGCGGCCTTCCGGGGCGAGCGGGGCGAGATCGCCTTCGACCGGGTGACCTTCGGCTACAAGGCCGCCGCCGCGCCGCTCTACAAGGACTTCACCCTGATCGTCGCGCCGGGGGAAAAGGTCGCCCTGGTCGGCGCCACGGGGGCGGGCAAGTCCACCTTCGTCAAGCTGCTCCAGCGGCTCTACGACCTGCAGTCCGGGCGCATCCTGATCGATGGCCAGGACATCGCCAAGGTCAGCCAGGCCTCCCTGCGGCGGTCCATCGCCCTGGTGCCGCAGGACCCGGCCCTGTTCCACCGCACCATTGCGGAGAACATCGCCTATGCCCGGCCCGACGCCCGCCCCGAAGAGGTGGCCCTGGCGGCGCGGCGCGCCCGGGCGCACGACTTCATCATGCGCCTGCCCAAGGGCTATGAGACCCTGGTGGGCGAGCGCGGGGTGAAGCTGTCGGGCGGCGAGCGCCAGCGGGTGGCCCTGGCGCGGGCCTTCCTGGCCAATGCGCCGATCCTGGTCCTGGACGAGGCCACCTCATCCCTGGACGTGGAGACCGAGCGGGACGTGCAGGGCGCCATGGAGGAGCTGATGGCCGGGCGCACGACCATCGTCATCGCCCACCGGCTGTCCACCATCCGCGGCGCCGACCGCATCCTGGTCTTCGAAGGCGGCCGGGTGGTGGAGGAGGGCCGTCACGCCGAGCTGGTGGCCAAGGGCGGCGCCTATGCCCGACTGCATGCGGTCACCGAAGGGGTCGGCTAGGTTGGACGTGACGCGGCGGGCGGAATAGGCGACCCTGTAGCGGGGTGGGCTCAACAGGATTGGGGCGCCCCTTGAGCTATGCCGACAATGTCGTGCGCTGGTTGCGGGAGCGGCTCGACCGGGAGCCGCCCCTGGCCGAGCCCCGCGAGCTGGCCCTGGCCCTCCGCGTCCTGGCGCTGTGGCGCGCCTCGGCGATCGTGGACGCCTTCGTCGCCCGCCACGGGCGAAGGGTGCTGCAAGGCCCCTTCGCCGGCATGGCCTATGTGGAGGGCGCCAGCGAAGGCGCCCTGGCCCCGCGGCTGCTGGGGACCTATGAGGCCGAACTCCACCCCTATCTGCTGGCCCTGGCCGCCGAGGGGCTCGACAGCGTCATCGATGTGGGGTCGGCCGAGGGCTATTACGCCGTCGGCATGGCGCTGCTGGCGCCGGGCGCCCAGATCCACGCCTTCGACACCTCGCCCAAGGCCCGCGCCGCCTGCGCCCAGATGGCGGCGCTCAACGGCGTCGGCGACCGGGTGAGCATCGGCGAGACCCTGAGGCCTGAGGATTTCGAAGCCCTGGCCGGGCCAGGACGCCTGGTCCTGATGGACGTGGAGGGGGCCGAGGAGGACCTGCTGCGCCCCGACCTCAGTCCGGCTCTGGCCCACACACACATCATCGTCGAGGCGCACGAGGTCTATCGCCCCGGCGTGGCGGCGCGCCTGACCGAGCGCTTCGCCCCGACCCACCATGTCACCCAGTTGGCGATGGGCGGCCGGACCCTGCCCCTGCCGGACTGGCTGATAGCGTCGAACCATCTCGATCAGCTGCTGGCGGTCTGGGAGTGGCGGCTTGGGCCCACCCCCTGGCTGGTCATGCGCCCGAAGTCGCTCAACGCCTGAGCGCGGACCCCAGGGCCGGCGCAAAGTCGCCGCGGGGTTCGGCCTGCACCTCGGCCAGGCCCAGCCAGCCGGCCATCAGGCGCAGCTCGGCGGCCAGGCGCTCCGGGGTGTCGGGCGTGGCGTCCGGCTCGGCGTGGGCCGCCATCACCCGCAGGACGCCGGTCTTGCGGTCGGCCTTCAGGTCCACCCGGGCGGTGATCGCCTCGCCCTCCAGGAAGGGCAGGACATAGTAGCCATGGGTGCGCTTCTCGGCCGGGGTGTAGATCTCCAGCCGGACCCGCACCCCGAACAGCCGTTCCGTCCGTTCACGGAACCAGATCAGGTTGTCGAAGGGCGACAGCAGGGCCGCGCCGCCTATCCGTCGGGGCCGGCGGGCGCCCGGGTCGAGATAGGCGACCTGGTCCCAGCCGCGGACCGTGACCGGAACCAGGTCGCCGGCCTCCACCAGTTCGGCGATCCGCGCCCGGGTCTCGGCCGGCGCCATGCGGAAATAGTCGCGCAGGTCCCGTTCGGTGGCCACGCCCTGCGCCCGGGCGGCGATCCGCAGCAGGGCCCGTTGGGCGTCCTCGCGGGGCGGCGTCGGCGCCCTGTGGATCTCGGCCGGCAGCACCTCGTGGGGCAGGCCATAGACCCGTTCGAAGGTCGCCCGGCGGGTGGCCGTGGTCAGGCGTCCGGTCCAGAACAGGCACTCGGCCGCCCGCTTGGCCTCGCTCCAGCCCCACCAGCCGCCGGCGCCCTTGACCCCCAGCTCCAGCTCCGAGGCCGACAGGGGGCCGCGGTCGGCCACCGCCGCCAGGGCGCGTTCCATTACGGCGGGATGCTCGCGCAGGAACCGGGCCACGCCCTTCCACACGCCCACCCCCTCGCGGGCGTCCTCCATCCGCCAGCGCAGCAGCGGCTGGGTCGACAGGGGCAGGAGCGAGGCCTCATGGGCCCAGTATTCGAAGAAGGCTGGCCGCTCGCCCCAGGCCAGGGCTTCCAGCGCCTCCCGCCGATAAGGGCCGAGGCGGGAGAAGAAGGGCAGGTAGTGGGTGCGCGACACCACATTGACCGAGTCGATCTGCACCACCCCCAGGCGGGCCATGGCGTCGGCCAGGTGGCGGCGGCCCGGCGCCTGGGGCCTGGCCCGCCCGAAGCCCTGCGCGCCCAGGGCGATACGGCGAGCCTGGGCGGCGCTGAGGCGTTCAAGGGGCGCAGGGGCGGGGGGCAAGGTCGGCCGTCAGGTCAGCGCTCGGGCCAGTCGGCCCAGGCGTCGGCCCCGGACGGCGGCAGCGCAACCTCCATCTCGCAGACCAGACCCGAGGGCGGAAAGTCCATCCGCACCTCGCCGACGAACTCGGCCGCCAGACCGCGCTGGATCAGCCGCGAGCCGAAGCCCTTTCGCGTGGGCGGGACGACCGGCGGCCCGCCGCGCTCGCGCCAGCTCAGCCGAAGCTTCGGCGGATCGGCCGCCGCGTCCAGTCTCCAGGCCAGCTGGATCTCTCCGGACTCGTTGCTCAGGGCGCCGTACTTGGCGGCGTTGGTGGCCAGTTCATGGAAGGCCAGGGCCATGGCGATGGCGGCGCGGGGCGGCAGCATCACCCCCGTGGGTCCCTCGATCCGGAACCGCTCCTGGCCATAGGGCTCGGCGGCCTGGGCGGCGATCTCCTCCAGCCGGGCGCCGGCCCACCGCGAATCGGTGAGCACGTCATGCGCCCGGGCGAGCGCCAGGAGCCGCGAGGTCAGCGCCTCGCGCACCTCCAGCGGCGCCCCGCCGCCGCGCAGGGTCTGGGCTGAAATCGCCTGCACCGTGGCCAGGGAGTTCTTCACCCGATGGTTCAGCTCATGGACCATCAGCCGCAGGTGCTCTTCGGCCAGCTTGCGCTCGGTGATGTCGCGGAAGAAGATCGCCAGACCTTCCTCGACCGGGTTGCCGCGCACGTCGAGCCAGATGATGCGGCCGTCTGGAAAGACGTAGCGATTCTCGATGGCGAAGGCGGTCCGCTCCGCCATCGCCCGCCGATAGGTCTCCCCCAGCGGGGCGTCTCTCGTTTCGGGCCAGAGCGCCCAGTGATCTTGGCCTATGAAAGCCTCTCGGGGGCGGCCATCCACGCGGATCCCTTCGGCGTTGATCTCCAGGACAGTGAAGTCGTGGGCCAGCAGCATGAAGCCGTCGGTCATCCCCTCCAGCACGCTGCGGGCGCGGTCCCGCTCGGCCTTCAGGGCGGCCTCGGCGCGGACCTGCTCGGTGGTCTCTATGACGACAGCGATGACGCCGGCCGGCTTGCCGGCCTCGTCGAAGACCGGCGAGTAGTCCAGGTTCATCACCACGGTCTCGGCCTGGCCGTGGCGGTGGAGCACCAATTCCTGATTGTTGTAGGAGAGGGACCCGCCGGCCAGGCCCACCTCCATGACGTGGGCGTCGAAATCGGCCACCTCGGGCCAGCCCTCCAGCACATTGCTGCCCAGGAGCTCGGGATGGCGACCGCCGGCGACCACCGAATAGGCGTCGTTGTAGAGCATGACGCCCTGGCGTCCCCACAGCATGGCGATGGGAATGGGCGAATGCAGGACCATGCTGAGCGCGGTGAGCAGGCTCTGGGGCCAGTTTTCGATCGGGCCGATGGGACTCTTCGACCAGTCCCGCTGTGCGATCAGACCGCCGGTCTCACCGCCGGTCTGGAGGAAAGCGACACGGTCGCGGGCGTGCGCCGCGGTCTGGCTCTCAGGGGACTGCGACACGAACGCGACGGCTCCACGCCAAGGGTCTCGCGACACAGTCTAGCCGGGCCCCAAGCGGAGAAGCCAACGAAATCGGTTAGTTGCAAAGCCTGCCATCGGTCAGCGCGGCGATCTCAAACCGGAACAGCACCTCGGGATCCGGGGCCTCCACCGTCTCGGCGAGGGCGGCCGGCGCGAGCCTGTTCACCAGGTGGCGGATGACGTTGAGCCGCGCGGTCTTCTTGTGATCGGCCTTGACGCAGACCCAGGGCGCCAGGGCGGTGTCGGTGCGCCGGAGCATCTCGTCCCGGGCGGCGGTGTAGTCGTCCCAGCGGGGTTGGGCGAACTCATCCAGGGGGCTGGACTTCAACACCTTCAGCGGGTTGTCCTTGCGTTCGGCCAGGCGCTGCGCCTGTTCGGCCTTGGTGACGTCCATCCAGATCTTCACCAGCCGGATGCCCGATCCGACCAGCATCTCTTCGAACAGGGGAACCTCGCGCAGAAAGTCCTCCTGCTCGGCGGGGGTGGAAAAGCCCATCACCCGCTCGACGCCGGCGCGGTTGTACCAGGAGCGGTTGAAGATCACGAACTGGCCGCCGGCCGGCAGGTGGCTGACGAAGCGCTGGAAGTACCACTGGCTTCGTTCGACGTCGGAGGGCTTGGACAGGGCGACCACCCGGGTGGCGCGGACCGACATGTGCTCGGTGATCCGCTGGATGGTCCCGTCCTTGCCCGCGGCGTCGCGGCCCTCGAAGATGACCAGCACCTTCTCGCCGTTCGCCAGGGCCTGCTGCTGCATCCTGACCAGGGCCAGTTGCAGGCGCGGCAGGGCCTCGTCGTAGGATTGGTTGGACTTGTCGGTCTTGTCGGACTTGCTCATGGCCAACCCTACGCCGGCCGCCCGCGATGGCGCCATGGCCTATGCGACCGGGGGGCTCGCCCGCTAGAAAGCGCCCCATGATCCGTCTGTTCGTCACCCACGACCTCGCGCCGGGCGCCAAGCTGGGCCTCAATCCCGACCAGAGCCGCTATGTGGTCGCCGTCATGCGCCGGGCCGCGGGCGATCCCCTGCTGGTGTTCAACGGCCGTCATGGGGAGTGGCGCGCCATCGTCGCCGAGAGCGGCAAGCGCGGCGCGGTGCTGGAGGTCCAGGATCAGACCCGGCCCCAGGCTGCCGGGCCCGACCTCGATCTCATCGTCGCCACGGTCAAGCGGGCGCGGCTGGAGACCATTGTCGAAAAGGCCTGCGAACTGGGGGTGCGGCGGGTGCGGCTGGTGGTCACCGAGCGGACCAATCCCGATCACATCCGCCTGCCGCGGCTGAACGCCATCGCCGTCGAGGCCGCCGAACAGACCGGCCGCATCGACCTGCCGGACATCGACGCGCCCGTGCGACTGGCCGAGGTCCTGGACGCCTGGGAGCCTTCCCGGCGGCTGCTTTTCTGTGACGAGGCCGGCGACGCGCCCCCGGCGCTGCAGGCCCTGAAGGACCAGCTCCAAGGTCCCTGGGCGGTGTTGATCGGCCCCGAAGGCGGTTTTTCGCCGGCCGAGCGCGCCCGGCTGCGGGGGCTCGACCAGGCCGTCGCGGCCACCCTTGGCCCCAGAATCCTGAGGGCCGACACGGCGGCGATCAGTGCGCTCACCATCTGGCAGAGCGTCTGCGGCGACTGGGGTGATTGCGTCACGCCGCGTTAGGGGCCATTGCGCTTCGCCATCGTTGCGCCCACTTCAGCGAACGGCGTAAAGATCGCCGCCGCTTGGGGCCTGGCCCGTGGCGAAGAATATGGTCGGGCTGGGGAGAGAGACATGGCCGACGTCATTTGCGACGAGCGTCCCTTGGTGTTCGAAGACCTGGTCGCCTGGTTCGCCGACGGCTCCAAGGCCAAGGCCGACTGGCGCATCGGCGCCGAGCACGAGAAGTTCCCCTTCTATCTCAAGGATCATTCGCCGGTGCCCTATGAGGGACCAACCGGCATCCACGCCCTGCTGACCGGTCTGATGCGGTTCGGCTGGCAAGGCGTGTTCGAGGGCGACACCCTGATCGGGCTGGAGCGCAACGGCGCCAATGTCAGCCTGGAGCCCGGCGGCCAGTTCGAGCTGTCGGGCGCGCCCCTGCGCGACCTGCACGAGATCTGCGACGAGACCGGCGGCCACCTGTCCGAGGTCAAGACCGTCGCCGACGAACTGGGTCTGGGCTTCCTCGGCCTCGGCTTCACGCCCACCTGGACCCGCGACCAGATCCCGGTGATGCCCAAGGGCCGTTACAAGATCATGCGCGCCTATATGCCGAAGGTCGGCGGCATGGGCCTGGACATGATGTTCCGCACCTGCACCGTGCAGGTGAACCTCGACTTCGGGTCCGAGGCCGACATGGTCAAGAAGTTCCGGACCAGCCTGGCCCTGCAGCCCATCGCCACGGCCCTGTTCGCCAACTCGCCCTTCACCGAGGGCAAGCCCAACGGCTTCCTGTCGGCCCGGGCCAATGTCTGGACCGATGTGGACCCCGACCGGACCGGCATGCTGGACTTCGTCTTCAAGGACGGCTTCGGCTTCGAGACCTACGCCAACTATGCGCTCGACGTGCCCATGTACTTCGTGAAGCGCGAGGGCCGCTATATCGACGTGGCCGGGCGTTCCTTCCGCGAGTTCATGGAGGGCCGCCTGCCCGAGCTGCCGGGAGAACGGCCGACCATCAAGGACTGGGCCGACCACGTCACCACCATCTTCCCCGAGGTGCGCCTCAAATATTACCTGGAGATGCGCGGCGCCGACGCCGGCCCCTGGAGCCGGCTCTGCGCCCTGCCGGCCCTGTGGACCGGCCTGCTCTACGACCAGGCGGCCCTCGACGCGGCCTGGGACCTCTGCAAGGGCTGGTCCGTCGACCATCATGAAGGCCTCCGCAGCCAGGTGGCCAAGGTGGGCCTCAAGGCGGAGATCGACGGCCGGACCGTACAGGACGTGGCCAAGGACGTCCTGGCCATCGCCCGCCAGGGCCTCAAGGCCCGCAATCGCCTGAGCGGCGGCCTGGTCGACGAGACCGGCTATCTGGCCGACCTCGACGAGATCGCCGAGAGCGGCAAGACCCCGGCCGAGCGGATGCTCGACCTCTATCACGGCGCCTGGAAGGGCGACCTCTCCAAGGCCTACGAAACCCTGGCCTTCTGAGGCGAGGCTACGACTTGGCGGCCGGGAACCGGCGACGCCGTCAGACAAGTGACGCATCAGGCGGCTAGAGGTCATGCCATGACCCTTGCTCGCCGCTCCGCCCGCCTCGCCCTGTTCGCTGTGTTCGCCGCCCTCCCGGCCCTGGCCCACGAGGGGCCCGGCCGCCACGCGCCGGTTCCGTCGGCGCCGTCGGCCGCATCAGCGCAGGAGGTGGACGTCAATCCGGCCGAGCGCGCCTGGCTGGCCGGCGACCATCACGTTCATAGCCGTTACAGCGTCGGCTGGACGCCCGACCCGGCCGGCGGACCGCCCAAGCCGGAGATCGCCGGCGACGCCATCTATCCGATCCCGACCAATGCGGCCATGGCGGCGCGCCATGGCCTGTCCTGGATGGTCTCCACCGACCACGGCGGGCCGAACCATTCCAAGGTCAACCGCGATCTGGCCTATCCGGAACTGCAGCGTTCCCGCGCCGAGGTTCCTGGCCTCATCCAGTTCTACGGCATGGAGTTCGACACCCCGGGCGCCGACCATTCCAGCCTGATCATTCCGCACACGCCCAAGGAGCGCGATGTGCTGGAGGGGATCGAAAGCCGCTTCGCCAAGCGCGAGCCCTGGCCGGCCGACCCGTCCTGGGACACCGAACCGCGAATGCTCGAGGCTCTGCGGCATATGCGAGAGATCGAACAGCCGCCGGTGGTGATCGCCAACCATCCCTCCCGCTCGGCCTCGGGAGTCAGCGAATGGGGCCAGGACCGGCCCGCCGAACTGCGCGACTGGAACGACACCGCGCCCCAGGTGGCCATCGGCATGGAAGGCGCGCCCGGACACCAGGCCGCCGCCCTGGAGCGGGACGGCGCGATCGATCCGGAAGGCTCACGCGGCGGCTATCGCAACAGCCCGACCCTGGGCGGTTTCGACCAGATGACGGCGCGCCTGGGGGGATTCTGGGACTCCATGCTGGGCGAGGGCCGTCGCTGGTGGGTCACCTCGACCTCCGACTCCCATGTTCACTACACCGACGGCGGCAGCGATTTCTGGCCCGGAGAATATTCCAAGACCTATGTGAAAGCCGTCCGCAGCCATGCCGACATCCTCGACGGCCTGCGCCAGGGGCGGGTGTTCGTCACCACCGGCGACCTGGTCTCCGAGCTTGATGTGAGCGCCCAGGCCGGCGCCGAGCGCGCCGAGATCGGCGGGACCCTCAAGGTCGCCCCCGGCGGCGATGTGGTGGTGACCATCCGCCTGCGCGATCCCGCCACGGTCAATGCGGCCGGACGCACGCCGCAGGTGGCTCGCATCGACCTGATCGTGGGGGATGTGACGGGGCCGGCGGCCGACCGTGACGCGGCCGTCAATCCCAGCACCCGGGTCGCGCAGCGCTTCACCGCCGCCGACTGGCGCCGGGACGGCGAGGAGATCGTCGTCACCCACACCCTGAGCGGCCTCTCGGGCGACGCCTATGTCCGCGTGCGGGGGACCAGCGGGGGCGAACTCGAACCCACGCCGGACCCGAAGGGCGAAGACCCCTGGTCGGACCTGTGGTTCTACGGCAATCCCATCTTTCTTGAGATGACGCCCGCCGCGCTCTGAGGCGTCGGCGGGCGGCGGGCGCCTCAGGACTTGGGCGTCTCCACGTTCGGCGCCCAATGGTCCTTCTGGCTCTGGCCGGCGCCCGAGTCGGTGTGCTGGACGACGGAGTCCACATTGCGGTGATGGTCGTGCGGCGCCACCGCGTCGCCCACGGCATAGACCTCCACCCGGTCGGCATAGAAGGCCACGCGGCCATCGATGCGCGTCGCGCCGGGCAGAGGATCCTCATAGGTCCAGGCGACATTCTCCAGGATCTCGCCTTCCAGGGTCACGGTGTAGTAGGCCGCGTCTCCCTTGAAGGGGCAGTGGGTGGAGCGGTCGGTCCGGGCGAAATAGCCCATCTCGATATCCGCCCTGGGGAAATAGGCCACCGGCGCCAGCTTGCCTTCCCGCAGGATCAGGACGTCGTCGCTGTCGGCGATGATATGGCCCTGAAAGGCCGCCCGCATCCGGCCTTCGGCCGGCACGATGTCGATGGCGTGGTTGGACCCGGGGTCGCTCATGAGATCTTCTCCTTCGAACGCAGGGGGAACGCATGACCCCGGCGGTTGGCTCCAGACAAGGCGGTTGCGGTGAAGTTGGACGAGCCTTGCTTGTCTTGGCGCAGGCTGCGTGATCTTCTCCCCGTTTTCCGGGGCGACCCGGGTGAAATGAACCTCGGCGCGGGCCTGTGGGGCCGGCTCAACGCAGAACAGGCGGAAGTCGATTCATGAACATCGTCATCGTGCTCGGCGTGCTGATCACGCTGCTCACCGGCGTCCCGGTGCTGCTGCAGTTGATGCGCAACCACCCGCGGGGCCTGATCGTCCTGTTCTTCGCCGAGATGTGGGAGCGCTTCTCCTACTACGGCATGCGGGCCATCCTGATCTTCTACCTGACCCAGCACCTGCTGTTCGACGATGACGTCGCCAACGCCCAGTACGGCTCCTACACCTCGCTGGTCTATCTGCTGCCCTTGATCGGCGGCATCCTGGCCGACCGCTATCTGGGCACCCGCAAGGCCGTGGCCTTCGGGGCCCTGCTGCTGGTGGCCGGGCACCTGGCCATGGCGGTGGAGGGCGAGCCGACCCGCGAGGTCCTCACCTATGCCGGCCAGACCTACGAGGTCGCCGCCGAGGGCCGGATGGACGGCCGCCAGGTCCGGCTGGTGGTGGAGGGCGAGCCCTACGCCTTCGGCCCCGCCCAGGGCGGTGGCCTGCAGATCATCGACCTGCCCGCGACCGCGCCGCTGCCGGCGGTGCTGCCGGCCGGCAGCTATGAGATGACCCAGACGGCCGATCCGGTGGGCGTCAACATCTTCTATCTGGCGGTTTCGCTGATCATCCTGGGGGTGGGCTTCCTCAAGCCCAACATCTCGACCATCGTCGGCCAGCTCTATCCGCAGGGCGACCCCCGGCGGGATTCCGGCTTCACCCTCTACTATTACGGCATCAATCTCGGCGCCTTCTGGGCCTCGGTGCTCTGCGGCCTGCTCGGCCAGCATTTCGGCTGGGGCTATGGCTTCGGCCTGGCCGGGGTCGGCATGGCCCTGGGCTGGATCGTCTTCGTGCTCGGCAAGCCGCTGCTTGAAGGGCATGGGGAGCCGCCGGAGCCTGAGAAGCTGAAGGCGCCGATCTTTGGTCCCCTGAACCGCGAATGGCTGATCTATCTGGCCACCATTCCCTGCATCGGCGTCGTCTGGTGGCTGGTGCAGCGCAACGCCGTGGTGGGCTGGGTGCTCAGCGTGGCCATCATCGCCTCGCTGCTGATCATCGCCTATGTGATCCTGCGGATCTGCCAGACCCGGGAGGAACGCCAGCGGATGATGCTGGCCACCGTGCTGATCTTCGGCGCCGTGGTCTTCTGGACCCTGTTCGAACAGGCCGGCACCTCGCTCAACCTGTTCGCCGCCCGGAACGTGGACCTGGCCATCACCAGCCAGGCGACCACCTTCCTGGGCCTGCCCATGGGCACCCCCGAACAGCTGGCCGCCGCCGGCGTGGACACCGGCGGGTGGTGGGGCTGGATCAATTCCGGCATCGCCGCGGCCCAGGTGCAGTCGTTCAACGCCGGCTTCATCCTGATCTTTGCGCCGATCTTCGCGGCGCTGTGGGCCTTCCTCGGCCGTCGCGGCATGGATCCGGACCCGACCATGAAGTTCGGCCTTGGCCTGCTGCAGGCCGGGCTCGGCTTCATGGTGGTGGTGTGGAGCGCCGGCCTGGCCGACGCCAGCTTCCGGGTGCCGCTGATGGTGCTGGGTCTGCTCTATCTGCTGCACACCACCGGCGAACTCTTCCTCTCCCCCGTGGGCCTGTCGGAAATCACCAAGCTCTCCCTGGCCTCGGTGGTGTCGTTCATGATGGCGGTCTGGTTCCTGTCCAGCGCCATCGCCCAGTATGTGGGCGGCTGGATCGCCGGCCTCGCCGGCACCGAGACAGTCGGCGGCCAGGTGCTGGACCCGGCGCTGGCGCTGCAGAGCTCGGTCGAGGTGTTCCGGATGCTCGGCTATTGGGGCCTGGGCGCCGGCGTGGTGTTCATCGTGCTCAGCTTCTTCATCAAGGGCTGGGCCCATGGGGTCAGCGCCGGCCACGGGCCTTCGCCCGAGCCGATCGCGCCCACCCTGGACGGCGAGCGGCAGGCGGTGAATCCGCAGACCCTGCGCGACGACCGGACGTCCTGACGGCTCGGGCGCGGCGGCCGGTCGGGCCGCCGCCGCCTCAGCCGCCCAGCGTCTTGCTGATGCGGATGCGGTACATGCGACCGAAGTCGATGTGTCGATCATCCACATAGGCGATGTCGGCGCTGTCGCGGGGGCCGGCATAGACGGTGCGGGTGCGGCGCACGCCCCGCTCGGTGACATTGGGGATCTCGAAGCGCAGGACGATGTCCGGCCGGGGCTTCCACTCCACATAGGGGACGACGAAGGTGCGCAGCTTGGTCGTCGAGACCTCGTCATAGCGGTAATAGGTCTCCCGCCAGCCGCCGTAGACGTCCACCCCCCAGGTCGAGGACATCCTCGGCAGGTCCTGGGTGAAATGGGCCTCCCATTCCACGGGCCGCAGGCCGGAAATCTCCCGGGTCTCGCCAGTGGTGGGGTCTTCGACCTCCGACCGGCGCCAGGTTCCTTCCCCCCGCAGCTGGGCGCCCTTCAATCCCACCCGATCGAAGGGCAGGGTCAGGGTCAGGGCCAGTTCCTCGCGCACGCCTGAGCCGATATTGGCCGGGGCGTCATAGATCTTGCCGCCGTCCAGGCGCACCGGCGCGCGGTCGACCACGTCGGTGATCTCGGCGCGGCGCAGGGTGACCACCAGGGCGCCCCCGGTCCAGAAGCGCCGCTCGACCGCGGCCTCGGCGATCCATTCCTGGGCCGGATCGAGATCGGGATTGCCGGCCAGGAGCACGCCGGTGTTGAGCGAGGACGAGGCGACGAAGTCGTCGAAATCCAGCTGACCCACCGTCCGCTCGACCCTGAACCGCAGCTGGGTGCGCTCATCCTGGGCCCAGGTCAGGCTGAGCTGCGGCTTGGCGAACTGCAGCGACTTTTCCAGCTCCACATCCCCCTCCGACGAGATGTCGGAGGCTTCGAAGCGAAGGCCGCTGTCCAGGGTCAGCCGCGGGCTGACCCGCCAGGCCAGCTTGGCGAAGGCCTCGCCGCGCCGCTCCTCCACCGTCACATTGGCGGCGGGCAGGACCACGGGAAGCCCGTTCTCGGCGAAGGCGGTGGCGCCTTCCAGGGTGTTGACCGCCCCCTCGGCGCCCACTTCCCACGACAGGGCCTCGGTCTGGCGCCAGCGCAGGACGCCGCGGCCGATGGTTTCGGTGGTCTCGCTCTCCAGGTCGAAGCGGCCGCGATAGGTGGGATCGTCGAACTGCGACTCGATGGTCTCATCGGCGGTCTGGCGCAGCCCGATCAGCTCCAGGCTGGTGCGCGGACCGAGCGGCCGGGTGAAGCTGGCCCCCAGCTCGGTCTCGGTCAGGTCGACGACCTCGCGGCTGACCTCGTGGGTGGCCGGACCGAAATTGAGCTCGTCATAGGTGAAGTGGTCCATGAAGACTCGCCCGTTGGCGCGGAGCTGACCGCCGCCCAGGGGCCGCTCCACCGCCCCGGTCAGGGTCCCGTTCGTCCCCGTGCCCTCGCTGTCCACGAAGCTGACGATCAGGGGGACGCCGGCCCTGTCGGTCCGGACGCGAGGACCGTCGCCCGCCCCGTCATCGGGCCCCTGGCCGCCGACGAAGCCCGCCTCCCAGGCGGTCTGGCCCAGGCGGCCGGAGCCTTCGAGGCGCAGACCCAGCAGGTCGCGGCCGTCATAGACGTGCCGGTAGGCGAGGGCGGCCAGGCCCTGGATGGCGTTGGTCTCGGTGCGGATCAGATTGGCCAGCACCGACTTGCCCTGCATGTCGATGCCGGGCGCGCCGCCGCGGATCAGGTCGATGCGGGCGACCTGCGAGGCGGGAATGCGGCGGAGGATTTCTTCCAGGTCGTCGGATTTCGAGGCGGGCCGGCGGCCGTCGATCAGCACATTGCCGGCCGCCCCTTCGAACCCGCGGACATTGTCGCCGCCGTCCAGGGCGAATCCCGGCAGCCGCTCGATCATCTCCAGCGCCGTGGTGGGCTGGGCCGCGGCGAAAAAGGACGGCGGATAGCTGATGGCGCCGCCGCCCTCGGCGGCTGCGGGGGCGGCCTCCGCCAGGGGGGCGGGCGCCTGGGCCAGCGCCTGGGCCGGCAGGGCCAGAGGACAGGCCGCAGCGAAGGCGGCGAGGGCGCGGGTGATCATCTGGGTCTCTCCTCCGGAGGCCAGATGATCCACGCTCGGCTTTCAGGGCCAGTTAAATCCCCGACAGGTTCGTCAATCGCCGTTCGGGCTCAGAGGCTGGTGCCGCCCACCGTCAGTCCTGTGATCTTCAGGGAGGGCTGACCCACCCCCACCGGCACGCTCTGGCCCGACTTGCCGCAGACCCCGACGCCGGGATCGAAGCCGAAGTCGTCGCCGATCATGGTCACCCGGGTCAGGGCCGAGGGGCCGTCGCCGATCAGGGTCGCGCCCTTGACCGGCGAGGTGATCCTGCCGTCCTCGATCAGATAGGCCTCGGTGCACTGGAAGACGAACTTGCCATTGGTGATGTCCACCTGGCCGCCGCCGAAATTGGCGCAGTAGAGGCCGCGCTTCGTCGAGGCGATCATCTCCTCGCGCGGGGTGGAGCCGCCCTCCATGGCGGTGTTGGTCATCCGGGGCATGGGCAGGTGGGCGTAGGACTGGCGCCGGCCATTGCCGGTGGCGGCGTGGCCCATCAGGCGCGCGCTCATCCGGTCATGCATGTAGCCGACGAGGATGCCGTCCTCGATCAGGACGGTGCGTTCGGTGGGCGTGCCTTCGTCGTCCACGGTCAGCGAGCCGCGGCGGCCGGCCAGGGCGCCGTCGTCGAAAACGGTGACGCCGGGCGCGGCCACCCTCTGGCCGATCTTGCCGGAAAAGGCTGAGGTGCCCTTGCGGTTGAAGTCGCCCTCCAGGCCGTGGCCGACCGCCTCGTGCAGCAGCACGCCGTTCCAGCCGGGACCCAGCACCACGTCCATCTCGCCGGCCGGGCAGGCGACGGCCTCCAGATTGACCAGGGCCTGGCGTAGCGCCTCCTCGCCCTGTTCATGCCAGGCCTCGGGGCTGATCCAGCCTTCGAAGCCGGCGCGGCCGCCGGCGCCGGAAAAGCCCACCTCGCGGCGGCCGTCCTTCTCGACCGTCACCTGGATATTGATCCGCGACAGGGGACGGACGTCGCGGATCAGCCGGCCGTCGGCCCGCAGGATCTCCACGATCCGCCGTTCGCCGCTCAGGCTGGCCATCACCTGCACCACGCGCGGGTCGCGGGCGCGGGCCCAGGCGTCGATCTCCTGCAGCAGGGCGACCTTGGCGGCGAAGTCGGGCGAGGCGAGCGGATCGTCCTCGCCATAGAGGCGGGTGTTGGTCGAACGCGGCCCCTCGGCGGCCACCCCCTGATAGCCCCGCTTGGCCAGGGCCGCCGACTGGCCGGCCCGACGCAGGGCGGCTTCGGAGATCTCGGTGGAGTGGGCGTAACCGGCGGTCTCGCCGGCGACGACCCGCAGGCCAAAGCCCTCGGTCGAATCATAGGCCGCCGATTTCAGCCGGCCGTCGTCGAACAGGAACGACTCGCTCTCGGAGCGTTCGGCGAAGATCTCGCCGTCGTCAGCGCCCGCCAGGGCTTCGCCCAGGATTTCGCGGGCGCGTTCGGGGGCGACGCCGCAGGAGTCCAGGATGGAAGGCGCAGGCGTATGGGCGTTCATGAGAGACCTCGAAAACGAGCAGGTTCCAAGACATAGGGGCTCCAAGGCTCCGCGTCACGGCCAGGCGCCGACGCGATGCAAACTTGGGCAGGGCGGGATGCGTCATATGGCCTCGCTCACGTTCGCCCTGGACGAGCAACGAGGACCGCCTTGCGCCTTGGCAAGCTTGGGGAGAGCGCGTATGCACGCCCGCTGAGGGCCTAGTGGCGAACATCTTTCGCCGCAGAAGCCTCGTTTCAGTCGGGGGGCGGCGACCACGCATTCGGCGGGAGGTCCGCCCGGCCAAAGAGACCGAGGGGACATGAAGTCGAGCTTGCAGGGGATGCG
>Ga0208179_1000892_pt1 | contig 16767 bp, 9 predicted proteins | sample Malvired_Geostar_FD_184238 | JGI IMG/M metagenome (GOLD analysis project Ga0208179, IMG submission 184238) | Marine viral communities from the Global Malaspina Expedition - Malaspina viral metaG DeepMed_Geostar (SPAdes) (version 2) | ecosystem: Environmental > Aquatic > Marine > Oceanic | place...
CAGTATGCCCATGGCTCCTGACGAATATGATGCGGACACCTTCGTTCGCATTCTCCGGGATCTTGAAATGGCGCTGACGAAGATGGACTTCCCGGACATAGTCAGTGGTAAGGACGATACCAACGGCGTTAGCTGGTTCATGGAATAATGGCTTCTGCATACAAAAACATTGCCGTTCTGGTAGGGTCTACGGGTGACGTGACCATTTACACCTGCCCCACGGCCACGGAAGCCATTGTAAAAAACATAAATTTGTATAATAGTCATACGGGTACGATAGTGGTGTACCCGAAGATAACCGACAGTTCCGCATCCGTTACGGTTACGCTGGAAAAGAACAGTATCGGAACTCTCGCAGACACGTCCCTCACTGGGCCTTTCGTACTGGAAGCCAGTGATACGCTCCTTCTAAATTGTGACACGGCATCGAAGATCTACGCTTTCGCGAGCGTTCTGGAGATCTCATAATGTTACAACAATCTCACATCCCCCTGACCAATGGCATCATGTCCTTCATGGAAGCTTCAGAGGACCATGAACTTGCGCCAATTGGCATTGGTTCCATGCACGAGCAGGCTCAGAAGCTGGCCGAGTACGGACGTCACGGCGACATCTACTTTGTCCATGCGGCAGAGGGAGAGACCGTCGTTCCCATGGAGGTCCTGAACGCCAATCCCAAGGTCAAGGACATGTTGTTCAACCAGATGCGGGAGATGGGGCTGGATCCCGACGAGTTCGTCGTGGGGAACGAACTCAACAGCATCAACCCTGTGACCGGAATGCCGGAATTCTTCTTTTCGAGCGTCTGGCGCGGTGTCAAGAAAGCCGCTAGCAGCGTCTGGCAGGGAGTGAGAAAGGCCGCACCCTATGTCATTCCACTCGTCCTGTCCTATTTTGGTGTCCCCGGCGCTGCGGCAGGAAGCATGTTTGGAGCGGGCTCGTTCGGGGCCGCTTTCTTGGGTGGTGGAATAGGCTCCTTGGCGGCGGGCAAGAGTTGGAAGGAGTCCCTCAGAAACGCCGCCATGGCAGGTGGGACTGCGGCTGTCTGGAGTGGCATTGGTAATATAGGTGGTCAAGGTGGTTTCACGGGCGGTGTCGGAAGATCCCTTGGGATGACTCCAACAGGCGGCTTCAGCCTTTATGGCCCAGACCCCGGTGCCAGCTATATGGACATTAAAACCGATTATACGGGAGCATATCCATCTGAGATGGCTGGTCCCCCGGATAATCGACTGAACTATCCTAGTAGGGCACCGGTTGCGGGTGCTGTTACGAATATTGGAGATACTGCGCCCGTAGTCCAACCCCAACCGCTAGCCGGTTTACCAGTTAGTAAGGCGACACCGGGGGCGTACAATATAGAAGCCTACGAAGCTGACAAATTAACTGGAAGGTATACTCCGGAATTTCCAGATGAGGGAAGGCTGTATGACTTGTCAAAAGGTTATAAAAAGCTGAAAGAGGGCAAGGAACTAGGCATAGTTGACACGTTGAAGGGTTGGGGTAAAACAGCGAGTGACTTTGTTACTGGGGGAAAACCAACGTCTGCTGATCTAATTAAAGAAGCAAATAGACTTATGGCTACAGCCCCCTCTGGGACGCTAACTTTCAGCTCTGCGCTTAAACTGGCTACGCAAGATCTTACACCGGGTCCGCTCCGAACCTATGGCCCCACATTAGCCGCCGCAGGTCTCGGGTATATGTTTTTTGGGGATGATGATCCCGCGAAAAAGGCGGAACAAGAGAGGCTGGCAAGAGAAGACGAAGCACGAAAGAAGTACGAAAGAGACTATGCCCGTTATGATAGAAATCCCGGCGACTACTATGTAGACCTTGGTCTCCCAAGGCGTCAGCAACAGAGTAGGAGTAGTATGTTCGGTGCACAAGGCGGCTTGGCCGAATACCCGCGCCGCGACCTTCTGGTGGAAGGGCCGGGGACGGAGCGTTCCGATGACATCCCTGCCATGCTGTCGGACGGCGAATTCGTGATGAATTCAAAGTCGGTACGGGGAGCCGATCCCAGCGGAAGGGGTAATCGTTATGCAGGGGCAAATAATCTCTACAACATGATGCGTAACTTCGAAATGAGGACGTAGTCATGGCAACCACCACACAAATTATCCGCGAAGCCCCTGAAATAGAGGCCCTAAAGCGCGGCCTCATAGAATCAGCAAAAGGTCTCGTTGAAGGCTATACGATAGACCCGGAAACGGGAGAGCAGGTGCCTGTAGAAGGTGGTGGCAGGCAGATACTTCCTACCCAACAGATAGCGGGATTTGAGCCCCTTCAGCAAAAGGCTTTTGCAGCAGCGGATCCGGGTGCGGCTGGAATTGGCGGTTATAAGCCTTACATGGCAACGGGCACCGGTACGCTCGGAACGGGCCTTGGCACCATGGGCACCGGTCTCGGCACCGTGGGTCAAGCAGCACAGCCCTTGCAACAGGCGCAACAAGCATTGTACGGATCGGCGGGTCGATTCACAGGGGACCCTGGTTATACGGCGGGTCAATTCGCAGGTGAGTCCGGTTATACGGCGGGTCAATTCGCAGGTGGCCCAGGGTATACGGCAGCGGGATATGGCGGTGGCCCCGGTTACACGGCAGCGGGATATGGCGGTGGCCCTGGATACGAAGCAGGCGGCTTTGATCCACAAAGCGTGTCCGCATACATGGACCCGTATGAAGATGCCGTCATTCAACAGGCCATGTCTGACATCCGGAGACAAGGCGACATTGCCCAGCAAGGTTTGAGCGCCCAGGCAGTCGGCGCGGGAGCTTTTGGAGGATCGCGGCAGGGCATACAACAAAACGAAATGAACCGTAATATTCTTGAGCAGCAAGCCCGGACGGCGGCAGGCTTGCGCTCTGCTGGTTACCAAGGTGCCATGGGGCAGGCCCAGCAGGCCTTTGAGGCCCAGCAACGCAGGCAACAAGCCCAGGCTCAATTTGGCACACAAGCCCAGCAACAGGCCTTCGAAGATCAGCAACGCAGGCAACAAGCCCAGGCTCAATTTGGCACACAAGCTGGACTACAGGGTTTTGAAGCGCAGCAACGCAGGCAGCAGGCTCAAGCCCAATTTGGCACCCAGTCCCAGCAACAGGCGTTCGAAGACCAGCAGCGAAGAGCCCAGGCCGAAGCTCAATTTGGCCTTGGTTCCAGACAACGAGGCTTTGAGGACTGGCAACGCAGGCAGCAGGCTCAAGCCCAATTTGGCACCCAGTCCCAGCAACAAGCTTTCGAAAATCAGCAGCGCAGACAGCAGCAAATGGCGCAGCTTTACGGCGGCATCGGGCAGCTCTATGGCGGTCTGGGAGCGCAACAAGCTGGGATCGGAGCGCAACAAGCTGGAGTAGGCGCTCAGCAACTTGGTGCTGCACAATTAGCTCAAGCCACGGGCCTCAGAGATATTAGCACGCTCGCGCAATTCGGTGGGCAACAACAGGCTCTTGCGCAAGCCCAACTTGACGCAACACGCGGAAACCTTCAAAGGCAGCAGTTCGAGCCGTATGGCCGCTTGGGCTTCCTTTCGGACATCTACAAGGGAGCGCCGTCAACAACCATGAGCCTGGGCTCACAACTAACGCCGCCACCTCCGCAACCTTCGACAATACAACAATTCGGGAGTCTCGGAGTGGGACTTCTCGGCACCCAAGCCGCCATGAAGCAGTTAGGTGGAGGCGCTGGAGGCGGTGGTTTATTCGGCTAATAAATCGTTAGGAATTAATCATGCCAGGAATCTACGATAGACGACTGTTCCGGATGGCAAACGGGGGAATCATGCCCCCACCAGCACCTATGGGTGCGCCGCCTATGGGTCCACCCCCGGTACCGATGGGTCCACCCCCGGCACCGATGGGTGCGCCACCAATGGGTCCAGCTATGGGAGGTGAAGTGCCTCCTGGAGCCATCGAATCCGCCAAGCGTGATTTCCAGGAACTGGCACAGGAAGATCTCATTACCGCAGTCGGCGAAGCCGTGGACGAGGAGGTGGGACGCAGTATCGATAGCCTCGATTCGGCGGGCGACTTCCGTGACATAATGAATACCGTCTGGGAAGACGACGCCGACATCGATGCCTACCGCACAAAACTTGCCGAGGTCGTCGGCTGGGAAGACGCAGACCGCACCCCGGATTCAGTGCTGGCTCTGGTCCAACCCACCTTGCAGCTTGCGGCAATCGATCAGGGCATTGGTGCGTTGATGCAGGAGGAACTGACTGAAGTAGAAGGCCTTGGAGGCGGCATCGTGGGTCTTGCAACGAAAAGCGCCGATGGCATGGCCGCTGAGACGGGCGCTCTGGTGAATGCCGTGAGTGGCATGTCACCGACAGACCGGCCAGAGGGAGCGGAAGATGCGCCCATCGATCCAATGATGCTGGAGGCGATGATGCAAGGTGCAGGGCCCATGGGCCAAGGCATCGTCTAGGAGCGTCTTATGGCACGACAACCGCTCAGAACTAGTGGCATAGGAACGGTTTTATCACCAAGGTTTCAAACCTATGTAGACATGGTGGAGGCCCTCCGTGACCAAAATCGCGGGATACCAATGGCTACGGACTGGGCCAAAGTCCGTAAGCAGGAGGGTGAACTCGCAAAATACCTTGGCACCCCGGACTACGCTGGACGGGATCAGGAAGCGACTGATCTTGCCAAGCTTCAAATGGCACTTGCCGTAGCGGGACGCGGCTTTGCTGGCATGGGCGAAGCCCCACGTCCCGGCGAATCTGCCATATCAACGTTTGGAAGAAGCGTACTAGCTCCAATCGCACAGGATGTGTCTCCGATTGCTGCACGACTGAGTCAGGAGCGTCGGGCCACGAAGGCTGCACGGGAGCAGGAAGAACGTCAGTTAAAGCTTGCGGCTTTTAAGCATTACCAGACACAGGAGGCGGAAAGGCAGGCCACGGCACTAAAACTGCTTCCGAAGCCCGGGGACATCGGTAAGGCAAACTGGACGAAAGGGAATAATTTAACGGTTAATAAGGCGGCGCTAGCAGAACTCAAGAAAAAGTATCCAAACCTGAAAGCCAAAGTAGGCGATACAGTTACCACGCACTTTGATAAAAATAACAAAGATACTCCCTGGGAATTCCGATTAAAAGGCACAGTGATTAAAGGGATAACAGAATTTTTACAGGCACAGGCGCTTGGTTCCGATCAAAAATGGCCTGAAAAAGGAAAAAGGTTTGGCAATAAATTTTTTGAGATTACGACGGAAGATACTGAAGGAAACCCTGTAGGATATATAGTTTATCCTTGGGAAACCACACCCGGACAGGTTTCGTTTAAGAAAGCACCGTCGGGTATGGATTTAACCACCGACGAGATAACGAAGTTGCGTTTGATAACGCCAGATGAGACTACCGCCAAAATTTTGCGCCCATCCATAGTAGCTCAGTTCAAGGAAGTGATAGGTCGGCAGGGTCAACTTGATGCAGATATTCGCAAAGCGTTAAATAAACAGACACTTACAGGACCTGAGATTCTGGACCTATCGAAGCTTGGTAGAGATGCCCGAGAGAAACGTCTTCAGAACATTGTTCTCGGGCGCGTCGGAAAACTTAGACCCGCCATCAGTGCTGTGCCGTCTCCCGAGGCACGCACTGATCGGGAGATAGTCGCTGATCCAAGAGTGGTGGCGGATCCAAGAGTGAAGACCTTGATCTCACCCGCAGGTGTTCGGGGCGCACAAGCGCCTCCAGTGGTTCCTCCGATAATATTTAATCCATGGGCTGGACGAGATCTTCAACTAGGTCACGGCAGTCATCCAGGTTTATCTAGGAAAATTGAAAAGTCCGAGTTCCAACGGGCCAACCAGAACTGGGAGACGGTGCGAAGGGACTTCATGGACCTTTATCCGGGGCAGCTTCCCGGAAACGATGAGGAGATGGTCCTTCTGTTCAGTGGGCTCTGGAAGAATCTGCCTTCTATAGCACCCGATCAAAAGGCCGTGACGTTAAGCCCGGACGCTTGGCGTTCCCAGTTCGCAGAAGCCTTGAGTAAGTACAACGCCGCCAGTAAGGAGTGGACGGACGCTTCCGCACTAGAAATAGGAACGGGGACACGTAAGAAAAACCTTCAGGATGAGGTACAGGATACAATAGATGTTATGGACGACAATGTGATCATGCACAAGTTCAGTAGGCAAGGCGGCGCATGGTTCCTGGACGGCGGCTGGCTTGCCGAGTTTCGAGGGGGAACTCTTGGGGAGCTTTGGGAGACATGGACTAAGAGCGATGGTGAGGAAGTGCAATGGCCGACGGCGAAATGGCTCGAAGTTATGAAGCCGGACGACCAACTGGATGAAAAACAGAAGCGATTGAAATATGCGGCTTTCGAGGCCATGAGAGGCCAAAGTAAATATTACGGTGATAAGGAGGGTCGTCAAATAGGGCTTTCGGAATTCGAACAAGCGGCTGAGTATCTGGGAGCCTTGCATCGTTACAGGGCCAGAGCCTTCCAGTTGATCGATGATTCACGGCCTTCCGACAAGGACATAGAGATCTTGCTTGAAGCCTTTGTTGGTACTAGAGATTCCAAAACCGTGATCTTCCAGAAACTTGCGGCGTTGCAACGATTCCATGCCACTAAACTAAACAGGCTTGTTAAAAACAACCTTCGCAGGGCGGCTTTCTCACCCGACACCCTTATTAACCTCAACCATCTGTCACGCGCTCTGAATCGTTCAGCAATTCGAGACGTGGACCGGAGTGGCAGACCATTGGCGCGTCCAAAAGCGATGGCGGATCTTTTCCAGCAAAGCGCCCGCACCATTTCCAATGCCGCCGATGCTGCTTCACGAGTGATTATTCCAGGCTACAGGAGAGGTGCTCTCTCTCCGTTGTCGAAGAGCGTTGATGAGAACACCACTGCCGATCTGTACAGAAAGCTTGAAGACGCCGCTACGGCAGCGTTCCCTGGCCTAGCTTCGGAAGAAGCCGTCAAAAAATTCCTTTACGAAGGTCTGCACCTGAAGCAGTTTAGGAGTTCTTTTACATCAGGTCGTACTCCTCCGGGAGCCGTCCGGGAGAAGGACGGCTCCTATACTCTGTTGCCAGACTAGTGGTTGCAAGGCAGGTTTGACACATGTCCTCGATCTTAGACATTCAGATCCAGAGTGTCCTGGAGAGGCCGGAAGCCTACGATTTCAATATTCCGGGTTCCCACCGCACTTATGCAGACGTCCTGACCGACCCGGAAGCCACAACTCCCGATTTACTGGAGGTGGTCGACCGGTTTCGTACAGAACATGTTGATGCTCCTCCCGCCGCCATCAGCGAGGACGATCCCGATGCGTTGCTCTGGCTTCCGCCAGAGGTAGGAACTCTCACGAGCCAAGTGGTTTCTCCACTTGGGGAAAAAGACCCTGCCCGCGCACGATTTGGAACACCGGAGGCACCTCCCGGTGGTCTTGGCCCCGGAGAATTTGTAGATTCCGGCGATGGCCTTGGCTACAGCTACGAACTCGAACGAACGCAAAGCATTCCCTTAACGATAAATTTTGGTTCGCTTGCCAATGGGAAAAGAGTTGACGGCAAATTCCTTCCCGGAAAACCAAGACCTGGATCACAGTCCATTACGATCAATCTTCCTCCGGGGATGCGTCCAGATGAAATTCCGGAGCACTATTGGGACAAGATACTTACGTTTGCGAGAGGTAAATTCCCTGTCGAAATGAAGAAGGCTCGGGAGTTCCAGAGCCTCTTGGAAGTGTCAACCAAGGGAGTCGCCAGAGAAGCGGTAAGTCTGATTCCGGCGATAGCGGACATGCCCTACTTGGCCGCTCGCGGTCTTGACTGGATATTCAGTCCCGTAGGAACAAACACGCTGTACCAAACAACAAAAGAAGCCCTCAAGCCTCTGGGTGATGCGGCGGGCTTGCCTCCAGCAACGACCTCTTACCTGTTTGATCCGCCGAAACCGTCCGGGGAAGTTTTTCAGAAATATTACCCACGACTGGGAGAGAGAATAGGCTTATATCCAACAATAATGCCCGGTTCGGTGTGGAGCCAACTGACAGGCACCAAACCCATTATAGAGCCGGGTCGGGAACTGGCGACGATACACCATGATTTTGGAAAGCTTCTGGACGGCGTTCTCCAAAACATGGATATGCCTCATTTACTCACCGGAGAGGTGGAAACGGAGGCGCAAGAGATTGCTGACCTTATTGGCAAGGTTATGGGCGGTTCTCTTGGTTTCTCCGGTGTCACCAAGGCATCGGCCATGCTGGCCGTCAGAGGGATGACGGCTCAACAACTAAGACAGAAGGGTAAGCTTCAACAGGCTTTATATGGAATCGCCAACAGTCCCGAGATTACTTATTTAAAAGGCGGCGAGCGAAAATTTACCATCCCTGGTGGCCTTGTTTACGGAGCCAAGGACCTGCTCATATCGGGCACGGCGGTGGGTGCCATGATCATGGCACCCGAAACCTGGGGCGAGAGCGGAAAGTTACTGGCAGGTTTAGCCGCCCCTCTTTCATTAGGCGCGGTAAGAAGCCTTGTGCAAAAGGCGACGGGTGGAGCAGACATTCCGATCATAGGCGGTTTTCTTGAAGCGTTTTCTTTAGGAGGGCAGAAAAGACTTGCTGGCCGGTTCATGGCAGAGACCCCTGGAATAAGGGAGAATCCACGTCTCTTTGTTACCCTGATGGAGAATCTTGACGACGTGCCCAAGAAGGCGGGACAAGATGAACTTGTTACGACACCTGCCTATTTCAACACGGTTTCCGATGAACTTCGTCTGGCCGAAGAAACATGGGCTTCCCTTCGGAAACAAAATGTTCCTGAAGCCCAGATAATAGAGCAACTGTCCCAGAATCCTGTCTACGGAAAATATTTCAATGAAATTCCCATATTCGAAGGTCTTCCGGGGGAAGTCACGCTTGAAAAACTTGCACAGATACGCGCAGGAACGAAAGCTATTTCAGATGGCTTGTTTGGAGCGATGCACTGGCTGGCTTCCGGTTCGCCCATAGGAAATGAAGTCCTGAGATCGGCGGGAGAGCGTCTGCGCACGGCAGAGGAGGTATGGAAAGATTTTGGTGCGAAAATAGCGGGGGATCCTGCGGACACCGCAACTTACGTGCAGGAAGCGGTGACCAAGCTGGACGACCTCATCACGCAAGCACTTGGAGATCATTCGGCAGATGCCCTTCTTTACAAACGACTACTGGAACTGGCGGAAGATAGTGACCTCGTAGCGAAGAACCGGATGGCTACTGGGGAAAGAGGTATACAAGCCCTTCAGAACGCTTATCGCGAGACTCGGGAAATAGAAAGTGCGCTGTGGAAATATCTTGGCGCAGATCAGGTATCCATTGCTCCCGAGAACATGCGTTTGATCGGGGACAAGGCTGCGGAAATAATACTCGCAACACCTGCGGCACAACGCGACCAGATCCCTGCACTAATATATCGGTTGTCTGGCACAAGACGCCTGATGTCCGAGGAGAAACTGGCGGAATTGGCAAAAGGCACCGGGGTGGATGCTTCTGTTCCCAAGAGCATTATCTCGTTACGTGCTAAAATAGAGGCTTTGGAAAAAGGACGCGAGACAAAATTACTTCCAACAGTAGCCGAGGACGCTCTTCTCGCACAGCAACAAAAAATTGTCGATGAAAGCACTGCCACTATAGATGCTGCAATGGCGAGATCGCCGGACTGGTATGCAAGCGGTCGTGGGCATTCAAGGGGGAGCGCGGCGGAAGCTGCCGAAACTGCCAGAAACAAGGCCCTTGAAAAGATTGAGGGTGTCCAGAACAAGATCAGTCAGAGATCTCTGGAGTTTGATAGCAAGATCGAAATGGAGAGAACCCGACTTGCTTCTTATGAAAGACAGTTGCTTCCCACACACACGGACGAGGCCGTTGCACCTCCTCCAAACGGGATTCTAGATGACGTAGATACTCTGGAAGAGGTGACCGCAACACGTGGTGTATTGCTAGAGGTCGCAGACAAAGCCCGTGCGAAGAATGCATTAAATTCCTCGCGTCTAGCCAATGATATGCAGAGATACATCGTAGATGAATGGCTTCAAAATCCAGACCTGTTTGGAACGATGCCTGCTGAAACGAGGGCTGCATACGACATGGCGCGTACCTTCAGCAAGGATCTGAATGACAGGTTTACAAGAGGCGTGGTTGGAGAACTTCTTTCTACTGATCCGGGCCGCGAGCTTAGTGGTACTGCGACACAAGCCCTGCAAAAAATAGTGGCCGACAGTATCCAAACTGATCGAAGAGTACCGTCCGGGAGCGTCTCCGAATTCGAGGCTGCTCTGGTTGAAGCAAAAGCTCCTTTCATACAGCGAGTCGGAGAGGATTGGGTAGTTGACCCTGACGCATCCCTTACTCCCGGCATCGAGGGAATAACCTGGGAAAGAATACTGACCGACGATAACGTACCTCTCTCGTCAGAGCTTTTAAGAGAGGAGCTTTTCAACAGACTGGCTCTTGTCGCCTTTGATAGGACCGGGTATGTGAAACCTCAAGCCATCGAGAGTTTCTTGAATACGCTCACCGTTCCCATAGCCAGGGTTGCGGAGGATTTCCCGGACTTTCGTCAAGAAATACAAGCACTAGCGACCAATGGTGAAGCTCTGGCCGTGCGCCACAAGGCGCTTCTAAACCCGACCAAACGTTCGATGGATGAAGCTCTTATTAGCGGAGACTTGGACAAGCTCAAGCCCACTATACAAGCAGGCATAATAGCCCGTAGGGCACAGGCGGATTACACCGTTACAAGATCCATTCTGGATGTCGATCCCCACGTCTTAGCAGACAGTCTGTTGAAAGAGCCGAATAAGCTTCAAACCGACATCGATACCATTTTACAGATGCTGAATAAGGATGACACCGGCAGGGCTTTGGCGGGTTTCAGGCAAGCTTTCTGGGATGAACTTAGCAGATCGATTCGAAGCTCTCCGGAAAAGGCGCTTAGAATGCCGGGGGAACAGCCCCTTGACCCCGGCGCGATTGGTAAAGTCCTTACCGAACACGAACCTGCGCTACGCAAGATATTTAGTGACAACCTGGGACGGATGCCGGATGGCACCCCTATCACGACCTATGACATGTTGCGGATGTATGGCGATGAAATAGCTATAGCAGCGGCTGATGTTGCAGGAACAGCAGCAGGCGCGAGACCGCGAGACATAACTGTTAATGTGGACTGGAAAGCGGCGGAATTTATTCGCAATGCCGGTCGAATTGTCGGTGTAAAAGCGGCGGGTTGGACGGGAGGACCCGCTCTTGTCATGGCTGGCGCGGGAGGACGTGCCGCGAACCGGCTTTGGGAGATGGGGGGTGTAGATGCCGTTCACCGCTTTCTCGGCGAAGCTATAGTAGACCCGGCCCTTGCTCGCGAATTACTCGTTGATACTACGAGACTTAGCAAAAAAGGACGCTTCATTTTTGATAAGCGGATCAACAACGCCGTAGCGCCCTTCTTATATTTAGATTACCCCGGCACTCCCGCAATGCTTGGAAAAGAAGCACTGCAACAGGAGATAGAAAGAGAGAGACTACTCCGTGAAGGAGGGCCGGACGAAATTATTTTGGATCCCGAGACCAATCGATATGAAAGAGTGCCTTCTCGGAGAAGAAAGGCTCCATCCGAAACTACCCCGGCTCCCTCCAGACCTATATCTCCAGCTTCTATCCTTAGTCGAACGGGTCTCCCGTTTGCACATCCGTTACTACAAACTCCCCCGCCGCCGGTACCGGCTCCAACTCCGCATCCGTTTCTACAAACTCCCCAAGCGTCCACGCCCCAAGGCCAAGCGTCCACGCCCCAAGGCCAGATCAACCCTCAAACAATGGCCGGGTTGAGAGATCTGGGTATACCTCTCTTCGCAAACAAAGGCGGCATCGTCTCCCTCCCATGTAAACCCCGGCAGCTCGTAGGATGAAACTTTCGGAACACTTCTCGCTTCAGGAGCTGACGAAATCCTCGACGGCGGAACGACGCGGCATTGCCAACGAACCCGACGACGAGGCGGTCGAAAACCTGATCATGGTGTGCGAGATGGTCCTCGAACCCGTCCGGGAGCAGTACGGCATTCCGTTCATCCCCAATTCCGGATTTCGCTGTCTGGAGTTAAACCGCGCCATAGGCTCCTCCGACCGGTCCCAGCATACCACCGGAGAGGCCGTCGATTTTGAAGTGCCGTCGATCTCCAACAAGGAGGTCGCGCTCTGGGTCAAGGAGAACTGCAAGTTCGATCAGTTGATCCTTGAGTTCTACAAGGAAGGCGATCCGGCGAGCGGTTGGGTTCACTGTAGTTATGTCATCGAGGGTGAGAACCGCCAGACGGCACGCATCTTCGACGGTAAGACGTGGAGCGATCTGTAAGTGGCGGAGGAAAATTCCCAACCAAAAGGTCTAGCAGCCCTTCTCCAGACACTGGATCCAGAAAGACAGGAGATCCTTCTTTTCCTGCTGGAACATGATAAGAGGGCAGCACTGGGTGCCGACTTGGTGGGAGCAAGAGCTTTCAGTCCCAAGGACACAGAGAAAGGTACAAAAGGCTGGACCAGCCGAATCTGGGGGGACATAACTTTATCGGAAGAATCACCGGAAAGTGTCGAAAGGAAGCAGGAGCAGGACCTTTTAAGACTAGCTTCGAAAAGTTTACAGCAAGCTAATGAGCGCCCCAAGATAGAAAACTGGAGAGCACGGCAGCAGGCTAGTGAAAAAGCTGAGTTGGAAGCAAATTCCAAAGAGCATGACCAGATCCAAGCTGATTTCATGTCAGGCATGGATGTGGACAAATATCTTACAGAACTGGAGGCTAATGAGAACGCCTTCTTTAAAATACGAGCAAAATATGGAGAGGCGACATTCCCCAAAGGTCCACCGGCAGAGGATTACCGCACAGCGGCGGAAAAACTACTGTACAAAGATGGAATCCTTCAGCCTTTTGTTCTTTTTGGTCGTGGGCGAACCAGCGCCCTCGATCCAAAATCGAAAGCATCGATTCTTGAAGAAATGAAAACTCTGGCGCATGAGTTGGGTCATGTGAGTGATACTTGGCAAACGGTGCATCGTGCCGATATGGATGTGGAATTTAGTGGTAAAGCCGGACCGTCCGACTTTGGATTGGAGGACTATGAGAAGTATGGTTATCCAAGGTTATTGTCGATGAAGGAGATTTACAAAAGTGGTCCGGGGGAATCTGGCAAAATAGTGGATGAGCCCTATGCACGTTTAATGGACCGCTATAACAGAGAACGTCTTTTAGAGAAAGGTTATCAGCCTTATCCCTCTCTTGAAAAAGAAAAACTGGGGTATATCCCAGATCGTCTCCAGTGGTCGACTTCAGAGACTGGAAAGCGGCGGAATTTAAAAGACCCTTTTGCCACCAAGGATTATTCAACCGTAGAATCACGGGATGCTGCGGCACATCCAGCCCAGGGGGGCGCCCTGATGGAACTAAACAGACGCATGGGACGCGACCCACTAGAAGGCATGGATGCATGGCTCCAAAGACATGGGCGCTAGATACAAATGTGAGATGATGAGGAATGATTACTATATCTATTTCGCTGAACCCCACGACGTCCCCAGTCCCACATCGACCTTGGACGGGATACGGAGTTCGGGGATGCAGTTCTCCATCAGTTCCTTGATCGCGGCCACCTGACCATCGTCCTCTATCGAAAAGCATAGCTCGTCATGAACGGTGAGCATGGGCCAGTGGCCATTGTCCATGCAGTCCTTCATCGCCTTTTTGGTCTGATCCGCGGCGGACGCCTGTATTAATCTGTTGAGCGATTTGTACACGAACGCGACCTGATATTTGGCGGGGTTCATGTCCTTCCAGTTATCGGGCCGTTCTTCCTCCGGCGTCTCCAGGATATCGCGCCACCGCTCTTCCAGCTTGTCCACATGGATCGAGGGCTTCATGGTTTTCGAATAGCCCATCAACTCCCGCATCGGAAAGCGGCACTTCCTCCCGGCCAGCGTCCGGATTTCGGTACGTCGGGATGCAACCTGCATGACCGCCGTCGCTAGCGCCCGGATGAACGGAACCTTCTCGTCGTATTCCTGACGAAGCGTTCGGGCCTCTTCAAAGGTAATGTCCCCCATCGTCTGCGCCAGCTTGCCGAGACCCATCCCATACATGATCCCGAGAGAGATCGTTTTTGCATCGCGCCTTTCGACGCCGGCCAGATCGGCGATGATCTGGTGGAAGTCGATGTCGTCGTTCTGATACTGGCTGACGATCTCCACCACCTTCTCGTCGTCCTTGGTCTCCGACACCAGAGAGGCGTAATGCATGAGCCACCTTGGCTCTTGTGCCGAGTAATCGAAACTCCCCCATCGGCACCCGTCCTCCGGGATGAACAGGCCGCGGATCAGTTCCTTGATCTCCGGATGCCGTGACGGCACCTGTTGCAGATTGGGATTGCTGGATGAAAATCGCCCCGACACCGTACCGCCGTCCTCCGACCGTAGCTGGTTGAACTGGCAGTGGATGCGGCCCTCGTACTGATGCTTGAGGATGGTGTCGATGAAGGTCGTGTTCGCCTTGTTGTATTCCCTGATTTCCAGAATCTTGCGAGCGATGGGGTGGCTGTGGCCGCTCAGAAAACGCTTGGTGAAACTGGGCGCCTTGGATTTCTCGGTCTCCTCGTACTCAAGGCCCAGACTTTTGAAGACCTTGGCGAGGCTCTTGGCGTTCCACGGCTCGAGGTCGACGTTGGTCTCGCTGTGTACCTCTTCCAGGAGGGCTTTCTCCTTCCCCTCAAGCAGGGTCTTGGTCTTCTCGGCCTTCTCCACATCCACCCGGACGCCGAGGCGTCTCATTTCGAACACCATGGGCAATAGCGAAAGCTCCAACTCCAGTATCTCCTCGCAGTCCTCCTCTTTGAGCTTTCGATGGAGGACGTGCCACAGCCGCAGGGTAAGACTCGCGTCCATCTCGGCGTAGGCCGCGACACGTTCCGCCGGCAGTTTCCACATTTCGGCCTTGGCGTCCACGCCGTGCTGACCAGCGGCTCGCTTCAGTTCGTCTTCCAGCTTCTTCTGGCCGAGGTACACCGACCCCAGAGCGTTGAGGGAATAGCTGAACCGGTTTTCGTCCAGCAGCGGCGCCGCGATCATGGTGTCGAGGATCTGGCCCTTGACCGTTATCCCCTCGTCCAGCAGCCAGCCCAGATCGTACTGGGCGTTGTGAAAGACCACGGCCATGCCGTGGTCCAGTTGGTCTTGGAGCCATCTGAGTACAATGTCTTTCGCCATGTTGCCCCCACCTTGGTGGGCAATCGGCAAATAGGCATTCCAGTCAGAGGACGCGACGGCAACGCCAATGAGGTTGCCATCTTTCCGTGGCCATCCCGGCCCCAAGTCTCGGAGATGCGGATCTCTGGTTTCGACATCGACCGCTATGATCTTCTCACCGGACAGATCGGGGAGAAATTCCGGTGGAGACCAGACGGACTCGTCAAATAGATCTTCACGCATTACAACTCGTAAAATTCTTTACTGTCGGGCATCATGATGTGGAGAGACTTCTTCGTTCTCGTAACGGCCACGTAGAATACCCTGTGCTCAATTGAAGGATCTCTTCGATATGTCTTATGGGCTGCATAAGACAGATCGGGAATTACTACTATATTATCACATTCTCCACCCTTCATCGAATGAATTGTACTGATCTTGATTCGGGGGTTCTTGACGTTGTCTTGTCTCTTCAAGGCATTGAGAACGTAATTCTTGGTGTCGAGGTCGATCTTGTCCAGCGCCCGGTGCCACCTTGTATTGCCTTCGACCAGAAGGCCCAACTTGTCCGTTGCCTGCGACAGGGTCGCCGTGAAGTCCTCGTCCAGCGAGCGCAGTCCCTTCGACCGCGGCCCATGGCCTCGGGTGTATCCCTCGTCCGCCTTCATGAAGGAGTAGATATTCCGAATCTTCTCGGGGGATAGCGCGACCCCTTGGGTCCACGCTTCCCAATCCGTGATCGCCCCGTAGGTCTTGGCCGGAATGCTGGGGCGACCAAATCGGGAGTAGACCCATCCCTCATCCCGCAGAGCCTTCGCATACCGAGAGGCGATGCGATTGGTCCGCGCCATGATGCACCATTCCCCTTCTTCCAACGGAACGTCCCAGATGCTTTGATGGATGTGGACGGAGCCGTCCTCGTCCTTGGAATGCCATGTCTTCGGTGCACGGCCCTCGATCTGACAGACGATGCTCTGGGCCTCTTTCCACGGATCCCGCGGCACCCGATGAGATTGCTCCAGAACGGTCTTCTTCTCCGTTGCCCGGAGAAAGGCGTCCACATCGGCGCCCTGGAAACCCATGATGGCTTGGTCGTCGTCGCCAACAAAGACCTGTATATCCGGAGATTGCCGAAGGACATCAATCATCTTCCACTGCAAGGTCGAGAGATCCTGCGCTTCATCGACGTACAGAGCCTCGATAGGGGGTGGTGAATCGTTCAGAATGAATTCCGCGATCATGTCGGTGAAATCGATTTTGTGGTTCGTCAGTTTGTAGTCATCGTAAGCTGCCGCCAGTCTGCTGAGTTCCGCCCAGTGTATGGAGTAGTCGCCTGACTGATTGTACATCTCCTCGAGGGTGATCATCTTGCTCCGCGCCAAGTGGTACTGGTGCATGTAGTGATCGCCCTTGGATATGCCGAGCGTATCAAAATCCGTTTCAAGATCGCTCGCATACTTGGTGCCGAAGGGTATCCCTACCTCTTCTCCTATTTTCTCCAAATCCGATGGCCCCATGACATCGCCAGTGGAATAGCCGCC
>Ga0208179_1000894_pt1 | contig 16748 bp, 27 predicted proteins | sample Malvired_Geostar_FD_184238 | JGI IMG/M metagenome (GOLD analysis project Ga0208179, IMG submission 184238) | Marine viral communities from the Global Malaspina Expedition - Malaspina viral metaG DeepMed_Geostar (SPAdes) (version 2) | ecosystem: Environmental > Aquatic > Marine > Oceanic | place...
AACGATCCTAAAAGTTCTCAGCAATTCAGTCTGGCGGGACGATAGGACCGACCAGCGAAAGCCCCGTCTGATTCGATGCTGGAGAGATGGCACTATGCGTGCCGTGTTGAGTATGCAGTACCGACCGGTTAGCAACCTCTGGTTTTTGGATCAGTATCGGCAGCTGTTAACGTCCGCCGGTCGTACCGATGCGATCCTGAGCCATTGGCGCTGTGATGCTGATACCCTGCAGGGCAATATCCTGTTGGCGGATACGATCCGCCAAGACCAGGACAGTGAATACGGCGGGTTGATCAATCTCGGCAATTCTGAGATCGGCAACCGCCGAGCAACGGGCGCACCGGGACTGTTCCGGGCGATCTGCATGAACGGCCTGATCTGGGATCTGCAGAAGGGTCAGCAGATCAAACAGGTCCACCGGGGCGCATTCGATCTGGCCCAGTTCCGCGATGCAATCGCGGTTAACCTGCAGGAGCAGTTGCCAATCGTCACCGATGGCATGGATGCGGCAATGGCTCGTATGCAAATTCTGCGAGAGCGGGAAACCAGCTACGGGCGATATCGGACACTAAGGCGATCATCTCACTTCGTCGCGCAGCTGGCCAAAGATTTGAAGTTCGACAAAATCGAAGCCGCAGAAATTCGCCGGGCTTGGCAGTTTGAGGGGGAAATGATGAACGACAACGGTAACAGCCAATTCGGTTTGTTGCAGGGCGTTACCCGGTTCTCGCAAACGACCAGTCCGACCCGTCACTTTGAGATCGACCGGCAAGCCGGCCAGTTTGCCGACTGGGACAGTAGCCGCTGGGATCGATTCAAGAGTGACGCCAACAGCTTGACTGATTCCCAGGTCGCTAACTTAGTTGCAGCCGCTTAGGTGGCACGGCCAACCCCCTGCCCTGCGGGGCAGGGGGCTACCGTCTCACTCAGCCACTCACCCAAGGAGGACCCGATGCGAATTCAGCCGGAGCCCACAACGGCGATGGTCGATTGCCTGTTGGCAATCTTGACCGTCGTCTGGGCGCTTTTCCTTTTCATTTAACCAACGCAACGAGGGACACAAAAACCATGGACGCAACAACCAAGCAACGCGCGGAAATGGCGAACAACATCAACGTGATGGCAGCCGACCGGGAACGGATGGAGATTGCCCACGGGCAGGTCTGGACCACGTCCGAACTACAGGAAGACTTCGAGGTAATCCAATTTGCGGCACCGTACGTGATCGTCAGGGAACGGTCGACCGGCCGCAAAGGCAGCTTGCTGTTCCAGCACGATCCGAGATTTTATTACGGGTTCGAGCCGGTCACCTGACCAGCCGAGCCCGACCACTCCCCGGGCCGGTCCGCCGGTGCCGGGGGGCTCCGGGCCCGGGCCTCCGGCCCGGGCAACATTACACCCCATTACACCCTGGAAGGACAAACGAGAATGACAACCCAAAACGACAAGCCGCAACCCGGCAAAGTCTACAACCTGATCAGCGGATCAGGTCCATGTATCGCCAGCGGCAACAGCTGGACGGAGAGCGAGGTGGAGGGCGAGAAGTCGCCTCACGTAATCAAGCTAGATCCGCTCCTGGATTACTATGCACAGGACCTGGAAGCGACAGAATCGGATTCGACAGGTCACGAGTACTACCGAGACTAACCCCCCGCCCCGCCCGTGAGGGCGGGGCATCCTTTACCTGGAGAAACGACATGGACAAGCCAATCACGCCCACAGACCTAGCCCGATCGACGATGGCAACCGATCCCAGCGGCAAGGAAGACATTACACCCCCAGGCAGGCCGGTTGAACAGCACGAGTTAGTCAGCCAACTCCTGGAAGCATTAAAGATTGCGAAGGGTCTGCTTTCGCAGGTGGACCCCGGAGACCCTGCGCTTGATGGGTGGATAGCAGAAACCGATGCCGCAGTGATTGATGGCGTGATTGAAGCAGCTGCCACCGCCCCCGTGTTGATGGAGGTTGACGAGGCGCTAGGGATGGCTAACGACCATTTGGACGAAGTTCATTCTATCGGCTACGACAAAGGCTGCAAAGAACCCGCCAACGGCGCATATATCTCGGGCTACAAGAAGGGCCAGGAAGACGCCGCTGAAGACGCCGCTGAAGACGCCGAAGAGGCTTGGGAAGCTGGCTGGGAATTAGGCAGGAAAAAAGCCGGTGAGGAAGATGCGTTTGATGCTTTCTGTAAAACCCAGGTTCCCCTGCTCGGAGTACTGGAGGCGAAAAAAGCGTACTGCAAATTCAAAGCCGAAAAGGAGGACCGCAATGTATAAGGTAACTGTATGGACAGGGCGAATTAAGCCGGAAGACCGCAACAGCAGAAACCAGAGCGGCCCTACCTGCTTCAACCATCGGAAGGACGTGGAAGAGTACACCCGCAAGGTGAAGGGCGATGGTGGAGCGGTTGTCGGGGGTATTCGAGAGATTCCAGGCAACCATGGACATGAGAGTCTAGAGGAGCATGATTTGATGTACCAGATGTCATCGGACGAACTCAGGCTATTGCGTCTAGAGATGAAACACGGTCGTCCAAGGCAGGCCGTGAAACCACTAGCCTGGAAGGTAGCCGAACAGACCAGCCGACTCACGCAATTAGCCAATACCCACAAGGAGGACAGACATGAAAAAGTCGTACACCCCTGACTTGGGAGACTTTGAGCTTGTCCTATTCCTAGCCGTGGTGATAGCCACAACGGTTTTCCTCAGACATTAGGAGGATTGAAGGACTGAAATGCCCCGACGATGCGAACTTAATGCAGAGATGCCTACGTCGTACCGGCACTGCCCCATCTGCGGGACTCTGCTCAACCCGACAACGATCACCTTCAACAAACACCGCTGTAGCGGGTCCACCCTGAAGTCGATCGACTCAGTGATGCAGGTCGAGAGATGCGAGGGGGACCGCCGCACCTATGGTGGGCGGCTGGAAGAAGCATTTCAGATGCTTCATGGTGAAGATTTCTAGTACACCCCCAACCAGGAAGGCAAGCATGAACAATAGCGAGAACCCCCCCGCAATCATCTACACGAGATACTCGCCTAGCGGCTCGAATAAGGATACGAGCTTGGCAACCCAGGAGGACCTTTGCCGCAAGGCGTGTGAGCTACAGGGCTGGAAAGTGGTCGGAGTCTTCAAAGACCGGGCCAAGTCTGGCCGGTCGACCAAAGACCGGCAAGGCTTCCAAGCTGCTGTGGTAGCTGCGTTGAAGTTCAAAGGCATACTGGTGGCTTACGACCTGACAAGGATCAGCAGGTCGACGATAGAGGGCTTGAAGCTGTTCACCCAATTGGAAGAGGGCGGAGCAGGTGTTTACATTGTGTCCGGGGCGTGTCGCCCCGACACTACACAACCGCACTGGAAACTGGTAATGACCTTGCTGTTATCGCTTGGCGAGTACCAAGCTGAACTGAACCGTGAGAAAACCATCGCTGGCCTGAAGAGACGTGCAGAAAAGGGGCTCCCCTTGGGGGAGCGACCTTTCGGGGATCACCCGGGAGAACTCCGCGAACTGCACTGGCTAGTCTGGCGACGGCACAATGGGTGGAGCGCTAGTGCGCTAGCCGCAGAACTGAAGTTTCGCGGCAAGAAGCACCGCGTACGTGCCGGATATCTATGCTGGTGGTCAGCCTCGGCAATTGGCAACCTGTTCCGCAGGCTCAAAGATGAGGATTGGCTTGACGCGGTCAACCAGTGGAACGACTCTACGCCCGAGAAGCAACCGGGCTTTGATAACTACGACGTTTACGTGAATCGCATGTTGCCAGAGATTGATATGTCCACGCGAACTCACCCCAAGGACGGTCACTTCTGCGTGCCAACGAAAGTAGCCTCCCAGGTGTTGACTACAGAGGGGAAGTTGAAAATGACGACACCCGAGGCGGCGAAGGTGATCCGGGACGCATTACACCCTGATGTCCCCGAGGTGTGGCGAGCCGCCTCGTGGGAGAGATTGACAAAGAGCCGGTACACCCTTGACAAGACCGGATAGTTCCTAGAGGATCATCTACTCGATATGGATGTCACGGCCAGGATGGCCGCTCGGCCCGCAGCATTTCCTCCCAGATTGCTGCGGGCTTTTTCGTTACCAACCATAATACGGCCTGCAACAGCAGCCACCGTAGCGATATCCGTAGCTGTAGGCAGAATATCCATAGGCTCCGTAGTATGGCATGTACGGAGAGACGATCCAGCTTGAGTAGTACCCTGTCGAGTAGTAGGCCGGGACCGCGCACCAGTTATTAAAGGCGTGGCAGCGGTCAACCGCTAAGCCAATAGTTCCGGAAGCAACAACGAACAGAAGCAGTAGCTTGGCCAACTTCATGGCGTTCCTCCTATTGCTGGGCGAATATCTTGCCTGTCGGGACGGTGGTATTGGCGTTCAGTATCTTCACAACGTCGTGGTCAATACTGCCGCCTGCGGGGATATCCGGCAGGACAACTGACGCTGCGCGGCTGTTTACGCCTGTGCTGTAATCGAACCCCGAAGCCTCGACAATTTCGATGTCTCCAGAAGATGTCGAAAGATTGGTGATCCTGCGGAGTGGCGGCTGAAACACAGCCTCCGCTGTATTGACGATGAGGTGCCCGATTCGGCCCGCACCAAGATCGGTCGACGGCGATGGGGAATCTGCTGACATTGCTTATCTCCTAGTAGATTTGAGGCCCAGGCCAATCCCTGGTGGGGATTGGCGTGGGGACTTAGAGGGTCCATGATTGAGCAGGTAGTTTTCGATTCGCACAATCTCGTCCTCGGAACAAACCCCGTCGAACACGGCTATCTCGTGCAGATCGATGCCAGCTGTATAAGCGCCGTGAGTCGTTGTGTGCGCATTTACCCAAAGCCCGTTGCCCACGATCGCGGAGCCGAGCATCCCGCCCGAGGACGATGTGTCGGTGACGGTCGCGTCGTACAGATTAGTGACGGCAACATCGTCCGCCGAGGTGTGCGAAGATATCCGCAGACGGACGGTATCCGTGGCAGTTGGAGTAACAACGAAAGTTACAGCGCGTTTGACGCCTTCGGTGAAAATTCCACCGATGTTACTGTTCACCGTCCTGCTGCCTCCACCGCCAACTCGATACTGCCAATCCATATCTGTAGGTGTGCTTGAGTCCGACCTCAGCATCACCATGAAATCTGGAGTGGTTCCATACACTCCCTGCCCCATCAGGATCGTATGGTGCGGATCGTCCGAAAACGTGAACGAGGCGCACACAGTCACAGAATCCCAATCCTGAGCAAACGAAGAGTTGACCAAATGGTGATCGCCATCTTCGGTGAATCGTATTGCCCCAGGCACCAGCTGAGGATGATCAGTGTCGGTACTGTCCGCATTTATCAGATCCCAGCCGTCGCCGGATTTATCGGCAATCGCATCAACGCGATCAGTAGTACCTGACCGAATCGTCACGGTGCCAGGATCATAAGCGTCCCACCATCCGCCGCAGGTGAGCGACGAGCCGGAATCTAGTTGGTCAATAATTCCCGACATTTAGCGTCTCCGAAATCTGCGGAACCTCACTAGCCGTCTGCGGGTAGTCCGCACCTTAGTGGCTCCTGCTTTGATCACGGCCTGAGTGCGGCGAATGCCGCACCGACCGTTGAGGCAGGAGGCTAACGGCTTCTTTGTTAGATCCAATTGTATGTCTACCAGCGGACCATCCGCAACTGCTGCCGCTGCTGTGGCCACCGTAGGTATGTACGAGCTTACGGCTGAGTCTCGACCGCCCACGAAACCAACGAGAATCACCGAAACACAAATCAATTCGCGCATTGTAACCTCCTAATTAAAGCCAGGACTTAGATCGGGCAGCGACTTCCTTGCCCAGCCGTTCGCACCAGAAAATGCCGTCGCTCTGCGACGGAACTCATCTACCGGTGCCCAAAAGCTGCCTTCTGGGATGTTGATGTCTGTGCCCCGTATTTTGCGAGGGCCTGAATTGTAAGTACCCCACGAGTTGAGGAAAAGCGATAGCGCACAACCGTAAAGACGGTGCGTCTCTGGCCGATCATCTAGTCCACATACGCACATCGCGTGGCTCCAAGATCCCTTCCTGTGTGATACGCCATTTTCGTCCCGAGTCCGTTCAAATCCTTCTCCGCCATCAGACGCGATGAAAAATCCCCGGCCAAGAAAGTCCCGCCATTCCTCAATGGAATCGAGGGAGGTTGCTGTCCTAAACAGATGATCGTCCACGGCATCTACCACTTCGTCAGGCGGGGGCGTAGACCCCCACTTTCCCGCAGTCTGTGCGCTGTAACGGGTCAGGTCAAGATCGACCTCCGGGTAAGGCTTGCGAACTACCGCACCAGCCTTAGTAAGGGCCACCTTAGCGGCAGAACTCGATTGCCACCCGTCTGAGTTTTTTCTGCGAAACCAATACAGGGCCTCGGAACTAAACACTGCTTGTGACTCGGCTTCCGGCGAAACTTCAGGAGCTTCTTCGAGCTTCCCGCTCTTTTCGTCAGGAATTCCAGAAATAATTTCTGTGCAAACTACCCCAAGTAAACTGCGGCTGACCGCATGTGATACGCAGTCTCCGCGTTTTTGAGCGGGACCCGGCCAAGCAGTAGGATACTTATCCAAGACGTGCACAAACGGGATCACCAACTTCCCTTTAGATTCATCCGCAAAAGCATAATCACTAGCGACCTCTGCTCCCACGGGATTGTTGCCTGTGTCCTTGACATGACCGAGGAAAGCCTCGTGTCCTGCCACATCATAGATCACGCCCTCGGCTCCAGCGGCATACGCCGCCGGAATATCGTCCTCATCGAAGATGTAGCTGGTATCCCAATTCACTGAAAGTCCTCGCTAATCTGATCGAGTGCCTTCTGGAGCTTGGATCTCATCTCTGCGGTTAATGGAGCGTCAGGTATCTCACCGTCAACTCCGATAGCAGCTGTAAGCCGATCATTGATCGGCTTGTTTATTCTCGCCAAACCATCAAGCGTGCCGGGCATCTGCTCCTGCATGATCTTGACGGCCAAAACCTGTGTGTTGCGAAAATCCCCCGTACTGGCAATATCGTTGGAAGCACCAACTACAACAGAGAGTGCCCCGTAGAACTCCTTGAGTTCCCGTGCTTGTTTCCTGGTGACCAGCTTGGCAAGCGAACGAGACTGAGGAATGAATGGCAGATCCAACCATCCCCACTCGCCAGCCAGACCAAGGGCCAGGATTGCGACGAAGGTATAGACTGCGCCTCTCACTTCTCACTCACGATTTGAATGGCAGCTGGGAGGATCTTTGTGCGGAGATGCTCAGCCTGTTCCACCTCGCCCCGAACAACCAATGAACGGCAGAGAACGCAATAGGCGTCAACCACCTCATGTTCGTCACCAGATTGTCTCATATTTACCAAGCCCTTTAGCTGGGGAAGGAGCCGCACAACGCCACAAAAGAACAGTCCAGCCACGCCGATGATAATTAGAATCGTAGAGTTCATAGGTTACCCCAAGGCAGCATCCAGTAGAGCAACAATCAAGGATCGTACAACCCTCTCGACCGCATCCTCAACTACACCGTCAATGATTGGGATGTCGAAATCGAGATCGTCATAAATCTTCAATACAGCAGCTTTGATTTTGTCCCGATCCTCCGGAGACCATGCCTTCTTCAACGCATACTTGATCGCAATCAAAATCAAACTTGAAGGAACCGGGAACGCGGTCGCCTCCACGGGAGCGTCATCAACTTCGCGCTTCAATTCTACATAGTGGTCCACAAATACCTCCTTTGTTACCTCTATTTCACCACAGATCTTCGTCAGGTCAAATCGCCCCGAGACGCCGAATCTAGACGCTCAGCCATCCATAGCAGTACCATCTCGTGCACCTCACAGATCCAGCGGAGGTCGCGGAACTCTTCGAGTTCCTCCATGGAAACAGCCGCCCAGTCCCGGACAGTCTTAATGTCGTAGAGTTCTTTAAGCTGTTGCACCACACTGGCCTCAAGGCCAGTGTCTTCCATTTTAGCGGCGAGCAGATCAGCGTAACCACCACCCAGGAAATCTACGCACTCGGCAGTTACGGAGTTGGCTCCCTCATAGTCCAGATTACTCATCCGCACAGCCCAACGCCTTCCCCATGGCCCCAACACCTTTAGTCGCTGGACCTGCAACGGATCCATTCTTCGTTCTCGATCAGCCATCATTTCCTCATCGGCATTGGGATTAGGTGCGCAAGCGAACTGTCGACAACAACTCCGCAGGACAGGATTGGTTTTCTCGGAAACTTCTGCCCATAGAAGAACGCGAGCTTGTCACGGTCAATTCCGGTGCCTACGTTCAACCCCCAGACGATACTAGTGTCGTTAGCAGAATACCAAATCCCAGCCTCTGCATGAAAATGCCCAGTCACCGTAGGTTGAAAGTTATCCCTGGACTGCTTAACTGCTGCAAACATCCCACCCTTCCCCGTTTCTCCATGCGAATATAACACGCCACCGATCTCGATCACCGCAAATCTCGGATGGACCGTCCACCCGGGCACCTCCCAGACATCCCGCTGATCCTTCAGTAGTTCCTCGAATATCCCAACCGAACCTGCCTGACGTACCGTCAGGGAATCGTGATTGCCCAGCAACCAATCAACCTTGGGGAATGCCTCATACAACTTAGCCACCTGTTTTTTGGCCTGTAGATACTCCTCTTTTGCAGAGGAGGCACTTGGGTGCTTCTCGTGGAATGAGATAGCGCCCCAATCGCAGAGATCTCCAATATGAATAACGCGACCGCAACCCCACTCCTCGTAGGTCTTCTTGAGGAAAGATAGGTAATTCCGGTGCATTGCTGGTGCATGCGTATCGCCGATGACCAGGACAGGTCTGGCCATAGTACACCTATCGGGAAGTATGTAGAGGCTAAGAGAGCCCTGACCTACGCCGACAATCAGCCGAGTAGATCAGCTCCGATAACTCACGAGCCGACTGGGTAACCCAGTCCTCGGAGGCAGAAGGCATCACAACGTGCAGGAATTCGTGTATTAGGGTCTCCATGTATTCGCGGCCACGCAGACCATCTTCAATTCGTATTACGCTGGCGATGCCGTCAACAGACGCATCACCATCAAAACCTTCCTTGAGCGGACAATGGAGAATCAGCGATGGCTCGCCGTTGATTGTAGCATGACCAACCTGGGTCTTCTCCCAACTTCTTAACCAGCCAACTCCCTGGTAATTCTTTGTGTCGTCCGAGTAGTCGTCCACTCAGTCATCCTCGGGGGGTTTGTGCTTCCAGGTTTCCCGAATCTCCTTGGCCCTTTCTGCGATCTCCTCTGGTGTAGGGTCTGGTGCTGGGGTACGACGATGCTCGGTGATCACGTCAAGATGTGTCTTTTCGAGAGAGATCAGTTGCCGAAGGTGGCTCCACGGCAGAATAGCCATCTCCTCTAATTGGTCTGCCTTGGTGACCAATACCGGAACCACCGTGTTCCTGGTGTGCTTGGCAACATACTCTTCGTCACGAATCTCTTTGATAGTCATGACCGGAGCATAGGTCTTTCTGCACTTACATTGTACGAGATACTTGCCTGTGTGGTCAAGATCCACGCCATAGCACTCATGCTCCTGGTACTCAAGCTGCCTACCCGCCTCAACATAGCCAGCCTTGCGAAAGTCACGGGCTATTTTCCGCTCAAACGCATGTCCCTTCGTCCGTGATCTCCTACCCATGAAAAAGTTGCCTTCCGGGGTTGAAATGAGTCTTAACTAGCTGGTCCCGTATGGGACCGTTGCGACGCTTATGACACCAAATCCTATAATCTGACTTATTTCTGTCTAACCACTGTAAGCTCAACACCAAGTCCGCATCCTGCTCTATCTGCCCAGAATCCCTAATGTCACTCATCTGTGGCACCCCATTCTCACGCTCGACCGCCGCCCGATTAAACTGACAGAGGGCAAGTAGGGCAATATCTAACCGCCCAACAATCTGCTTTAGTCTCCGGGAGATGTCGCTCACATCCTCGTAGCGTGATGTCGTCTTACGACGACGCAGCAGCTGCAAGTAGTCCAGAGCCACAAACTTGACATCGTAACATTTCACGTATCGCTCAATGATCTCCTCGCATCTCTCAATTGTCGTACAATTCTCCACAGTGTAGATGTTGTGACGAGCAGCGTAATGCTCCGCGAGCAGGCGGTCAGCTTCCTCTCCGTCCACAGTCTCGTCTTCACCACCCACAATAGTAAGGACGGCACGGTTACCGATCTCCCGGCGACTCATCTCTTCCGAGATGAGCAGCACTGGCACCTGCTTGGCGACGTGATCAGCCATCTGCAAACCAAACGCCGTCTTTCCGATGGACGGTCTGGCCGCAACAATCATCAGCTCGCCTGGACGGCAACCCTCGATAGAATCGTCCACAGAGTCAATCCCGGTAGGATATATCGTGCGGTGACCGGAGATCCGATCCCGCAGAGCCCCCCTAGCGGACGCTAGGAGCGTCTCTACGCTATCCGACTTTAGATCCTCTTTCTGGATGACACCGTCGTAGGAGCGGGCCACGGTCCTCTGGACCCACTCTGGCGTCCCCCGCTCAGTGTAATCGTGCTGCAGACACCAAGCTGTGATTGCCTGTTCGATCTCTGGTGTAGGTATCCTGGCCTGCACCAGAATCTGAGCAATCGCAAAACAGAGGGCAGACCTAGACCGGTCAACCATGCCAGAGAAGTCACCGTTCCACCGGCTCTCCAAGAGAGAGCCGGGCAACATGATCTGCTCAACTCGTTCCGGCAACTGGTCAGGGCTGGTCCGAACCTTGGGTTCGGACGGCACGTCGCCGGTTACCGAGTGGATGACTTCCCGCAACGAACCGATGGCATCCTCAACCACCTTGCCGTCAAGAGCGTCGTCGGGGCAGATCTCAGAGAACTGGTCATCGACAAACCGCGACTCATTCCACAATGGATAGAGTACTAGGTTGCCCAGGCCCTGACCGGTCAGGCGATCCTGCCGTGGGTAGATCTCGTGCAGACCAACGCGGCTCTCGCGGTCAACGACCTTCCAAAAGGCCCGGACTAGATACGCGGGAACCGGCGTATCAAAGAACAGCCAAACATGAGAACCAGTCCCGGACTGCGAAATCTCTCGCACGTACGGGACACCGAAGTTCTCCAGTGAGCGGCAGACACTGTCGGTCTGTTGAGCCCATTGGGGATTGGAGTCTTCATGGTTGTCGATGTCTGCACAGGTGCAGTACACCGTGTTATCGGGACGCATCACATAGAAACCGGCGGCAGATTCGCCAGCAAGGTGTGATTGAATGTCCGGATCGCCGTCCGCCGGCGAGTAACGACCATCGTCGTCTCGCTTGGCGTGGAGGCCCTCGCGGCCCCTGAAAAAGTCTTTGAACAAACCGACAGGATGATCGGCCATTAGCATGTGTATTCTCCCAAATAGAAAAGAGCAGGACGGGGGAAAGGACAAACCCGCCCTGCTCGGAACACCTCAACCGTGCGCTCTAGAACGGCGAGGAGTTACTACCCACAGAAGTTTTGACAGGCTTTGCGGCACCGTCGACATTTAACGACTTGGCTTTGATCAGATGATTGAGAGAAGCTCGTAGCTTCTCTACGATTGCAATCTGATCGTCTTCAACGTCAGACCCAGATGAACTATCCACCTCAAGGATCCACTGGTCATACTCGACCACCTCACCGCTCTCTTTGGTGAACTTCCGCGTCTCCTTCTTGCGGCGGCAGAGCACCTCATTTCCGACTAGTGAAATACTACGCTTCGCGTGTCCGGCACAGATCTCAGCGATGTCCACGCCGCCAAATCCGATCTGCCCTAACTGGTTGACGAACTTCTCCTTGTCAGCGTCTGCGTCACTCCACAGGACGATGGATATGCGTGGCATTTCCCGCTCCGAGGGCATCGGCAGAGATGACTCCGGATCGGCTAACCACTTCTGAGGCAGGAAGTAAAAGTTTAGTCCTGGGCGACCACGGAACTTCCCACTACGGATCTCCATGAAGTCTGGGCCACCAATTATTTCTCCACTGTAAACGCCGGGCTCATACATAGCCATGATATCTCCTCCTTTAGAAACTAAAAAAGTCTTAATTGTCGTCCATCTAACGCGACTTTCCGAAGGATTACTTCGTCAATCGCACTACTCCACTCCGGCGGATAGATCGCAAAACAATGTGTGCCACCTCCCTGAGTCTTTTTCCTCAGACTCTTCGGTGGCAGACTCCCGGTTTCACTTGCCCACAAGTTGCGGACTGCAGAGCCCGCTTCCCACGAGAACTTCCTGCCAGCCGGGACTCCTAGCGCTCTAATTCGATCAGACACTGTCACCCATTCGCTCATAAATCCGCCCTCCCGCTACTTTTTGGCAGCTACGATAGCTTCGCCAAGATTGGTGCGAGCCTCTTCACCGCTTATCCCCATCGAAATTGCACGCGGCAAACCATGGCGATTTTTACTCACGAAAGTGTTGTCGCCTTCAGTATACATCACTCTCGTTGTTCCGGCCACAGCTCTGCCGTCACGGTCCATTTGAGCGTCATGCCGAGTGAACAAAATCATATCCACGGCCTTAGACAAAATCTCAAAAGCGTTCTTCTCGACCTGCGGTAGCCACTGATGGTACTCGCCAACTTGCGGGTCGTTGCGTCTCTGTGCTTCTGCGCCAGATGTCATTACGAGACCAACCGACTTCTTGCGTCGAGTTAGATCAAAAAACTTTGAGACCATCCAGTTGAGCAGACTGCGATACTTGCTGGCACCAGCACCCCACGACGAACTGTATTTGACTTGAGAACTGTCGTACTCGGTACGCACCACGTACTCTCTCGCCAGTTCGGCGACATCAGTAATGGAATCAATGCCTACCATTCTGTAGTCATGATCCTCCTGTACCAGTTCGGTAATAACCGATACGAAGTCCTCCCACGTTCCGACCGGGGGTGTGTGCGGAATTTCACCGACACGATTCTGGTCAATTAGTTTGTCGAGACCGGGCTCCTTTGCCGTCACGATAATGAAGATTCCGGACATCGCCGCCATGAAGCTGGTCTTGCCGATGCCGGGTTGACCGTAGATCCAGATGATATCTTTGACACTCGCGCCCTTAGTGATCGTGTCTGCGAGTCCAATCCTACTCCGCCTTTTAGTCGCCTTCAGCGACGAATTGTCGGAAGTGGGCTTCGAGGCCCGCGTGGAAGAGCGTGCCAATTGTGAGGTTGCCATCCTGGGGTTTCCCTTCTTTTTCTAACTGTAAATCGTACTGGTAATGATGTTTACGCGGACAAAGTTGGTAGCACTCCTTCCTGCTGTGGGTTAGGGCGTTGTGGGCGTTGTGATGCGAGCTTGCTAGCTCGCTGTTGGTCTCGGAACGACGATACCAACGGTTGCTCTCCGGATTGTCCACTCTCTGGCAGAGAGATATATATTGGCAGGGCTTACTATAGGCAAAGCAGGAACCAAGGTGGCGGATGTGCTTCTGCGACTCGCGAGAACTCTCGATGAACTTGGCCGTCTGCACAGCTTCATCTACGAACTCGGCCAGTTGCTTGCGGGTCTTCCGAACGACACGGCGACCAAAGTATTTGGCAGGATCTTGCACCATCGTGCGATAGACTCGCATCCCATACAGATAGTCTGTTTCCCGCCAGTTCCGTTGTTCGAGTGTGTCCATGAACTCCGAAGCGCGGAGATTGTCCATCTCAATCTCTCGACCCTGGTACACCCAGTGATCCTCGATCCCCTCTATTTCGGACTTTGTCAGTTTGCGGGGACGAATTCCCGGTTTCCGGGCAGCGTCGTAGATTGTTCCGGCAACCTGAAGTCCTTGGTCAAATAGGGCGAGCATATAGCTCGCCACTTGTCCCGACATCTCCATTGATGACCAAAATGTGCCGTCCTCGTTGTCAACGGCAGAAGCGGTTGTCTTGTGTTCAAGCACAAAGATGGTGTCCTCGTACTCAACAATAGCATCTATCTTACCGGCCCATGACCAGTCACCTGGAACTTCCTGCAGAGACGGGGATATGTCCTCGATGAGTCGAGAGAACGGGATGTCGAACTCCTCTTCAACGGCAAGAACCGTAAACGGTTCTTCCTTGTATACCTCGATGTAAGCCTGCACCATTCCGTAGACAAAGTGCAGAGTGCGGTCGCTGACAATTCGACCTCTCTCGGTCGAAGCTACGTGCCACGCTTCATCGATTGCATCGAGGACCGGACTTTCCCAGTAGTTAGACATCCGTTTTTCAGTCTTTTCTTCCGTAGGTTAAATTGCGACTTGGACATTGCGAGGCAAACCACACATATGGCTTCCGGATCTCTTGAGATTTCCCCCATATGCCCGCAACGCGGGCATACATCAATATGATGCTTCACCACTGTCAGCTCCATCAACAAAACCAACAAGAATGGACATGATACTGCCTACGTCTCCGCTTGTTAATAGCAGTTCTTCATCACCGGCCCAATCGATCAAAGTTTTTACAACTTTGCCCAGGTCGGTCATTCGGTAGCGGATAGTGTAGCAGTGCAGACTGGTGCCGCACTGGTAGTTCAGTTCCCACGCCGTTACCGGCGTGGCACCCGCATCAACATCAACGTCGTAACAGTGCACGCTAAGACGAGAGACTCGTTCCGAGTCTCCTTCAGGCTCCATAGGCTCAAAAGCGAAGTCGAAGTCGAGATCGTTGTACCGCCCTGACATCTGCCATCCTTTCCGTGCTTGCGCAGCTACCCCGTGTAGGGGATAGCTTGATCGGACACTAAGGCGCTTTCCGATGTTCTTGCGAACCTACCAGCGCCCGACTACCTCACAACCTAAGCTGCTCAAGGGTCCCATTTCCTCCGCACCCGAGATAGTCGTACTTGTTCAACCTCCTATTTTGCTTTGGAACACAGTGCGAAGACTGTGTGGTGCCGAAAGGTCCACGGCCCATGCTGGGTTTTCTCCCCCAGACTTTGAGATCTTATCTGCTGGTCGGCAGGTCGTCCAGGGCAACTATCGTCCCGGGCTGACCATCGAGCCACTGCCGCTTTAAAAGACTCCGGACACGCGAGGCAGATTTTGAGTAGAGCTTCTTTAGCCGCTCGATGCCTGCTTCAGTTGGGTTCTCTGTATCCATTATCTCCCCAGCGTTGATCTGCATGCGGGCCATCAGCCCTACATATTTCTGATAGTTTGACCACTGCAACTCGGTCAGCACGTAGTTCTCCCCATCGTGGCGGAAACGTTTAGATGGGGTGAGTAGGTAAATCTGCTTGTCTGCGGGCCTTCTGGCGTTGAAGCGATAGAGTGCCAGATCTGCCGCATTAGCCTTGTTGGTTGCGAATACCTTGGTTGGTACATGCCCGAACTTCAGGACTCGGTATCCGAAGTCGCTGAGTGCCCCCATGTCACGGGGTCGCTTGCTCACCTCGTATCCCCACTTGTCGTATTGGGGACGTACCGGCAGAAGGCCACCGTCCAGGAACGACTTCTGCCCGATGCGTCTCAGCATCATTCTGTTCAAATCGTCTGTGTCTTCGCCCCAAATCCTCGTTTCAGGGACCAGATCGGTGCCGTACTGCCGGGCCGTTTGTCTCCACAGATTGGGAACCCAGCTGACCGTGAAGTCGGTGGCCCACTTGCGAGCTTCTTTACGAGTACCACCCTCCACAACATCTCTGCCGATGTTGACGAGGTCAGAGAAGCCTTCTAGGAATGTCTTTTCGGTGAGCTGGCCAAAGACCGACTTCGTCAACGTCTCCGCCATTCCTTCGCCTCTCGCCCACCCATGGTGGGCGTCTGCCATGATGCCGAGGATTGTCGCGGCTGGCTCGACCCGTGCATAACTGAATCTTGTGTCACCAATGCCGATCGTCATCGGTGCGTAACCCGTGCCGTATGCAGCCTCTCTTTCCTTGTACTCCCAGTTGGCCTTTCCGCCGGTCAGCCACGGGTCTTCCGGATCATTTGTTGCGTAGAGCAGAGTCATAACACCCAGCGCAAACACCTGTCTGGCCAAAGCGCCCGTGATGCCGTCCGCTTCCCATATCTTTGCCTTCTCAGTTTCCGCTTCCTCCTCGGTCATCTTCCCGTCTTTTACCTTCGCGTCGATCTCTGCCTCGTGTTCGGAGTTCTCTCGCTGCCGTGTTCGGTAGCTATAGATGTCTGATAGTAAACCGAGGACCGGCGCTCGCCGGATCGCTTCGTCTGTAATGTTCAATGGAGTTTTGTGAAATGGGTGGAAGTAGCGACCGGCCACGTTCTCGTGGATAGAAAGGCTCACGTCACCAGCGTATCGCATGATGACACCCTCGTCGCCTTGGAATGCACCACGCATGGTGCGGCGAACAGCAACTAGATTGGCCGCAGAGTTAGGGTCTGCAATCTGCTCTTCAAACAAGGCGTCAAAGTCGGGATCTCCCCAGGCTTTCCCGGTTCTCGCAGCAGCAATCCGGTGCGCCAGCATGTTGACTTCGATCCGCTGACCCAATGTCTTGAGCAGATCGTCCGCAAAGGCTGATGGCCTGAACCCGAGTGCGCGAATGATCTTTCCCTTCTTACCAGCAATCTCCGGCCCGAACGTGGGCATTCCCTTTTCATCACCCTTGCGTTTGCGTTTGCGACGGCGACTCGTGAAGTAATCTTTTGTTCGATCCTCCTGTCCCCACACAGCATCGAACGCGGAGCGTTCAGCCGCCCATGTGTCGCGTGCGTTCTGCAACGCAGTCCAGAACGTGTCCCCCAATCCGTGGAACGCATGGCCGAACTCGCGGAAAGTGG
>Ga0208179_1000898_pt1 | contig 16681 bp, 35 predicted proteins | sample Malvired_Geostar_FD_184238 | JGI IMG/M metagenome (GOLD analysis project Ga0208179, IMG submission 184238) | Marine viral communities from the Global Malaspina Expedition - Malaspina viral metaG DeepMed_Geostar (SPAdes) (version 2) | ecosystem: Environmental > Aquatic > Marine > Oceanic | place...
TGCGTTTGTGTTTCCAATCTGCTTGCTTAACCCATATCATGTCATCAGCTCCATAATGCGACTTTCATTGGCTACAAGTCCCTCATCTGATCGACGGGAATTAAAATGGTTGGCTGCAAATCAGACGACCGACCCCTGTCATTGCGGCCATTCACTTCGTGTTTCGAGGCATCAACATCTGCGACATCGATGTATGATATTTTGTCATCAAACTGAACAATAAAATATGCCGGAACCTTTAGACCCGCGCCGACAAGCATCAGAGGCAACCACTTTTTCAAATTGAAATATATGTTAGGCCATCTTTCGCTTGATCGATAAAGCCGTTTGAACTCCGCTATTGCGACAATACGATTATCTCGGTAGATCACCCAATCAATGTCTCCAAAATCACCAAGGTCAGACACCTGGCAGTGCCATTGGTGAGCAATTATTTTTTTTGCGCTATCTTCAGATTGAAAATCGCGTTCAAGTTTTAAGCCGCCTTCAGTCATTTCTCTTCCCCTGTATGTCCATTAAAGATATTCGTAAACTGATTCCCTGAATTCCTTATAACGGTAACAGTCACGGTCAAACCACAGACCTATCTTGCCGTCCCAGTCTCCGTTTCTCTGTTTTTCCAGACGCAGAATTACGGACGGGATTGCCTCCAGTTCCCTGCGTCTTTCCTCTGTCGCCGTTTCCATTTCCTCTTCATGTTTCTTGTCCCTGTGGATCAGAAACACATTAGAGGCATTATCGGCTATCTCCCCGGCCCCTCTTATACTGTCTGTCCCGACACCTTCAATGCTCTTTCTCTGATGGCAGACGAGATGGACGTGAACGTCATATTCAACGGCAAAGTCAACCAGCTTGCAAATCGCATCCGCCTGGGCGGCATAGTCGTCGTTCCGCACACCCAGTCTCATCAGACTGTCCACGACAAAAGTATCACATCCGTACCTCTTCCGCGCATAAATGAAACTGTCGATCATGCTGTCGAGTGCGGCCCTTCCCATAACATTGAAACACCACAGGTGTCCGGCAAGAAACTCGTCGAAGATGCGGTCCATGTATTCGTTTGTCGGTCTTAGAGAGCCGCTGACCTGACGCATCGTCCTGTGCAGGTAGCGTTTCGGGTGCATTTCCATTGACGCGATACAGGCTTTGGCTCCCTGCTTTATGGCATAGACCATGACCTGGGATGTCATCTGAGACTTTCCGTGGTTGGTTTTCCCGGCCCAGACCGTCACCTCTCCGGGCCTTGCAGCGAACTTCGTCTGGGTTTTGCCCCACGGCAGGATGTATCCCTCCTGTATTTCATCCGGAGTGAAAGTTGCCTTGACCTGTTCTCTGAAATTAGCGGCGGGAACGAGTTCTTCCGGTTCCTTCAGTGTGGCTTCTTCAATGAACCTTCCGATTTCACAGCCCTCTCTAAGGGCGTCGTTTGCGTCTTTGTGTGGTAGTCGGACTCGAAAACAACGATGACTTCCCAGCCGTGACAGAATGGCGTTTTCGGCGGCGGCTCCTGGTTCGTCCTGGTCAAGACACAGGTAAATTCTCTCGAATCGGTCGAGACTGTGATACTCCGTGTCGATCCAGTTTTGCTTTCCTCCACCGCCTCCGCCAAACGGTACAGACAATGCAGGATATCCAGTTGCCTCGTAAATTGAACAGGCATCTATTTCACCTTCTGTGAGAACCACCTCACGGGCATCATCAGGAACCGCTTGCCAGCCGAACAGACACGGTTCCATATTCTTCTCGCCGGGGACTGGTTTTGCGCCGTCTTCTGCTGTGCGTATCTTGTACATAACAAGTTCAGAGTTTCGGAGGAACGGGAAGACAATATCTCTCCCGCGCTCTCCAATCTGGTAAGTGCTGATCGTGCCATCCGAAATTCCCCTTCCGTTAAGGTACTCTTTGACAGAATTTTTCGGAGCCGCGCATCGAGGCTTCTGAGGACGCGAGTATTTTCTTTCGACTGTTTCATAATCAGGGCTTTTTATTCCAAGGTACTCTTTTACATCCCTGACCGCTTCACTAAGCGACAGGCCCCTTGCTTCTTTCCAGAGGTCGATAAGATCACCGGACTGTCCTGTATTAAAATCGGACCAGATACCGTTCTTGCCACCCCCGATGTGTACACCAAGGGACCTGCCCTTCTCGCCGAATACATCCCCGCAACGGTACTCATTGCCTTCGAGTCTTCCACCCGGCAGGAGATGTTTTACGACTCCCAGAGTATCCGTGGCAAGCCGTGACTTCAGTTCCGATATGTCCATTTATAATTTCCACAACTCCTTCGCCTTTTCTCGCAGTTTGTCGTCCCACTTCCAGTGAGACATATCCCTGGGCACATACCTGAACCAGTCCTGCGGCTCAAACTCCTTCATGGCCCTGATAGCCGCAGTAACGTGCCTGAATGCTTTGTTGAGTTCATCTGTGGAGGGTTGGTAGGTTTTTACTGTCTTCGGTGTCACGTAGAACAGTTCCGCGCCACGGTTGGAATTGTGTGTATAGATGGACATCTGGCGCAGATGGTCGTCTTTCCCCTTCAGCACACCCTCTTTGGAAAACGACGGCAATCTTCCGGTTGTCTTGCAGTCTCTCACCATACCGGGCCAGTCGTAGTCCATGTAACCGATAAACTTCACGCCTTCTATTTCAACCTCCAGAGAGGTCTGGCATCCTTCGGGGATTCCCCATCCGCAGTCTTTTATAAAGGGTAATACCTGAGTAATATAGTCTGGTATTAGGTTCCACTCTTTATCGGTTTGCTGACCGCCAAGGCGCAGAAACTCCATTCGGGCGGTATCCAGAAGAAAATGTTCCCTGAATTCGCCCTTGGTCAGCATGAGGTCCACCGCCTTCTCGACGGCGTTTCCCCGCCACGCGGCTGGCATACGGCCACCCTTGATGCCGTAAAGGTATTTCAGTATCCATAATGCCGGATCGTCAATCCAGTTATTGATTTGTGACGAGGACAGATGATCGAATTTCATGTACCAGGCTCCTTGAATCTAATCAGAAACGGCTGACCTTTTCTTTCGATCATTACCATTTCCAGATGGACAAACCTTCCTTCCCTGGATTTTTTTACCTTGTGTGCAAAAGTCAGATACTCCCAAAGTGCGCCACTGTCATCGATCATAATCGGTTGTTGCGGCTCTGTGTCTGCCATACCGATATCCTTGTTGTTTCCAGATCCAGTTGCCACTTATATTTCTCTTCCTCCTCAAGTGCAAGTTTATAATTATCCTGCCACTCTAAATATTCGGAATGAGTATGTGCGTAATCGTCCCTTTCATCCTTGGTTTTGCCGTTGGACTGCCTTCTCAGTCTGCTTTTAAGCGTGTTCTGAAACTCTTTAAGCTGCATACGAGTTGCTTTAGCCTGTGCATATAGCGGCGTGACTGCTTCGATTCTTTCGAGCGCAACTTCCACTTCCGGTTCTGTAACGATATCCATTCTTCGGCAAGCTCCGTCCGTCTAGGCTCCGGGAATCTTTCGTATAACCCCTGGAGAACGGAAATGGTGAGTTTGGGTATGACCCCAGACTTCTCCCACCATCTCCGCTCGTTCCCCTGGTGTTGTTCGGCGTGATGTCTCCAGCAAAGCGGGGTGACTTTATTGGGCGGCTTTCTGCCCATCGTGTAGAACCCTGTCCGGTAATGTGCCGCCTGTACTTCGGGGTTGCCGCAAAGGACACAGGGAAGGGAGGCTACCCAGCGGATATATTTCGGTTCGTCTTTTGTCCTAGAAAGGGATTTCCTCGTCATTTCCGAGATCCCCTCCAGATTCGTCTTCCTTTTTGTCCAGGTTTCTCGACGCCGCCAGTACCGCTTTTGCATCCTGCAAGCCCAGATATCCCCACAAGGCGGCGTTGCAATACATCTCACGAACCGACTTTTCGTTAAACTTTTTAAAATTGGAAAAAACCGGGAACCGGGACAGAATACGGTCTGCCGAGGACTGAAGCTCGATACTTTCCTGCCGTAAATCGACAAACCCCTGGGGTGCAGGAGCCGCCGTGCTTACTGACGGAGCGGAACCGTTCCCGCCCTTCGCTTCGTTAGCACTTTTAATCCATAAAACGTCATTGCCGTTATAGGGCTGGTTTTCAATTACGAAATCGTAGGATTTTCCTTCGCCAAGCACATCACCGACCTTAAACTGGGCACGGCATTTTTGGCCGTCATCCAGGTATACGGCGTAGCTTTTTTCATGTTTTTGCAGGGATGTAATTGTTTGCATAATGTTCTCCATTTGCCAGATTTGAGATCTTATGCTATGGTTTGGTCATAGTCAAGGAGCTTAATATGTGGGAATTGCCGCCCTGTGAAAGAAAAAGATATCCAGATGTTTCTGGTGGAATGGCTGGGAAAAGCAAAGCCGGACCTCGAATACTTCTCCGTACCCAATGAAGCGACCTACCGACGCAGGGATCTTCGCCGGATGGGGATTCAAAACGGCATTTCCGATCTTGTTTTCTGGGGGATGGGAAATACACCCCTCGCATACGTCGAATTAAAACTCAAAAAAGGGAAACTCTCCAGACAGCAGAAGGATTTCCAGTCTGTCTGCAAGAAGCGCGATGTTCCCTACCATATAATCAAGACCGATGACCCCGAAGAGGCGTTGGTCAAACTGAGGGAACTTATAAAAGAATGGACTTGTTCGAGGCCATCCTGACACGGGCTTTTCTCGATGCCAAACTGAACGTCAGGGAAGAAACAGACGAAGAGCAGGAAAACACCGACGAGAACCAGGTAAAAAAACGCTCAAGAGATGCTTGGGCCGAAGCCACAGCCAAAGCCAACAGAGATGCTTCCAGGGCTTGGCTTCTAGGGGAGGAATGGGACGGCAAACTGGACTGGCGTCCCCGTAATCTGGAAGAAACTGACCCCCATCTCATACCATTCACAGCCGACGAAGGAAATGACTGGTTCGAGTACGTCTGCCATGCCGCCGGGAGAAACCCCGACGCGGTGAGGGAACGAGCGGTTGAACTATCAGGGGAAAACTGGGAATTTGGTTATACGGAATCTTCATCCTCTGGCGATGAGACTATGCAAACAATCTTCGTCACTGGAAAAACCAGTGGTGTATGATTATTACACCGCACAGGCCCATGACGCAATCGACTGGTGCGTGGATGAATTCAGCACCCTGATCGACAGAGAATATCAATCCTGGGAAGACTACCCCCATGTCGGGGTTGCTCTCGACAACATCAAAAAAAAATTAAATGAAGCCAGACTTTTTATTGACACCCCCAAAGTGAAAGATTATAACACATAAGTGGGGCGGCGGATTCACCTCCCTGTTCTGTACTAGCGGCACCAGGCCGCATCCGCCCCACAGTTTACGACAGTTTACCTCCAAAGTCCAAACTCAGCCCCTCCCGAAACGGAGGGGTTCCTTTTTCTCATTTGACAACCGGGGAAGACCCGTGTTAGAACCGTCGTTTTCCCGAAGTGCGTGAATCGCACCGCAAGAGAGGAAGCCTGGGGCACAGGCGACCAGCGGGGAGAGTACCAGCCCCGTCAGGGGAAGTGAGGGCTAGAGGCCCAGCACCGGATTTGTCGCATCACAAGCTCTTCCGGTGTGCCGTTGGATGTATTCGGAAACTGCGAGAGATCGGTCAACCTGCTTGCAATAGTTTCGTGTGATGACGCCGAAGCGACTGATATGTGGCTCCGACGCAGAATGCGGCCCGTTCTGGGCCGTATTACGCCTCACTCTTCCATGTTCTCCAACGCAGAATTACTTATAGAATATATGATCTTCGATACGCACGACACGTTCCTTGGTCGAAGACCAAACAGGATTAACATGAATAGAATGATACCAAAGCGCACCGTCAATATAATCATCATAATTCATATTTAAAATATCTTTGGCGATTCTTTTAGCGGTAAACCATGCCGTACTGTCTTCGGGCGTATCGCTTTTCCCGTCACAGTACCAGGAAAACTGGCATCTGTTACGGATGGGGGTTCCCTTATACGTTGGACCCTGTTTTACAACCTCACACACCGTTGAAGGGAATTTCCCCGACAGGACACGGTTCATCACGGTCTGTCCGACTGCCAGTTGACCCAGGAACGGCTGGTCGGCAGATTCAAAGAAGATGTTAAGAGCAAGGCAGATCAGAGCCGTCTTCATTGCTGCGGAACTCCTGCCATATTTCCATATAACGCTTGGCGTTTTTTCTGAAAACACGCTCAAACCTCGCGTCAACCCGCTGGTAAGGTGATTGAGGATCACCTATTTTCGGATAAAGGGTCATCCAGCCGTCCTGTTCTATCTTCCCCACAGTTTTTCTCCTTTCTTAAATAGCATTTTGAACAATAAAGCCTCTCGTCTTCTATGACGGTAGCTGGCTCCAGACAATATTGGCATCTTTTCATAACATAGATCCTATCAATAGCCAGACCAGCATCCCCGTCAAGAATATCACCAGGAGAGCCAAATCAAATAAAAGGCGAATCATGTCTGATTCCCTAAAGTTTTGTCTTATGGTTTATACTAACTTCCTTGCACGGATCACATTGTCGGTTTCCAAACCCCCATGACGGAAAATCCAGGCCGCAGGTCAGGCACCTCCGCCTCTCCAAAGGATCTACCTCCAAAATTGTACGGATCACTTTGTCCTTGGACTTGGAACTGAACTTCCTCTCAAGATAGCCTTTATGGAACTCTGCCCCGGCTTCGTCATCCCATAACCCGACAGGCCGGGACTTGCTCATTAGTACATACTTCATTTTAACCCCTTTAAAAATAAATCCCGCAATTACGCAAAAACCCGCAAAAATACAGTTTCTGCGGGATCATCTATGCTACTTTTCTTCCATTAACGGGACTCCCATTTGTCTAAAGCGTATTTGTTAGCCAACGAAATTAATTCCTCTGCCTGTTCTTCAGTTGGGGCCATCACATAACAAACAAGCATTAACTCACTGAGCGCACCAGCGAGTGCGTGTTGTGCTTGCCCAGGAATTTTATTTATTGATTTTTCAATTAAATCCAGACAAGCAACACTTCCCTTCTCGCCCAGCTTAAAAGCCTTGTCTACTTTCTTCATATTAATTTTATTCTTGTCAACCATCAGCTTTCCTTTCGGTTTTTGTGTTTGATTTTACGACGGTATTTTTTCCTGTTCCTCACAATCTGCTTGCGGAACAGTCTCAGAATAGCCGCCACTGGATTTCGTTTTCTCACAATTTTGACAGTATAGATACTTGTGATATAATTACTATTGCAAAAAACGCAGGTCAGGTATGCAGAAATGAGAGGACGGGGACTCCCCTGGAGTGAAATAGAAGCTGAATGGCGGGAAAGACGCCAGAAAGGGAAGGTTAATCTTTCCCAGCTTTCAAGAGATTTCGACTGTACGCCAGCCCTGATACGGGCACGTATCAAACGGTATGCGTGGGAATCGCCCAATGAACGGGCCATCATGGAGAGAACCCGTGCCCTGCCTGGTCAGGCCGTTATCGGCTATAAGGGCAACCCCGAAACGGTTGGGAAGATACTCGATGGACTTGAAGCAGGGAATAACTACGCGACAAGCTGTGCCCTTGCCGGGGTAAATTACACCACGTTCAAGAAATGGCGGGAGGCAGACACCGAATTCGATGCCATGATAAATGAAAGTCTGGCACGTTCCGCGCAGAAGAATCTCAACCGCATAGATAATCTTGCCGACAGAGACTGGAAGGCGGCGGAAAAACTGCTCAGTGTCAACCCTCTCACCAAAGAGGACTTTTCACAGAACAAGCACGTCGGAGGGGGAACGATCAACGTCCAGATTAATATCCCACGTCCCGGAGACATGGAACAGAATTATGGAGACACTGCTATAGAAATAACAGAATCAGAAGAAGTTCAATAATCATTATGCCAGCGTCCCGAAGAGTCTTTTTAGCTCTTCCTTGACGATTTTTCTGATCCGGTCCTCGTCAATTTCGACGAGAGGTCTGATTGCCGACTTCAGAACCTCGGTCATTTTTTTGTATTCATCCAACTCCACCATGTTTTCCAGGTATTGCCGGTCAGTTTCGTCTGCACCCTGATTTTCTGAATCAGCCATCTTTAATGCTCCATATTGAGTACAGTTCACCTTTCTTTTTCGGGTAGTCCTCCATAACGTCAGCAATCGTTTCATAGTTTTTGGCTAGGGAGGTGTATTCCCCAAGACCATCGCATCGGTCACAGGTTGCCATCACTGAAGCCCAAGGTATGATTGAAATATCGACCTGACCATTGTCGCAGTCGCATTCCTGGGTTACTGTCCAGTTCCTAGACAATTTTATCCACCCCATGCTGCATCTCGAAGAAATCGTTAACCGATTCCAGAGGTTCATCTTCCAGTTTTTTCTTCATAATACTCTCGATGTACTGTCTGGTTATATCAGGTATTTTCTCATATGAAGAAAACCGCTGGAAACCGTACATTTTTCTGTTCAGATCGTGGGCTTGGTTGTGCATTTTTTCCCAAGTGAGATCCCACTGGTCCGGGGCGTATCTCTGAGTCATCTGACTACTCCTGTTCTATTGTGATTTTTTTGGTACTATAATAAGTGTATGTATCCTCACCCCCGTCTGAACACGTTACAATTATGTCAACCCAAAAGTTATTTTTACTATCAGGGCTGGCCCGTTCTTTAACTTTGAGCGACTTTATATTCCAGAACTGGTGATGGCTTCGTTTCATTTCTTTAACTTGAACAAAATGAATTTTTTACCGTCAAGACCCTCGATTGCGATTGATTTTGTGCCCGGACTGAGGTCGGTTGGCCCGACATACTCCCAGCTTGCACCATCCTGCATCTCCTTAGACGCAAGATCAAAGAATTCCTTGTTCTCGATTACAAATCCCAGTTTTATCAGAGTCATAAATATTAACAGCATTTCAACCTCCAAAATAAAAAACAGAGTACACAAGAATGCCTATAACTATAATGCCCAAGGCCAGTTTTGCAACTTCCATTAACATTTCAATCTCCTTTTATTTTTTGAAGTTTGCGGCGTTCAGGCCCCGACAATCTCAGACCCAGGGTATCAATATTTCTGCTCAGAAAACTTGGGGGCACCAGATCATCATGGCCGCTTAAAAAATTTCCAAAATGCGGGTCATCTACGTGTTTGAAAACGCGCTTTTTACGCTCTCTTTTTTCATTTTCCAGTTCGGTATAATTATCGGGGTAGGCCAGAATTTTACACTGTGGGTATATATTGCGGCCCCGCCGGGTGATCTTCTTTCCAATTTTGACGGGCTGGCATCCTGTTGAGGCGGATACCTCGATGGTGAATGTGTGTTGGCCTCTCTTTTTCCCGTAACTGTCCTTAACAATCTCACCGACCACAGTCCGATCCCCAACGAATCTTTTTCTGGGGTATGTGCCACTAAAAACGGATTCAGTCCATTCTACCACACAGCCTGTGGTTAAATTAGTCATCTACCTAACCACAGTTCTAATTCTATTTTTTCTGGGACTGTAGTTACTTCAGTAGCACCATAAATGACCCAATCACCGTCACCGTCTTCAACATAATGTCCTGCATCTGGTTCATCACCTAGACGGGCTTTTTCGTACGCATCTTCTTTATTCTCTGCTTCAACAAACGCATAGAGATCTGTGGATGACGTTGCTGTTACTCTAAACCATTTCTTGTCAGTCATCTATCTAACCCTCCAAAGTCCTCAATTCCCATTACCATTTCGCCACAACTGGCGCAAGGCTCGGATACGCTAATTTCATGGCAACCATTCCAGCCGCCATACGTTTTTGAATGATTGCGATGACAACTGTCGGAACAATACACAATATTGTCTATCACGTCGCCATTTTTATCCTCTACAAAATGCAAGTGCGCCATTTTTCTATACCTCCAGATTGAAATGTTTGATTACCTTCATTGCGTCGCAATCTTCCTCCCACCATGTTGATGATTTGAGGAAATTGGTCTTTTTCATGCTTGCGGGTAATTGTGAACGCCGATCCTGATCTAGCCAGATACCGCCATGTCTTGCTGTCGATACCCTCCAGATTCCAGCGGCTAATGGTGCCGCGTCTTGGATTCTACCCCAAGGCGAGTCCGTTAAAGGCCTATGCTGATCTAAAATGTATTTCATTTTTCTACACCTTTGGATAGTTGGCGTTCCGCTTGCTGCAAAGCTAAAATAAATCTTTTTAGCCTTTTGTGGTCGAATGACCATTTCATAAACCCGTCTTCCAAACACTGAAATTCTAATTCGTTGGTCTTGCATTCTAACTCGAGAATTAGATTCATTTCGTCATATACTTTAAGGAGATATGAATCTGTGTTCCACATTTCTTCCCAAGGGTATTTCATTTTTATAACCTCCAAATAAATAATTATGAACCCTAAACTAGTTTGACTTGTTTTAGTATTGCAATTTGATCAACCCAGGTATGCAGAAATAGCATAACTATTGGGTTCTTTCTTATGTAATACTACAGACTTCAATAATTTGGAGGTTTACTACTATGATTAAATTTGATTCAAATAAACTGGCGCTGTAGCTGTTGCACAATCAACAGAAGAGACGCGGTATTACTTGCGCGGTGTATTTTTTACTGGCCATATCGCGGTTGCTACCAATGGTCATATAATGACCGTAGCCAACGACATGACACATTTTGAGAATGACGAGGGTATTTATCCGATATCCAAAAAAGCCCAAACAACCATGAAAAAGACGCAAGCTGAATCAGTTAAAATAGATGATGGTGTTTTGACTGTCGTTGACGACATGGAATCTGTTTTGCACATGGAACCCTGCGAGCCTATCGATGGCTCGTTCCCAGACTGGCGGCGGGTAATACCAAATTCGGAAACTGAATTAACGTCAAATCATGGGACTTTTAACCATGTCTATTTTGCAAAAATAGCAGAGACTGCAAAGATTCTTTCAAAGAGTGAAACGGGCGTTAAAATTTTGGGAGAAGATCCAACCAAGTCGCACCTCGTGAATTATATTAACAATGAGGTATTCTCTGTTATCATGCCAATGAGAGACACAATAGAAACTGGCGTTCCATCATGGGTGGAGGTATCGAAAAATGAAAGTTAAGAACATGACGTCGAATTCGGGTAATTCTATTGCCAATCAATTTGTAATTACCGATGATGATGGAAATGAATATTTCCAAAGTTATCAGAGTATAATTGCTAAGAAACCTAGATCACATTATAGTTGGATTAAGCTTAAGATATTGATTGACGAAAAATATTGGGACTATTCCGTGACAACTGGCAGGTATAGGAATCAATTCTTAGGCGAAACCAAAAAAGAAACGCAAGCTAAAATAGATTCCGGCGAATACATTCTGACGAATCTTAACTGATCACCTCCCTACCGCGTAACGCGGTAAACTTGGCGGGATAATCTCCCGCCTTTTTTTTGTCTTGTTTTCAAAATGATTCTGGTTTAGGATTATTGCAACATTAATTAAACAATGAGGTATAACCATGATTACTAAACAAGACTTACCGCAAAAGGTGCAAGATGCAATTGATGCAATTGCTAATGATCCCGACGTTAAGGAACTGGTTAAACGTGTCGAGTCTAACAGCGTACCAACGACTCGACACAATTACGGGCGTTATATGACGTTCATAACTACCATGTGTCAGGGTTCCGAAAATATGGGTTATATAATAGGACTCGCATTAATCCAAGCTGGCGCGAATCGACAAGGCGTAACGGACGCGCTCAAAATTCATTCATTCTAGCAGCGTAGTCCACAAAAGAGAACAGCGCCGATAATGGCGCTGTTTTTTGTTGCATGGTGTAAAAAACGCGGGAGAGGTCAAAACCTCCAGACTAGGTATAGTGACAATAGAACAATCCCAACAATTATAGTAATGTTGTTAGCTATCTGGTTTCGCCGGTAGGCGTCACGCTGTTCGTTCATATCATGGTATTTCATTGGCCTAGCCTTTTAACATAACAATCATAAGCACTGTGAAAATTATCGTAGTAGGCGCCGTCAACGAACAGTTTTTCATTTTCGTTATATAAATGAGTGCAATACGTTTCACCAACGAGCGCCGTGATTGCAGTATCTTTGTATACTTGATCAAGTGTTGTGTACCATTGGCAATCGTTACGATTGTCTTTGAATGTCTTATGTAAAATATTGAATTGCATCTTGTTACCTCACTTAGTTGATTAATGGACTATCGGATATAAGAGTTAACACGGCGTTAAAACCAATACAAGGTGTTTAGTATAGTCTAGCAATAGAACACGTATGAGAGAGCCTTAAAACGCCATGTATTGGTGTTACGAATAGCACGCCATGCTAGTGGGGTTATCTTAGAGTCTGATATTGTAAATGCTCGCAAGTTATCCCGTGTTAACGTATCAACTACGCACGTAGTCAGCCCAGATGTTCCCGTTATGTTCCAACCTGGGTGTTCCTGTTTTGTTCTGTGGATAACATGTGGATAAAAGACGAGCTCGTTATGGTTTGGAGAACATAAAGAGAACAGAACGAGAACCTGGAGAACAAAAGGAGAACTAAACGTGAACAAAGTGTTCACCATACGTTCCCGGCCTTTGGGTTTACGGGTCTTTGCCCCATCGGCTTCGGCCTATATCTCAACCTACAGATTTTAATATTTTAATATTCTCATATACCCCCTCTGCGATTTTCAGAATTTTAACGAATTACTGTATCATTTTTGCATCACACCTGGTCACTTTGACCGTTTGGTGCTTTTGGTGTATATTTCATACATGAGCTTGAATTTCAGACATCCTTCCGATGTGGGGCTTGGTTATTTTGCACATATGAGGTTTACATGGGGGGAGAGTGTGAGGGCACTGGGTATGGGTGTTGTCATGTTTGTACATGGGGTTTTCCCTCCGGTTTTTGATAAGGTCTTTTCAGACTATGTAAAAAAGGCCCAGGAGAGGGTTGATGGCATCACATAAGTGTAAGAATTGTGGGCATGACTGTCATTGCGGTGTTCCTCTATTTAAGGATGTCAGGACATATAATGATGAGGTTAATGATGGACACGGTGAAAGGGAACAGATAGAGGTTTGCAAGCAGTGTAGGTGTGATGGCTGTCGTTCCTGATATTAAGTCTGCTCCTGAAGGATTGAAGGATCTGGTGGGGGATGTTTTATTCCCCGCGTTGTTTGAGTATTCCCAGGAGGGGGAAGGCTACAGCGTTGACAGGTCCGTGGCGTTCTGCTCGGTTGTCAATGCGTGGTCCGTTATGATGCTGGGGGATTACTTCCGCGAGTCCGGGGGCGTGGAGAGAGGACTGTTGGAGCTTAGAAACCTGACGGAACAGGTTATTAATGAAATCCGGGCACACCACAAGGCAAGGCTCCATTGAAGGAACTTTTTGATGAATACTGGAAGTACAGAGTTGACAGAGTTGTCGAAAAGTTTAAAGATACCTATCCTTACAACCCTGGCAAAATTAAGGACATCGAGGTACAGAGTTATGGAAGATGGTTCTCAATACAGATGCGTGAAAAGGACATACAAGCACATTGAAGACGACAGGGAATGGGAGGAAACCCTCTATGAACTGGCGGAATTGTGCGAAGACGGGTCCTACAACTCAATCGGTAACGCCCCTGACAGCGAAAACTCAAAAGAAGACCTCGCCGAATGGCTGAGAATAGCTGCTTCCGAAGTGAATGAGGGAAGTATTATCGAGGAAGACGAAATCATCACCATAGATCACAGAAAATGATCAGACGGTTTATTAAATGGCTCAAAGGGAAACCTGTGCCAAAGTATCTTGGTGGCAAGGAATGATCACCCTCTATTTTGTTTCCGCTCTTATTCTGACGCACACGGTTCCTCCGGTCGGATGGCTCGTCTACACCGAATCGTATTCCGATATCAAGGTCTGTGAGAGGCATGTCAGGAAGAACCGTGATTCCATCGTTCTCAGTGTGGGGAACTACATGGGAAAGAAGCTCATCGAAATAAAGGACATCCGGTGTCTGACAATGGAGGATGCTACCCGGAAAAACACGGCTCTGGGCCACTGATATGAATTGTCCCAGCAAGCCTAGAGGCTAATGTATGAATATTATTTCTCTGGGTGCGGGAGTGCAAAGTTCGGTCATGGCTCTGATGGCAGCGCATGGTGAGTTGCCTCGCCCAGATTGCGCCATATTTGCTGACACCCAATGGGAACCTCAATATGTCTACCATCACTTGGATTGGTTAGAGACACACTTGCCGTTCCCAGTTCATCGGGTATCCAAGGGAGATATTCGGAGTGCAGCAGTTTCTGGTGGTTTTTCAGAAATCCCGTTTTTTGGGTTAGAGGGCAACAAAAAAACAATGGGGCGTAGGCAATGCACATTTGATTTTAAAATCAACCCAATCCGACAAAAACTCAGAGAGTTACTTGGTTTAAAAAAAGGCGAAAGAGCGAAGGGGATAAAAGTTAATACATGGATAGGAATTTCAACTGATGAAGCTGGGCGTATGAAGCCGTCACGAGATCCTTGGAATAATAATGTGTGGCCGCTAATTGAAAAAAATATGTCCCGACAAGATTGTTTGAGGTGGTTTGAAAAGCATTACCCAAATCGTGTTTTAGCAAAATCAGCCTGTATTGGTTGCCCATTTCACAATGATAGGGATTGGCGTGAAATGAAAATCAATGATCCAAGGTCTTTTGTTGACGCCGTAAAATTTGACATCGAGATAAGAACATCAGGGTCAACAGGGGCGCAACAGTTCGTTCACGCAAGTCGCAAACCTTTAGGCGAGGTGGACTTCCGCAACCTGGAAGATAAGGGACAAATAAATATGTTCAACAATGAGTGCGAGGGAATGTGCGGAGTATGATTGATATTTCAGAACAGTCCCAGCAAGCATATCAGTGGGCGACACTGATATGAATTGTCCCAAATGTGAGGGAAGGGGTCAGATCCCCGTTTTTCTGATGGAACATGCCCATGTCGAGGGTGCGGATGGCAACCGCATGGTCCCTTGCGATTTTGAAGGGTGTCATTGCGGTCAGGTTCATTGCTGTGACGGGGACATGTCAAATGGATCTGACGATTGATTATACGCCGTCTGAACGGCAGAAGGTCATGCACGGCACCATTGCCACACAGATCTTCTACGGCGGTGCGGCAGGAGGAGGGAAAAGCAGGGCCATAAGAGCGGAGGCACTGGCTCTCTGTCTCGCCAACCCAGGTCTTGAAGCCTATCTCTTCCGCAGGACCAACAAGGAACTCGAAGACAACCACATAAGACCGTTTATGAAGGAAGTCCCCCAGACACTTCCCAACGACGAGAAACTCTATACTTACAGTGCGGAAAAGAAACGTGTGCAATTCCAGAACGGAAGTGCGGTCAACTTCTGCTATTGCGAGAACGAGAACGATGTAACCCGCTACCAGGGAGCGGAGATGCACGTTCTTCTGGTTGATGAAGCCTCCCACCTTACCGAATACCAGTTAACCTACCTGAGAACCCGTGTCAGGCTTGGATCATGGACTCCAAGTGACGATTACAAAGAGTATCTCCCCAAGATTATCTTCGCATCCAACCCCGGAAACGTGGGGCACAGCTTTCTGAAACTTAATTTCGTCAATGCGGCCCCGCGTGAAACATTGTTTTACGACAAATCCACCTCCGTTGACGAATATCCCGGCCATCTTTCCATCTACATTCCGGCGACAATGGAGGACAACCCCTATCTTGAGACATCCTACGCCGGACAGTTCTCCGCTTTGGAACCGGAACTCGCAAGAGCTTTAAGGGAAGGGGACTGGGATGCCGTCGTCGGGAAGGCCGTCCACAATCTCGACAGAACAAAACACCTTCTAAGGACGTTTGACCCGCCCCGGCACTGGACGAAGTTCATGTGCATAGACTGGGGAACAGCGATGCCCTTCAGTGTGGGATGGTACTGTGTTTCCGAAGGGGGTGAACTGGCGGCAAAGAACGGAATGCCGGAAATATGGCTTCCTGAAGGAGCTATTATCCGCTACAGGGAGTGGTACGGGTGGAACGGACGCCCCAACAAGGGGTGCCGTCTTGATTCCCAGTCCGTGGCAAGAAAAATACTCGACATGGAGAAGGAAAATGACGAAATCATGGACTATCGCGTGGGGGACTCCCAGATGTGGGCGCAGTTCGACGGCCCCTCCCCGCAGGAGAACATGAGAAGGGCTACGGACGGCTATTTTATCCTCAGAAGAAGCAAGAAAGACCGCCAGAGAAACTATTCGGAAATTGTCTCAAGGCTGGCGGGAAACCCCGACTACAGGGCTGACGGGGAGGAGGATATCCCGATGTTTTTCGTCACCGAAAACTGCACCCATTTCTGGAGAACCGTCCCCACCCTTGTCCTGGACGAGAATGATCCGGAAAAGGGACCCAATTCAAACCAGGAAGACCACATCTACGATGAAATTGCCTACGCTCTCAGATCGCGTCCTTATATAAATACGGAAGATACGAGATGGCAGCAGGAATGGGGCGAGGAAATGCGTAAAGCAATAAAAAAATCCGTAGACCCCTATGCTACGCAATAATGTTTCAAAAAACGATTATTTTTTGTAACGTTCTTTTGACAGCATAAAATGTTCCTGTTATGTTCCTCGTGTGATTAAGTGTTACACGACGGAACACTGGATCTCCCGCACGATAATGCCAGCTTTCGCAGA
>Ga0208179_1000901_pt1 | contig 16653 bp, 21 predicted proteins | sample Malvired_Geostar_FD_184238 | JGI IMG/M metagenome (GOLD analysis project Ga0208179, IMG submission 184238) | Marine viral communities from the Global Malaspina Expedition - Malaspina viral metaG DeepMed_Geostar (SPAdes) (version 2) | ecosystem: Environmental > Aquatic > Marine > Oceanic | place...
TTATAAAAAGAATAAAGCAGCAGGTAAATATAAAAGACAATCATCTACATCCACCAAACCAGACCTCACACTTACCGGTGATATGCTAAGGGATTTACAGGTCAGGGGTGCATCAAGGTCAGGTGTGCAGATTGGATGGACAGGTTCATTTGCTGAGAGGGTTGTGCATAATCAGGAGATGGGTAGAGAGATCACATCATCCAGTAAGGCACTACCTAAAGAATTACAGAATTATATACTAAACAGATTAGACAAGGAAGTTGGCAGAAAGATTAAAAAACAATCAGGCAAGACAACCGTGATTAAGGTGGGTGTATGAAAACCATCATTATGATATACGGTGCCGGATATTTGGCGGTGTTATTCACCTGGATATTCTCTGATAAATACAGAGCAATCTATTTGAGTGGCAGAACAGATATATCCGGGATATTGATTGGTTCATTTTTCTATCCTGTTGCTCTGTTTAATTATATCAAAGACGAATTTATAAAATAAAAGAAGGAGACAGTAATGTCAGACACAAAAGTCGTAGAAAATGAAACAGTCGTGGCAGACGTAAAAGAGCCAATCACTGAAACTGACAGTGTAAAAACAGAGAATACAATACCATATTCTCGGTTTAAGGAAGTCAATGACAAGTTGAAAGAGTATGAAACTAAACTTGCAAAGAGAGATTCCGATGAAGAAACACACAGGAAAGCAGAACTGGAAAAGCAAGGTGAGTATAAACAACTCTTGGCAGAAGCCAAAGCTGAGATTGACAGCTTAAAACCATATAAAGAGAAATTGGATGGATATGTGGCAGATCGCAGAGATGTGTTAGTATCGAAGTTGCCAGAATCCAAACGTGAGAAATATACCAACGCACCATTAGACATTCTGGAGGAGATTGTTGAAGATTTTACTAAAGCATCTCCAAGAGCAGGTGTCTCAAATCAACAGGCATCCAGGTTTGGCGGGTTTGAATCTTTGACTGAATGGGCAAGAAAAGACCCTCAAGGTTATAAAAAATTCCATCGCAACAATAAAGGAATAACTCTTGGATATAGCAGCTAAAAAGGGAAGATATAAACCCTTTGGAGTTGATCTTGATCCTAAAGGAGAATTAGCCGAAAACAACCTGCCTGATGGTGATATTGATGGATATGTAAGAGGCGAGAAGGTGAATTATGATAATGTCATTGATGAACTGGAAGAACGTGCAACTCGTGTATCTGAGGGAAAGCCACCGGTGGTTGGTAAAAAGTATTTTACAGGAATGAAATTTAGGAAGGATTAAAAATGGCTACAACTACAACTTCTATTGCTGCTGGTGCTTTAGATAAGGTGATAGCGGATTCGGTAATTGCATTCAATGAAGTGGATGTAATGTTTCCAATAGTATCACAAAAGCAGTGTCCCCCTGGGGCATTAACAGCACAATGGTCAGATTATACAAAGGTAGATTCCTCAAAGGTTGAGGAAGTAACTGAAGGAAGTAATGCTTCCGCTGTTACCAGTATTGCATCTGCTTCACGGTCATATACAGTAATTGAACACGTTATCCAGGCAGATTTAACAGATTTGTCTGTAATGGGCAATGCTGATGATTTAGCCGGGAATACAGGTGATATATTAGGCAACGCAGTGGCTGCTAAACTGGACAAGGATTGTGTTGGTCTGTTTGGATCATTTGTTCAAACTGAATCTGCTGCTGGGACAGCATTAAATCTCGGTCACATATTTGGCGGACTAAGACAGCTTCGTGCTGCTGGTGCTCCTGCACCCTATAACCTGGTTATGAGTGACCAGGGTATTTGGGGTTCTAAGGGACTGAGGAGTTTATTGGTTCAGGGTGGTAATACAGGAACTAATCCTGTCCCTCATTCACTTTTAGGTAGTGAAGGACAGGAAATGTTATCACGTGGTTTTGTTGACAGAATGGGAAATATTGATATTTATTTCTCTAATGAAATTGATGATGATGTAGCAACGCTTGGTGACTCTGCTTCTGGTATGTTCTCAAAGGGTGCAATTGGTCTTGCAATAGGGCCGGATGGACTTTGGAGAATAGAACCACAGAGAGATGCCTCAGCACGTATTACTGAATATGTTGCAACCGGTTTCTGGAAAGCTGGTGAAGTGAAAGATACATTTGGAGTGTATATTTTACACGATGTTTCTTAAACCACAGTCTAAATTGGGGGAGGGGCAACTCTCCCCCACTTGGGAGAATAGATGGCAACTTTAAATGATAATTTAAATACACAGTTTGATCACGATTCATCTGGTGGTAATCTGAATGATAATATCATTGCATTCTTAAAGAATAAAGGTAAAACCGGAACTCTGAACGATATGCTGTATTCCTGGGCAACTGATGAAGGTGGCACAGGCACATTAAATGACAGATTAAAAGCTGCATTCGGGACAACAGGAACTTTAAATGACCGGATGAAATCCTGGGTAGCATTCTCCAACACCTATTCACTTGATTTTGATGGGACTGATGATTATGTGAACTGTGGTAATGATTCATCTTTACAAATTAGTGGCGATATAACCTGTTCCTGTTGGCTTAAAACAAGTTCTGCTGATAGTCCAATGTCATTAATCGATAAATTAGGTTCTAATACAGGGATGTTTATTTTTCTATCATCGGGTAAACCAAGAATATGGATAGGTACTGGTTCGGCTATTGTAAATTATGAAAATATAGGTTCTGACCTTAGAGATGGGGCTTGGCATCATTTGGTCGTTGTAAATGATGAAGATGTAGCGACTTATGTCTATATTGATGGAACTGCATATAATAATGGAACTGCTACGGATATGGCTGTTAATACAGCAAATAATTTTAATATTGGTAGTTATTCAACTACATCTTGGATATTTGAAGGTAAAATTGACGAAGTCGCAATCTGGAACTCTGCATTAACAGCATCGGAGATTACTGCAATATACAATTCTGGCACACCAATAGCATTAGATTCTGATTCTGGTAATTACTCAAGCAGTGCTGATTTACAAGGCTGGTGGAGAATGGAAGAAGGTAGTGGGTCGTCAGTTGCAGATTCATCAGATAATACGAATACAGGCACAATTACAGGTGCTACATTTTCAACGGATGTGCCATAATGAGTTATCCGAATAGAAAATATATGATAATTCCATTTGCAGATGTAACTGATGAAATGATGAATAATGCAATGGAATATAGTATCAATTATTTAAGGCATTCTGTAACTGGCTCAGATAGAGTAATCCTGAAATATGAAGGTGCTAAACCATCTTGCTTTCGGGGAATGACAACTTACACTCATTCTCAGATATTAACTGAATTACAAGGTAGTGATTGGAAAGCAGTAGATGCCTAAAAGGCTCACTCAGAACTTTACACAGGATGAATTTCTTTGTCCCTGTTGCGGTGATTGTGGCATTGAGATTGATTTTGTAATGGAACTCCAGGCAATCAGAACAAGGGTTGGTTTTCCTTTAGCAGTTAATTCCGGATGGCGGTGTGAAGAACACAATGAGAAAATATCACCTAAGTCTAAAGGGGATCACGTTAGAGGATATGCTGTGGATGTTCAATGCTCATCAAGGTATAAAAGAGCAGAGATTCTGCAACACGCTTTAAACTCAGGGTTTTTTAAAGATATAGCAATTGGTAAGAGTTTTATTCATTTAGGAAGAGGAAAATCAAAGCAGGGAATTGGAGTTTATGCCTGATACAAAATACACCACACAGAAGCACAGAGAATGGGTAATAAAGACTCTCACAGGGTTGCAATCTGATTTAAAGAATATTAAAGAAACAACCAATCGTAATGAGAAATGGTTAAATAAGATTAATGGCAGAACCACTAAGACTGAGGCAAAGGTAAATTTTATGCAGGGAGTTAGTTCTGTGGTGGCGGTGGTGTTTGGAGGACTCATTACCTGGCTGTTTAAAAGGGTTTAGTTTATTGACAATGTAGTAAAAAGGGCAATCGTCACACCTGATAAGCATTTCCCTAATCACAATCAGGCAGCTATTAATTGTTTAATACAGACAATTAAAATAGTAAAACCTGATCTGTATATTGATCTTGGGGATGTAGGTGAATGGGAAGGTTCATCCCATTGGCAGTGGAAGAAGAAGAAAAGACCACCTTTAGAATATCAGATTCCATTTATTGACAGGGATGTAGAAGATGTTAATGCAGGACTTGACCAGATAGACGAAGCCCTGTATAAGTCAGGTTGCACTGACAAATATATGATTGAAGGTAATCACGATGATTGGATGAATAGGTTTGTAGATGAGCATCCATATTTAAAGCATTATCGTTTTAAAGATGCTGTGAGATTAAAGGAGAGAGGATATAAATACTATGCAATTGGGAAGTATCTAAAGATTGGAAAGCTCCACTTTTATCACGGTCATCATTTTTCAGGGATTTCACATACAAGAAATCATTTGTTGAGATTGGGTGCAAATATAATGTATGGACATCATCACGATTTACAGCAGTCATCAGTTACACATATTGATGGCAGTAAGTCTGCCTGGAGTATTGGATGTTTGAAGGATATGTCTGATGAAGAAAATGCCTGGCTTGGAAATAGAAAACACAACTGGTCAAATGCCTTTGCAATTGTTGATTACTTTGAAAGAGGGTTTTTTACAGTTCATATAATAAATATAATTGATGGAAGGACATCACTATGGGGGAATTTGATAGATGGAAATTCAAAATGAGTTTAGACAAACTTATTATGGCAGTGCTGTTTGCGATAATGTCAGTTTTCTTTGTCAGATCAGCACCTCAGGAGTGGGTTGTGTTCTATATAATTATGTTTTCAGTTTTGAATATTTATCACATCTTCATCAAAAAAGAAGATGAGTGAAGGAAGTAATAATATTAATCATATTGGCAATAGGTCTGCATTATGTAGAGGTATGGCAAAGGGGAAGAATCCCGGATTGCCCGGACTATTGTCAAGTGGATCATTTACATAAAAAGGAGAAAATAAATGTTAGAATGGTTTTCAGGGAATTGGGGGACAGCACTGGCTCTCTTTTACATATTAGAGAAGCTGGTAAAATTGACACCAACCAAATACGATGATATACTGGTTGATGTATTTTGGAGTGGTATAAAGAAAGCACTTGGTAAAAAATAATGGCAGTATCAACATTTAAATATTGTGACCAGGATTTCTTCAGGTCTATCTATCCTGACTATGGGAAACATCTGGCAAGGGTTCACATTCACGGATTCACACAGGTATCCGGAGATCAATGGGAAGTCTCAGGTATTGGCACAACGCCGGCTCAAGTATTCTTTGATGGAGTTGAAGGAATAAAAGAAACTTCTGCTGCTAATGTAGGGGTTGCAACTGAATGGTATTATGATACTGAAACAGATAAACTCACCATCTTCACTGCAACTGCATCTGACAATCCTAATGATGATGAATATATAGAAGCTGGTGATGATAAAGATACTTTTGTGGATCAACACCTGGTGAACGCTTCTATGCAGTTAAATAATATGCTGGATGCAAGATTTCCAAGACCTATTCCAAAAGGGTTTCAGCATTCAAGTGATCCGGCTAATGACATACCGGAGTATGATTACATCTTAAAGCTGATGGCAGCAAAGATTGCAGCAGTGAATATGATAAGAGCCGGAGATCCCACTTCTGAGATTGCAGATTCATTCTGGAGTGAAGTTACCAACCCAGAGGAAATGGGATTAGTGGACAAGCTTAATAAGGGTGAATATAAACTATCATTTGAGATTGACAAGACAGATGATTCCGGTGATGTGATTGAAGTCACTAAAGCAGGGACAATGTCACTGGTTGAAACCTATGGAGAATGGACAGGTGCAATTTATGACAGGGTTCAGGTGATATGTTCAACTACCGGGGGTGCTTATGGAACTGCTAAGGTGGATGTAAAAGTATCAGGGAGTGATCAGCTTTATGGCACAACCATTTCAGATGTAATCGTCACAGGGGGGTTACAACATATTGCGAATGGTTTATATGTAAGATTTGAAGGTGCTTCAATGAATGTTAGTGACAGGTGGGATGTGGTGGTTAGGCGGTCAGGATTGAAAGAAAGTAACACAAATGTTTATACGGTGGGGCTGTATAAATAGTGGCTGTTACTTATACAAAGGTTGCATTTCCAAAGATTGAGGAAAGACTCCGGAATATAATCAATGAAGAATTTAAGAATGTGTATATCTCATCCAGATTTGAGAATATGGGTAGTGATGAATCTATCAGAATATTTACATCATCTTCTAACCTCTTGGAACATACTCAATATAGTGAGGTCAGGGAATATACAGTATCAGTCAGGCATTATTACAATGAGCCGGATTCAATCAGGCGGGAGGAATATGTTAAAAACCGTATTGACAGACTTAAAAAACTTATTATGGGTAATATTTCGTCTGCTGGTAATTATTACGATCTCCATATCGATGGGATTCAATATGACGTTCAAGATGTTGAGAATGAAAATAATCCGGATATGCACATTACGGAATTAGAGGCAATGTTAAAAAATTATAATAAATGGAGTTAAGAAATGAAATATAAAGCAAAGGATTCTTATAAAGACCTGGACAACTTTGAGAACTATGTGTCATTTGGTAGCGGATCGATACATCAAAGATTGCTGTCTGGTGAATGGGTGGAATGTAATCCCCCGCAAGAATTAGAAAAATACTTAACAAAAGAATCAAAACCTAAGAAGGAGATGAAATAAATGGCAATCAGTTCAAATATTCAACATAAAAAAGAGGTAACTGTTTACATTGGAACTGAGACCACAATGGGGACAGCTACATTGGCAGCGGGGACTTGGTATAAAATGGATATAATTGATTATTCAATTTCCGAAATATCTGCCCCATTAGAAGTTGCAGGTGCAAGGTCTGGTCTATATGGTCAGGGTGAGTCTATGGCGAAACATAGGCGTGATCAACAGATGTATGATATAGAATTACAGATGTATGGAGGTGCAGCATCAATTGACAGAATCTGCGGTGCATTATTTGAAGATTCTAATGGAACTAACGCATTATTGGGTTCATCTCCAACAACTACAATATTTAAGGATAGTGCAGCAAACGGTGTTCCTGTAACCATTCTTTTCGAGAATGGGGGTTCAGGTGGTAATGATCTTTGGTTTATCTCCTGCCTTTGCACAAAGTTAAGTTTGAGTTATGGACTCGGTGATGGTGGTTCATTAAAACTGACAGCAGGGTTTACAACTGGTTATGATCCGGTTGAAGGAACTCTAACACCAACTACATCAACTGACACTTATGGCAAACCATTTAACTTTCACGACCTGTCAACACATACACTGGATGCTGCTGATTTGCTTCTTTCAGATGTAAGTCTTGATATTTCAAGAAGTGTGAGCAGGGTGGGATATGACAGTGCAACCTACAAACCATTAAAATATACCATTGGACAGTATGAGGTGAGTGGATCGTTGTCTTGTAAAAGAGACTCAAACAGTGATACTGTAACACGTAATTCATCAGTTGGTGTAGTGTTGGCTCTATCAGATGGGACTTTCAAAATAGATGCGCCTGATGTTATGGTGAGTGATGTGTCCAGTGATACAGCTGAAGATGGGTGGAAAAGCACATTCAATTTTAAATGCTTTTTTAATGATGCTACAACAGTCAATCCAATAGTAACAATTACCACTGTCGCTGAATAAATGAGGAAGGTATTACTGGAAGTAAAGGATGGGGATAAAGTTCTCAAGTCTCAGGATATTGAAATCAGTGATCTGAATTTCACAGACAGACTGGAATATAATGATCTGATGCTTGAACATTTTAATAACCCATCCTCCGGGGTGTTTAAAAGAGTTGGTAAAGTGTTGAAACTCTGCACCAATATGAATGATGAATCACTTAATCGGTTCACCGATCCTGAACTATTACAGGTGTTTAGTCTTATTGCAGATGAATATAGTAAAAAAAAATAGATGACATACGTTTACGTCTCAATTGTTGGTATTTTGTCAAGGGTATAAAATCGGATGAATTTGCACTCAAATATCCCTATTGGGCAATGTCCCCCTCCCTTCGGAGAAACCTCTGTTTTGAGGGCATTACAGACGTCTATGGTGAGCTGGTTAGGTTGTATGACGAATCAGTCGCCGGAGGATTCCAAAAAGGGCGGTCAATCTATGAGCAGCACTTCTTTTTCACGAATCCAAAACTGCTATATGCACCGGAATACCAGGAACAGATCAAGATGGTAGAATACGCTAAACAGACACATACTCCCCCATATCCTGATTTGCAGAATACACCTGCTCAATTTGTGGATGAGTTTTTTATAATCCAGGAAGAATTAAAGGAAATATTCAGTGGCAACCAATAAGCTAATCATAGATGTAAAAGAAAAAGGTGCTAAAAAGGCAGAGAGAAATATAAACAAACTCTCAGGCTCTTTAAGTAGTCTTGCTGGTAAGGTTGGAGGGGCTGCTGCTGCATATTTTGCTGGAAGGGGTTTGATTAATGCAATCAAGGGTTCAATTGATGCTTATGGAAAACAGGAACTTGCAGAAAAGAAACTGGAAGCTGCTATTGGTAAAACCTCTCAATCATTACTGAGTTATGCAAAAGCATTACAGAAACAGACAATGTTTGGTGATGAAGCCACATTGGAGGCAATGGCAATGCTGGGGGCTTTTACAGATAATGAGCAAGAAATAAAAGAATTAACCAAAGCCACATTAGACCTGGCTGCTGCAAAAGGGTTTGATCTGGTTGCTGCTGCTGATTTAGTGGGTAAATCATTTGGATCAACAACCAACGCACTTACAAGATATGGTATTGAAGTCACCGGTGCAGTAGGTTCAACTGAAAGACTTAAAACCCTTACAGAAAATACTGCTGATTTATTTGGCGGTCAAGCCGTTGCACAGACAGATACAATGACAGGTTCTATCACTCAAATGAAAAATGCACTCGGTGATACAGCAGAATCATTTGGGGCAATATTAGCACCTGTTGTAAGTGACGTTGCAGGTTATTTTAAAACAGCAGCCGAAAGGGCGGGCGATTTTTTTACACGTGCAACTGAAACATCACTTGAATCCAGTATTAGGGAATTGCAAAGTCTTGGTATAAATACCTTGAATCTTGAGCTTGCATTTTCTAAAGCTGAAAGTGCAAAAGCAAAATATGCTGCTATTGGATTAAAAGATGAAGCAATTCTTACAAAGGAAATTGAAGATAGTGCAACAAACAGAGTAGAACTATTAACCAAATTGGGACAGGAACAAGCAGCTCTTCTTCAACGGGGTTTAAGTGAAGAAAAATTAAAAGAAAGGATTGCTGGAGCAGAATTAATGATTTCTTCAGCCTCCTCTGGTAGAATGGCAGACCAGAAGGTAATTGGTATGCAACTAAAAAAGGAAGCGGAGGAGCAATTAAAAACAATTGAAATTTTAAGATTACAGATAACTGAACAAGAAAATGTATCTACTTTAGCACAAACAGATTTGATTACTGTTCAAAAAAAGGAAGCTGCATTACAAAATGTTTTGGCACTTGAAGAAGCAATAAAACAAAATAAATCAGACTCACCATTAAACCCTGATTATAAGCCCCCAGAGCCAATAGTCTTTGCACCTCCTGTTCCAGAGGAAACACTGACTGCTTATGATGAATTTGTGTTAAAAATGCAGGAGTTAAATGCACAGAGAGAGATTGAATCACAATGGAATCAACAATTCATTGAACAATATCCTTTACTGGCAGAACAATTGGGATTAGTTACAGAAGCAGGCGAAGGACAAGTCGCACAAATGAGCAAGGCAGAGCAATTTACAGGACAGTTCAGTGATGCTATGGTTCAAGCGGTTGTTCACGGTCAGGATATGGGTGAGGCTGTTAAATCTGCATTAAAAGCAATCCTTATTCAATATGCGTCTAACGTTATAAAACAGAAACTTTTATCTAAGCTTTTCAAGGCGGAGGAGGTTGCATCTGCGGCGGCGGCGGGAACGGCTGTTGCATCTGCATGGGCAACTCCTGCGGCACTGGCATCAACGGCTTCTTTTGGTGGTGCGGCGGCGGCGGGAATGGCTGGGGTTGTAACAACTGTGGCTGGGACTCAAGCACTTGCACTTATGCACGAGGGCGGTCTTATCGGTGGACAGGGTGATACTCCCATTATGGCTCAATCAGGCGAGTTTGTGCTTTCAAGGAGTGCGGTTCAGTCTATCGGACTTGACACAGCCCAGAGAATCAATCAGGGTCAGGGCGGAGGTATTACGATTAATATTTCAGCACCATTGGTAGATGAAACTGTGGTTGCACACATCATCCCTGCTATTGAAAAAGCACAAGGACTCGGACTTGCTTAATGGCATTAACACCTTCCACCGAGTATTCAAACTTAACCAAACTCGGAAATATCCAGGAGAACTGGTTATTCCAACTCTATTATGATGATGAGGGTGCATCTGATTATTTAGGTTTTGCCTTTTCTGATACCACTGTAGATTCTATCTATTACAGAGGCATAGTTTCCAACACCCCCTCCATCCGTAGTTCCATTGACTTAGAATCCTCCAAAGCCAAGACCGGTAATTTCACACTTGAACTCTTAAACATAGATTACAAGGGTGCTGATCTGTCAAAGATTTTCTTAGGTGGCACGAATAAATATATTAACCGACAGGTCAAGGTCTATTCACAACTCTCAGGTAATACCACCCTCTCAGATTGTCTCTTGATTTATAATGGTAGAATTATTGGTATTAATCATAATGAAGCAAAGATTAGTTTACAGGTTGTGGCAAAAAGACCCTGGGATAATATAGAGATTCCCAACACTAAAAGCGATAGCAATATCAATATTCCTGTTGCTTATGGGGACTTCACAGCGAATACAGAAAATACATTCCAGACTGGTAAAACATTGTTTCCTATTCCCATATCAACGGTTAATGGGGATAATGTGTATTTTATTTCACCGAAGAATTATGGGGCTGGTGCTAAACCTCATTTCTACGACAATAATAATGATATATTTATTATTATGGGCGATGATGCTGAGGCAACGGTTACTTATGACGGTACAGATTCTGTTGCATCCGATATATTACTTAGGCGTGGCACATTTTATATCCGCCCCAATACAGCGGATGATGATAGCGATTTCACGGATACAATAAACGGCATTGATGGTGATACAGGCACAGATTCTTACGCAGATGTTGATGCTGTACAGGGGGGGGCTGGTTCAGACACAGATACCCAAGTGTTTGCCGTAGATATGCCAAGAATAGTGGGTGTTTTTTCGGAAGTGAAAATGCACATAGCGGGAAGTGTTAATATGGATGTGGGAACAGGAATATCGAATATTCTTGGGCTATATGATATATCGTTTGGTGAAGATGTTACTGTGCTTGAGAGGACTTCGGTTGGCGTAACAAATACCTCTGGATCTGGTGCTGGTTCTGCATATACTGAAATAGATTTGATGGATAATTATGAGGATAAGACTGATTCAGGCAGTAATCTATCTGGGGATATAAATAGCACTACCTCTTTCGTGGTTGAAACTGGCTCTGGGACATTTAGTAAAGGCGATATTATTAAGATTGATGGTGAGCTGATGAAAGTTGTAAATCACTTTTCCACAATAATTGCTGTTGTTAGAGGATATTCTTTTTCAACAGCAGCATCACATACTTCTGGAACTGATATATATAAGATTGGTGAAGGGTCGTATAATATGCCATCACAAATTAAATTAAAAGCATCAGCCACCGTAGTAAGTCTTATCGGAACAAAATATTGTAATGGCAGGGTCGTTATTTCAGATATGTATTTAAAGATAAAAATACAAAATGATTTCGACAGAGAACCTCTTGCATCTAATGAGATGATTCAGGGGATTGACCATTTATATCTCGGTTCAGATGGATTAGACAGGTCTTACACAGGTGGCAGTGGTGTAGTTGTCAGACCTCACGAAGCACACCGTGATATGCTTGCAAGATACACAGATTATGATTCAGCCAGTATTGATGGATGGGATGCTAACTTTACAACAGATCGAGAATACTGGAAAATGAGAGATTGGATGCTTGAACCCACAGATGTATTAAAGAAGCTGGAGCAGTATCAGTTTGAGGGTGGATTTATATTCACCTTTGAGAATGATTCAGGAAGATATATCCATATCAAAAACAGCTATTCATCTTCAGATATTGATACCACCTTAAAACAGAATGATATAAAGAATGTCAAGATTACCCATACACCATTTAATAAAATTATCACCAAGACAGAACTGGAATTTGAAAGACACCCGGCAGAAAATAAATACCTTGAATCTTTAACTGTTGAGAATAATTCCGCACGTTCTGATTGGATATTAAAAGGTGCTGCATCATCCAAAGAAAATGTTAAGAAGGTAACACTGAAAGCATTGGTTTCCGGTGGTGATACGATCGATACAGGAACTTATAATATTATCCCAGGAATTGCAATGTATGACCCTGCTGTTAATAATGATTTATTGGATTCTGCCCCTAATATCGGTTGGGCTAATTATTATGATAATATCTATGGTGATATAAAAATATATGTCAGTTGTGATATTGTAAATCCAAAATATTATACTTTAGAATGTGGTGATATTGTGCAGTTGGATGATGTGGGGTTTGAACCTTTTGGTGATGGATTCCAAACAAATGACATTGTCTTTATGGTAACTGAAATATCCAGAAAGCCAGGGAATATGAATGTGAAATTAAGAGAGGTGTATCGTGGCTCTTAGTAATAAAATTGATATGGTCACACCTAACGGTTCTGAGAGTTGGGATACTGGTTCTACACATACAATAAAATGGACATCAACCGGTGGTATTGCTAATGTAGATATTCATTATTCTACTGATAGATTTGCTGCTGATGAGAATTTAATAGTATCATCAACCACCAATGATGGGAGCTATGACTGGGCAATTGGAGGCGGATTGACTCCAGGATCAACCTATACTATAAGGGTAAGAGATACATCTGCAACTGCAATAAATGATGAGAGCAATCAGTTTTCCATTACAGCACCTGTAATCACAGCACCCGCAATCACAGTGGTATCGCCTAATGATACAGGTATTGATATACCTAATGAAACCACACATCTTGTTGAATGGACTAAAACAGAATCTATTTCCACAGTAGATATTAAACTGTATAAAGCAGCAGTATATGATAGTGATATATCTCTTGGAGTATCAGGCACGAGTTATGCCTGGAAACCATCCGGAATTACAGCCGGGACTGATTATAAGGTAGAGGTTGTTGATGCTGGTGGTTCGGGCATAAAAGACCAATCTGACAATGATTTTGAGATTTCAGCACAAAAGACTATCACGGTCACTGCACCTGCTTCCGGTGCTGAGTTTGATCCAGGAACAGCCAATACAATCACCTGGACAAGTGCAGGAAATATTGACAATGTCAAGATAGATATTTATAAAGATGGCACAAAGATACTGGAGATTATAGACACCACCACTGATGATGGCAGTTATGATTGGACACCAGATAAATCATTTACTCGTGGTTCTGATTATAAGATACGAATATCAGACGTAGATAATACTGTAACCTATGGAGAGAGTTCTGCTTTTAGTTTAGGACTTGCAAGGGTTGAAACTGGTGAGACTAAAATAGATGTAATTGTTAATGGTGTAACACTTGCAGCATTTGATCAGGGTAATAGCAAGGTTCAGTTTGACAATTCTTATCCATTAGGATATAATGCAGATTATACACCCACAGCAAACAGGCATCTGGCAACTAAGGGATATGTAGATGATGATTCTCCGGGTTCAATCTTGGCATATACACACCTAAACCCGACTGTAATAGGTTCTTATACATTAACCACCTCTTATGCAGTAATAGATAATGGTGCATCTGTTACATTCACTGTGCCGACATCTGGAAATGTATTGGTGGATTTTCAGGTGTTCAGGGATTCAAGTTCTTCATCTAAGTCTCTATATTTTGGACTGTCAACAGCAGCATCCTATACAACACTTGGAGCAGCTTATGAGAAACATATATCTAAAGCAGACAGGGCTGATGATTTTGTAATACAGCACTCCTGGGTTGTTGAAGGATTAACTAATGATACATCAACGACATATTATATAGGTGCAAGAACAGACACAACGGTCCAATATTTAAAATGGGGTGGAACTTCATCGAATGATTATCCCCCAATGATTATTAAAGTGACAGCATTACCTTAGAGGAGTAAATATGACTTATTCAAGAATAGCAATCCCAAGAATTTACACAGATTGGATTAATTGGGAATTGACCACCGGAAAGATGGCAACCACTGATTTAACACAATCCGGGATTACCTCAACAGACCCTATTGAGATGTTTGATTTAAACCCTTCTAATGTAATTACTATTGGAGGTAGTGGCACAAGCACACAACACGCTATTAAAATTAATACAAATATCACAACTGATTCATATATGAATATTGATTTCTGTGCAATATTGGGACATAACTTTAAACAGGCAGATGTGAAGTTTAAATTACAGACAGATGATGCTTCAGGTTTTGGATCACCTCAAACACCAGACCTCACAGAGGTTGTCAATATTGGAGGAGATACCACTGGAGAGGCTTATGCTACACCTGCCAATAATGGTTGGTCATTATTTACCTTTTCTCAATCAACAGATAATCAATACATACGCTTACTTATTGATCCGGGAACTGAAAATTATGATGCAGACATAAAGATTGGTGCAATACTGCTGGGTTCTTTCTATGACTTCCCACATAGAGCAGATTTAAAACTAAGCAGGAATAATGATTTTGATAATGATTTAAATGGAGCAAGGGGTGGCAAAAGGTTCTCCAACCTGAAACATAAAGGCAGTGCAGATTGGTTTGTGAATCAATGGAGGCTAACAACCGGCACTGGACCTGATTCGTCAAGGTATTATGGGAGGAGAATATATGACCTGAATTTCTCATATATTGATGATACAGAAATGCAATCAAATGATTTTAATTTAAATGATATGTATCTTGATACCGGCAAGAAGTTTTATAACTCAGTAACCAATAAGATATTCGGGTCTCATTTCCCATTTATTTTCCAACCTGACAACACTAATGCAACAGCTACTTCTGGTTTTGTGTTCGCCAGAATGACCAGTTTAAAAGAAACTCAAACCGGTGTAAACCTCTGGAACATACAAATGAAACTGGAAGAAGAATTTTAGACTGTTACATTTATTGCAAATTTACTGCAATTTTGCCAAAGAATGACTCTCCAATGGGTATTTATGATCGATAAAAAAACTCCGATTATTAGTCGGAGTTTTAACGGGTGGCTGATGGGATTTGAACCCACGACCTCAGGAGCCACAATCCTGTGAATCACGAAGGGACAAAAACCACTTATTGCACATTTGTTGCAATATGATAGAATCGTTTTAGGTAATCTAATGGGAATTTTAAGTATATTTCAGTAGTTCTCACAGTTGAATGTCCAAGTAATGATTTAACCATATATATGTCTCCGGTTGCAGCCAGTGTTTTTAATGCAAACGAATGTCTCAAACTATGAAGTGTAATATTCTTACCTAATCCTGCTTTTGTTTTTGCCTTTGAGAATGACCGGGATGTCCACCAGGGAGTGTAACCGTCATCCTTATATATGTTAAAATGTTCTTTAAGTTTGTCTGAGATTTTAATAAACCTCTCCCTGTTTCCTTTTGTCTTTCTGATTCTAATATAATCACCATCAAGTTCTGCATCCCCTATTTCCCCCCTTCTCATTCCTGTGTTATATAAAGTTATAAATGATGATTGCAAAATGGGATCTATCGTATTGTCTAATATACTTTTAAATTGTTCAGGTGATATAAACTCTGGCAGTTGTTCATCTGTTTTGGTTTCTTTAATTAAAAACAACTCTGTAATGTGATGATTTGCATACAACCAGTTTAAGAATGCTTTGATATGTCTTATTCTGATATTTGAGGTTACAACCGAGTATTTGTCTAATAATGACCTCTGAAATGACGATATAAGGCGGTTATTCAATGCCCGTGGTGTGATGTTGCCAAGTTTTGAAACAAGGTCTTTAAACGCAAGATTATAAATGTCCAGTGTGGATGATCTTAATCCTTCGTTACTTTTTTGCTGGTAAAATTCCTGGTAGAGTTCTTTGAGTTTTATCTCCGGTGGTGCTTCAATTCCAAACCTGCCAAGTGAGATTTCAGCATCTATTCTTTTCTTGATTTTCCGGGCGGTTTCAATATCACAATGCAGATATTTCTGATGACGTTTTCCCTTCTGGGTGTAGTCTAATATATAACAGGGTTGTGATTTTGATTTGGTATATCTTCTAAGTGTGGACAATTACTTTTTTTTGATAAGATTAGAGATGTATCTCAACCTGTCCTATATCAATAGTAATAATATTATAATAATTATGTCTGATATATACGGAATCATTTAATCTCATCCTTATTTTCAGGAACTAATGCTTTGCGAATTTGACTTAATTCGTCTTTTATGTCTGTCAGTTTAAAATACCAGCACAAGAACTCACGCATTAATAAGAAT
>Ga0208179_1000905_pt1 | contig 16612 bp, 15 predicted proteins | sample Malvired_Geostar_FD_184238 | JGI IMG/M metagenome (GOLD analysis project Ga0208179, IMG submission 184238) | Marine viral communities from the Global Malaspina Expedition - Malaspina viral metaG DeepMed_Geostar (SPAdes) (version 2) | ecosystem: Environmental > Aquatic > Marine > Oceanic | place...
GGCCGGCGCGAGGGGCAGACGCACGTCGCCACGATGCTGCTGTCCGGTATCGCATTGACGGCGCTGGCTGGTGCCATCGTCGGGCTGTTCAGTTATCTGGCCGATGACCGCACCTTGCGCTCGCTGACCTTCTGGAACCTCGGCAGTCTGAACGGTGCCAGTTATGCCAGGCTCTGGCCGTTGCTGCTGATTGCGGTCGTCGTGATCTGCTGGCTCCCACGGCGTGCCAATGCGTTGAACGCTTTGCTGCTGGGGGAATCGGAAGCGCGTCACCTGGGCTTTGCCGTCGAACGAATCAAGCTGGAGCTGGTGGTCTGCACAGCGCTAGGTGTGGGGGCGGCGGTCGCGGCTACCGGCCTGATCGGTTTCGTCGGTCTGGTGGTTCCGCATCTGATGCGGCTGCTGCTTGGGCCCGATCACCGGTTGCTGTTACCCGCCGCGGCGCTGGCTGGCGCCGCTCTGCTGCTGCTGGCGGACGTGGTTGCGCGCCTGCTGATCGTTCCGGCCGAGCTGCCGATCGGTATCGTCACCGCGTTACTCGGTGCGCCGTTCTTTCTCTACCTGCTGATGCGGGAGCGTGGCTGATGTTGGTGGGCAGCGACCTGTCGGTGCGGCGCGGAGCGATCACTGCGCTGCACGGCGTTTCCCTCGAATTGCGACCGGGGCAGGTGTTCGGTGTGCTCGGCCCGAACGGTGCTGGCAAAAGCACGCTGTTGGCGACACTCTGCGGCGAACTCGAACCGGTGACCGGGCAGGTCTTGCTGAACGGTCGTAGGCTGAACGAATGGCCTGACCGGGATCGGGCCTGTCGCCTGGCGGTGCTGCCGCAGAGTTCGACGCTCAGTTTTGCATTCCGGGTAGCGGATGTGGTGGCGATGGGGCGCTTACCCCATCGCAGCGGGTGTGCGGCCGATGCCGGTATCGTTACGGCGGCCCTGCGTGCCGCGGACGTGCTGCATCTGGCCGAGCGCAGTTATCTGCAGCTGTCTGGCGGTGAGCGGCAGCGCGTGCATCTGGCCCGTGTGCTGGCGCAGCTCTGGCCCGGTGGGGCTGGCCACGTGCTGTTGCTCGACGAGCCTACCGCAATGCTCGATCCTGCCCATCAGCACAGCGTTCTCCTGGCGGTGCGGCAGTTCGCCGAGCAGGGCGGCGCCGTGCTGGTGATTCTGCATGATCTGAATTTGGCCGCGCGTTACTGCGATCGTCTGCTGCTGCTCAAGAACGGCTATCCGCAGGTGGCGGGCAAGCCTGTCGACGTGCTCCGCGAGGAGCCGCTGCGAGCCGTGTTCGATCTGGATGTCTTGATTCAGAGCCATCCCGAGCGCGGACATCCGTTGATCATCGCCCGTTGAGGAGGCCGATTGTGCGCATCGTTCTGTTACTCGTGGTGGGGTTGTTGGCAGGCTGTCAGTCGCTTGGGCCGTTGCCGCGATGGCAGAGTCCGGAAGGGCGCGACCATCCGGATCTTGGGCTGATCGTGGATCTGCGCAGCGGAACGTCACTGACGCCCGCGCAGCTGACGGCTCGCCTGGCCGGCTACGAGGTCGTGCTCGTCGGAGAGCGCCACGACAATCCGGACCATCACGCACTGCAGTTGTGGCTGTTGCGTGCGCTGACGCAAGCGCGCCCGCAGGGCAGTCTGCTGCTGGAAATGCTCGAGCCCGAACAGCAGGCGCGAGTGGACAGGGTGCGCCGCGGGCTGCGTGATGGGCAATCACCCAGCGATCTGCAGGCTGCGCTGAATTGGCAGGAGGGCTGGGACTGGAAGCTCTACGGTCCGCTGGTCAGTGATGCGCTTGTGCAGCCCTATCCGCTAATGCATGCCAACCTTGGCCGCGACGAGATCATGGCGATCTACCGTGAACTGCCCGCATTGTCGGGAAGGGCTTCCACGAGCGATGTCGTGCGTGCGGCCCTGCTGGCGCAGATCGAGGCCTCTCATTGCGGTCTGCTGCCCGCCTCGCAGCTGCCGGCGATGCTGGCTGTGCAGCAGCAGCGCGACCGGCGCATGGCCGAACGCCTGCTTGCCGCGCCGGAACCCGCGCTGTTGCTGGCAGGTGCCTTTCATGTCCGACGTGATCTGGGTGTGCCGCTGCATGTCGAGGATCTGTCCGAACGGAGGCTCGCGGTGTTGATGCTTGCCGAAGTCGGTCACAAGGTATCGGCAGCAGAGGCTGATTTCGTCTGGTATACGGCGGCGCAGCCGGAGCAGGATCACTGCGAACAGCTGCGTCAGCGCAGCAAGTGATGATGTCGTCGCGCACTTTTTCTACGGACAAAAAAAGACCCGGCAGAGCCGGGTCAAAACCGTGATTAGCCTGATGAGGAGATAACCTGAAGGTTCGACTGCCTGAGCCTTCAGCTATCGGCTGACCTCGCGATCAGTTGAGATAATAATAACAATTCTCATTTCTGCGTCAACAGGCTATCTCAAAAAATTTACTGCCCGCGATTCCGGCTTCGCTAGACGGCGATGTTGACCCGCAGGTGGGTGACCTCCTTGTTCAGCAGATCGATGCGGCGCGCCATGCTCTCGATGAGGCTGTGGGCGATGCGCGGATTGCTCTGCGTCAGGCCGAGAAACTGTTCCTTGGGGATCACCATGACCGTGCACGGCTCGCTGGCGACCACCGTTGCGCTGCGGCGCTCGCGAGTGAACACCGCCATGGCGCCGAAGATTTCGTCCTTCTGTACGTCGCCGACCTTTTGTCCGTCGACGATAGCGTCCGCGTGGCCTTCGATGATGATGAATACGTTGTCCGCCTCGTCGCCCTGGCGAATGAGCTCCTCGCCTACCGCGAAATGCTTGAACCCCGTTGCCGGGCGGATTTCCGGTTGCTTCAGGCGTGCCAGGGCGTCGCCGAGCAGGGCGGTATGGCCGATCAGGTATTGCGTGAAGAGTTCCTGCCGATGCGTGTCGCCATGAACGTGCTGAAACACCGCGTTGCGCGAGTAGGGCACCAGTGTGACGGGCTCGTCGCTGCTGTAGCGGCATTCGGGCAAGTCGGCGGCCTGGCGCAGGCCGATCAAGTCACCTTCCTGCAGATAGAACAGCGGTTTGCCGTCGATCACCGCATGCAGCAGGCCGGTCTCGATCACGAACAGCTGCTGGGGCGGCAGCTCCGCGCAAAGGTCGTCGGTGTGTTTGATGTCGAGATTGGGGCCTGATGGTTGCAGGCCCTCCAGCAACTGGCTGGGGATGGCTTGCAGGCGGCTGATCAGGCGATCGGCATACGCCGGTTGTTCCCCGAGTAGATACATGTCGGTAATCCTTGAACGAGCGGCAGACGATTGGCAGGGTCACGTTGACGCACAATAGGCCCGGTCGCGCGAGCGAGTAAATCGTGCCGAGCGGAGGTTGTGAGCTAGCTCTAGTTGTCGGGCTCGTTGCTCAGGTTCCGATTCAGCTCGTCCTTCAGCGGGGACGGTAGTTGCTGCCAGGGCACGTCGCGCAGTGCGCCTTCAATGGCATAAAGCAGAACCTTGGACGCAGCAAAGCCGCGCGCCTTGACTGCTCGATAGGAGCTGACCGAGCCGAGCCGCCGCAGGTCATCCCTTGTGTGAATGCCCGAAGCGTGCAGCCACTGGACCGAGGTCTTGCCGAGATTGCGGAGCGATAGCAGTTCGTCGTGCATGGCGGCGTCCTTGCATTGCTAGCGGTTGGGGAAGCCTGTAAGGAAGTGTAGCGGCCAGCGGACTGGGCGCCGCTGATCGGGTGGACCCCAGGCCGAGAGAATTTGAGGTTCGTGCAGCTCGATGGGGTCGCGGCCGTGCTGCCGTTGCCATTGCTTGACGGCTGACCAGGTGCGCAAGTAGCCCAACAGCTCGCCGAGATTCCACTGTGCCTCAAGGGCGAAGGGCGGCGTGTCGATGCATGCGAACGGTGGCCGGATATCTCGATAGCCGGCGTCGACGCTGGCGCGACCGGCAGGCCAGTAGCCAGCAAGCGTTTCGTGGTAGAGGTGATTAATGATGGCGTCCACATCCGGGGATACTTCCAGCAGGCTGTAGCACCAGGCGCAGAACAGTCCGTTGGGCTTCAGCGCTTGTCGCGCCTGGGCAAAGAATGCCGGAGTGGCGAACCAATGCAGTGCCTGCGCGACGACGATCAGGTCGAGCAGGCCGTTTCGCAGAGGCAGGTGCTCTGCCTCGGCGACGAAACGCTGTACGTGCGCCCAGCCATCGCCCGCGGCAAGCTGCTCGGCACTGGCATCGCAGGCCAGCACCTGACGGAAGTGGCGCGTCAGCGGAAGGCTGGCCTGACCGTTGCCGGCGGCTAGGTCCAGGGCACTGTCGGTAGCGGCGCATTGGCTGGCAAGCCAGGCGAAGAGCGCCTCCGGGTAGGTCGGACGGTAACGGGCGTAGTCATCGGAGCGGCTGGAGAACAGCTGAACGCTGTCACCGGCTCCGGAGGGGCGGGGTTCGCTGGCAGGCATGGGCATTTCCACGGTTGTTATACCGGGAGTATAGAGGCACCGCCGCGGCCTGCCGGCGACGGTGCCTAACGGTCAGAGTCCCGGCAGGCGCTGGCGGATGTTGGCGACCAGCTCGTCGAGGCTGCCGGCATCCTGCGTCTGGACCCGGCAGCTGTGCAGCCGCTCGCTGTCGCTCAGCGGCTCGCGGCTGGCCTGCTGCGCGCGGACCACTTCCATCGTCGCGTCGGACGGATCAAGGCCTTCGGCCTGACGCTGGGCGAGCCATTGGGCGATCACCGCTTCCGGAGCCTCGCAGTCGAGGATGAGGAACGGCACGCCGGTCGCTTCGGCTGCCTGCCACGCCGCCTGGCGTTGCGACTGCTTCAGGTACGCCGCGTCGATGACCACGGCGAAGCCGGCTTGCAGTGCGCTGGTCGCCAGCTGGTGCAGGCGCTGGTAGGTCGCTTCGCTGGCTTGCGGGCTGTAGATGCCGCTATCGAGCTGGCCTGCCTGTGCCTCAGGCTGCTCGCCGTGCAGACGCTTGCGCTCGACGTCCGAGCGCAGACGCACCGCGCCCAGCGCTTCTACCAGGCGCAGTGCCACGTGGCTCTTGCCAACGGCCGATACGCCGTGGGTGATGGCGAGGAAGCGGGACGGAATCGCGCTGTAGCTTTCGGCAAGGTTGGCGTAGCCGCGATACTGGCGCAGGACTACCTTGCGCTGCACGGCGTCCTGCTCCTGATACAGACGGAACAGGCTGACCTTGCCGCGAACCAGTGCACGATAGGCCTTGTACAGGTTGAGCAGGGCCAGTGCGGCATAGTCGCCGGTGTGCTCCAGCCAGCCATTGATAAAGCGCCGGGCCTGGCATTTCAGTCCCCGATCCTCAAGGTCCATGGCCAGGAATGCAGCATCCGAGGCGACATCGATCAGGCGGAACGGCTCGTTGAACTCGATGCAGTCGAACAGCACGACCTTGCCATCGATCAGCGTCGCATTGCCCAGGTGAAGGTCGCCATGGCATTCGCGAACGAGGCCTTGCTGGCAGCGCTGTTCGAGCAGCGGGCGCAGGCGCGTGATGCTGGTTTCGGTCCAGTCTTCGAGCGCGTCCAGCTGGCGCAGGTCTTCCGGCTCGCTGAGCAGCGGGCGGATCTGTTCGAAGTTCTGCCGCATCGGTGCGACGATCGCGTCGGCGCTGTTCAGCGCATGGTCCGCTTGTACCTGCGGTGTACTGACGTGGAAGCTGGCGATCTGCTCGGCCAAGGCGTCGATATGCGCATCGGTCAGCTCGCCGCGGGCCTGGACCTCGGCCAGCAGCTGGGACTGCGGGAACTCGCGCATCTTCAGCGCGTACTCGAAGGGCTGGCCGTCGCCACCGATCACCGGGACATCAGGCGAGCCGCTGATGGGCAGCACTTCCAGGTAGAGATCGGGCGCCATGCGCTGGTTGAGGCGCAGCTCCTCTTCGCAGAAGTGCTTGCGCGCGGACACATCGGTAAAGTCGAGGAAGCCGAAGTCCACCGGCTTCTTGATCTTGTAGGCGTACTGGCCGGTGAGGATGACCCAGGAGATATGGGTTTCGATGACCCGAAAGCCTTCGGTGGGGTGCGGATACAGGGCAGGATTCTGCAGGGCGGCGATCAGTGCTTGGCTCACGGTCATTCCTTGTCGAAGTTCTTGAACGGGGCGTGCGAGTCCACTGCGAAGCAGTCCACACAGTCGTAAAGTCGCCGGCATTATGGCCGCTGAGCGTTGCGCTGCAAACCGCTGAGAGGCCGTCAATCCGCGGCGGCAAAGTGCGTATAATGCGCCGCCATGACTAAACCTCGCTCCCCTCGTAATCGCTCCAAGCGCCGCTCCAGTGGTGCTCGCCCCTGGTTGGGCTGGGCGGTCAAGCTCTCCATTGTCGGCCTGGTGATCCTGGCCGGTTTCGCCATCTACCTCGATGCTGTCGTGCAGGAGAAATTCTCCGGCAAGCGCTGGACGATTCCGGCAAAGGTCTATGCGCGACCGCTGGAACTGTTCGTCGGTCAGAAGCTGGACAAGAACGACTTCCTTGCTGAGCTGGACGCGCTCGGCTATCGGCGCGAGCGCTCGGTCAGTGGCCCGGGCGGCGCTTCGGTTGCCGGCAATGACATCGAACTGCACACCCGCGGCTTCCAGTTCTACGAAGGCGCCGAGCAGTCGCAACGGCTGCGGGTGCGCTTCTCCGGCGATTTCGTTGCCGGCCTGAGCAGCGCAAACGGTAGCGCCCTGCCTGTGGCGCGTCTGGAGCCGGTGCTGATCGGTGGACTGTATCCGGCGCACAACGAAGATCGCATCCTGATCAAGCTGGACCAGGTGCCACCTTATCTGGTGGAAACGCTGGTCGCAGTGGAGGACCGGGAGTTCTTCAATCATTTCGGCGTGTCGCCCAAATCCATCGCTCGCGCCGTCTGGGTCAACCTGACTGCCGGCCAGGTTCGCCAGGGTGGCAGCACCCTGACCCAGCAGCTGGTCAAGAACTTCTACCTGACCAACGAACGCAGCCTCAGCCGCAAGGCAACCGAGGCGATGATGGCTGTGTTGCTGGAGCTGCATTACGACAAGCAGGAAATCCTCGAGGCGTACCTGAACGAGGTCTTCCTCGGCCAGGATGGCCGTCGCGCCGTGCATGGTTTCGGACTGGCCAGCCAGTACTTCTTCGGTCAGCCGCTGGCCGAGCTCAAACTGCCGCAAGTGGCGCTGCTGGTCGGTATGGTCAAGGGGCCTACCTACTACAACCCGCGGCGCAATCCCGAGCGTGCGCTGGAAAGGCGCAATCTGGTGCTCGATCTCTTGGCCGAGCAACAGGTCATCAGTGTCGATGAGGCGGCCAAGGCCAAGCAGGCGCCACTGGGGGTAACCCAGCGCGGCAGCATGGCGGACAGTTCCTATCCGGCCTTCCTAGACCTGGTCAAGCGTCAGCTGCGCGAGGACTATCGGGACGAGGACCTCACCGAAGAGGGCCTGCGCGTCTTCACCAGTTTCGATCCGGTGCTCCAGCTGAAGGCCGAGCAGGCCATGAGCGAAACCCTCAAGCGACTCGGCAAGGCCACCGAGGGCGTCGAGGGCGCGATGATCGTCACTAATCCCGAAACCGGTGAAATCCAGGCCATGCTGGGTAGCCGCCAGCCAGGTTTCGCTGGCTTCAATCGGGCGCTGGACGCGTCGCGTCCGATCGGCTCGCTGATCAAACCGGCCATCTACCTGGCCGCGCTGGAAAAGCCCAGCCAGTACACGCTGACCAGTCTGCTCGAGGACGAGGCCTTCTCCGTGAAGGGCGCCGATGGGCAGGTTTGGAAGCCTCAGAACTATGGTCGTCAGGCGCATGGGACGGTGTACCTGTACCAGGCGCTGGCCAATTCCTACAACCTGTCGACGGCACGGCTCGGGCTCGATCTGGGCGTGCCGAATGTGCTCAAGACACTGGAGCGGTTGGGTGCCTCGCCGAAGTGGCCAGCCTACCCGTCGATGTTGCTCGGGGCGGGTGGCTTGAAACCTATCGAGGTAGCAGGCATGTATCAGACCCTTGCGAATGGCGGTTTCAATACCCCGCTGCGGGGTATTCGCAGTGTGTTGACTGCCGATGGCGAGCCCCTCAAGCGTTATCCGTTCCAGATCCAGCAGCGTTTTGACCCGGGCGCTATTTATCTCACCCAGTACGCCATGCAGCGCGCCATGCGCGAGGGTACTGGGCGCTCGGCCTACAATCGGCTGCCGCAGTCGCTCAATCTGGCTGGCAAGACCGGCACTACCAATGATTCGCGTGACAGCTGGTTCGCTGGCTTTAGCCAGGACGTGCTGGCGGTGGTCTGGTTGGGGCGTGACGACAATGGCAAGACGTCGCTGACCGGCGCCACCGGTGCGCTGCAGGTCTGGACCGACTTCATGCGCAGGGCCGACCCGCTGCCGTTGCAGATGCCGGTGCCGGACAACGTGGCCTACGCCTGGGTCGATGCCCGTAGCGGGCTTGGCACAGACGAGCGCTGCCCGGATGCCGTGCAGATGCCTTATATTCGCGGCAGCGAACCGTCGCCGGGGCCAGGCTGTGGCATTCAGGCTCCCGCTGAGTCGGTCATGGATTGGGTACGTGGCTGGTTGGAATAACTGCCGCGGAGGTCGCGTGCTTCGTGGTTCTACGTTGAGAGGTCTGAATTGGTGAACAAGCAGTGGATGGCCGTTGTTGCAGCGGTGACGCTGGTGCAGGGGTGCGCGACAGTGGATCGTGGTTCGATCCCCGTGGTGGACTCAGGCGCTCCCGTTTCCGAGGAGGTGGCGGCTCGCCAGGGATACCGCGCGCCAGCCGCGGTCGCGACGCCAAGGCAGCAGCAGGAGGATTCTGGGGTGGTGGTGATGGTGCCGCAGGGTACTTCCGCACCACTTGAAACCTTCGCCGCACCGGATGTGCCGTTTTCGTCGTCCAGTGGTGCCTCCGACGCTACGCAGCCAACCTGGCAGCCCGCACCGTCGATTTCCGCACCGCCCAGTTCGCAGCCAAGCATGCCCAGCGGGATTCCTTCATCCAACAGCGGGCTGGCAGCGGACGAGCAGCTAGACGGTCCGGTTCTTGCGCTGCTGACGACAGCACAGCAACAGCAGGGTGGCGGCGACCTCAACGGAGCCGCCTCCAGTCTCGAGAGAGCGCAGCGTATCGCTCCGCGCGAGCCGCAGGTGCTCTACCGTTTGGCTCAGGTCCGCCTGGCCCAGGGCGATGCGACTCAGGCCGAACAGCTGTCGCGCCGGGCGCTGAGCTATGCCAGTGGGCGGCCAGCGCTCCAGGCCAGCCTCTGGGAGCTGATCGCCCAGGCGCGCGAGCGGCAGGGCGACAGCGCCGGTGCCGCTCAGGCGCGTGAGCGCGCCAAGGTCAGTCTGTGATGGACAGTCGGCTTCCGGCGATCGCGCAGCAGTTGCTGCTGATCGAGCGTGAGCTGCGGCTGCTGGGGTTGTGGAGTGTGGATTCGCCGGCTCCGGAAGCCCTGGCTAGTGTGGAGCCGTTCTGCGTCGACACGCTGCGTTTCGAGCAATGGCTGCAGTGGATCTTCCTGCCGCGAATGAAGGTAATCGTCGAGGCGGATCAGCCGTTGCCCGCTGCGTCCGGCATCTGCGCAATGGCCGAAGTGGTCTATCGTGAGTCCCAGGTGGCGACGCTGCTGGAGGCCTTGCGCGGCTTCGACGCGCTGATCGAAGCGTCGTCCTAACGCCGCGCTTGGCGGCGCCAGTCGATCGGATGATGGATCAGTTGCAGTTTTCCGCGATCTTGTCGCGGGTTTCCGTTATCCGCGCCTGACGTTCCTCTTCGGTGATTCGCCGCGTTTCACCATTCTCTTCGACTCGCACGCGTGGGTTGTTCTGCAGCTGGGCCAGGTTCGTGCGCATGGTTTCGCAGTAACGCTTGCGCTCGGCCTCCTGTTCGGCGACCTGCTGTTTCACCTTGCGGTCGATGCTTTGCTGATCGGGCTCGCTTTTTTCCTGCGAGGCCGGTGCCGGCGCTGTTACGGATTTGCCTGGCGCAACCACGGTATTAACAGTTTCCACCTGCTGCCCCTGCGGCGGCTGGGCGCCAAAGTGCGTCACGCCCTGGGCATCCACCCATTTGTATACCTGCGCGGCCATGGCATTGCCGCAAAGCGCCAGTGCCAGGCCGCTCGCAAGAACCGTCAATCGCATGCTGTTACCTTCATCAGGATCGGAAAACGGCCTCCACTATACCCAAAAGCCGAGGGCGTACTTCTGCGCGCCGTCACAGCTCGAGGTTGGCTGAAACGTAACGGCAGGCTTGACTTGCGGGTGCCGAATCCGAACAATCCGAGGCTTGCTGTCCTGAGTCGCCTCGCCGCAAGCGATACCGGCTCAGTCTAGACAGACATGAGGTGCTACCCGCGCCGACCTGCATCACCCGCAACGCGTTACCTCGCGCTGGGTGGAGAGCCCGCGACACCAGGGACTCTTCCGATACTGGCTCAATCAGTGGCTGACGTAGTCGGCGACCACCGTCGCTCATGCCCTGTTGGCAGTAAACCTATTTCTGGCGGCTCCGGCTTGGACCGCTATCTGGCGTTCAGAGGTGAACAACGTGGAACTCTTATCCGGCGCTGAAATGGTCGTCCGCTCCCTGCGTGACGAAGGCGTTAAGTACATCTACGGGTACCCGGGCGGTGCCGTTCTGCATATCTACGATGCGCTTTTCAAGGAAAAGGCCATCGAGCACATCCTGGTTCGTCACGAGCAGGCCGCCACGCATATGGCTGATGGCTATGCGCGCGCGACCGGCAAGGCCGGCGTGGTGCTGGTGACCTCCGGTCCCGGGGCGACCAATGCCATCACCGGTATAGCCACCGCCTTCATGGACTCGATCCCGATGGTGGTCATCTCCGGTCAGGTGCCCAGCACCATGGTCGGCACCGATGCCTTCCAGGAAACCGACATGATCGGCATCTCCCGTCCGATCGTTAAGCACAGCTTCATGATCAAGCATCCTTCGGAAATCCCCGAAGTGATGAAGAAGGCGTTCTATCTCGCCGAGTCTGGACGTCCAGGGCCGGTTGTCATCGATATCCCGAAGGATATGACCAACCCGGCCGAGAAATTCGAGTACGTCTACCCGAAGAAGGCCAAGTTGCGTTCGTACAGCCCGGCCGTGCGTGGGCATTCCGGCCAGATTCGCAAGGCAGCGGAGTTGCTGCTGGGCGCCAAGCGGCCAATCATCTACGCCGGTGGCGGTGTGGTCCTTGGCAAGGCTTCGGCGCAACTGACCGAGCTGGCGAAGATGCTCAACCTGCCGGTGACTAACACCCTGATGGGCCTGGGGTGCTTTCCGGGCAGCGACCGCCAGTTCGTCGGCATGCTCGGCATGCACGGCAGCTACACCGCCAACCTGGCGATGCATCACTCCGATGTGATCCTCGCGGTCGGTGCGCGTTTCGATGACCGCGTGATCAACGGCGCGACCAAGTTCTGCCCGAACGCCAAGATCATCCACATCGATATCGACCCGGCATCCATCTCCAAGACCATCAAGGCGGATATCCCGATTGTCGGTCCGGTGGACAGCGTGCTCACCGAGATGGTCGCCATCGTCAAGGAGATCGGCCAGGCGCCGAATGCCGAGACCGTGGCCAGCTGGTGGAAGCAGATCGACGAGTGGCGCGGCAATGGCCGGCTGTTCCCCTACAACGAGGGCGATGGTTCGATCATCAAGCCGCAGGCCGCCATCGAGGTGCTCTGCGAAGTGACCAAGGGCGAAGCTTATGTAGCCTCGGACGTTGGTCAGCATCAGATGTTCGCCTGCCAGTACTACAAGTTCGACAAGCCCAACCGCTGGCTCAACTCGGGTGGCCTCGGCACCATGGGCTTTGGTCTGCCGGCAGCCATGGGCGTGAAGCTGAACTTCCCGGAAGCCGATGTCGCGGTGGTGACCGGTGAGGGCAGCATCCAGATGAACATCCAGGAATTGTCCACCTGCCTGCAATACGACCTGCCGGTGAAGATCATCAACCTCAACAACGGTGCGCTGGGCATGGTCCGCCAATGGCAGGACATGGTGTACAACAGTCGCTACTCGCACTCCTACATGGAATCGCTACCCGACTTCGTCAAGTTGGCCGAGGCCTACGGGCACGTCGGCATGCGCATCACCGATCTCAAAGATCTCAAGCCGATGATGGAAGAGGCGTTCGCCATGAAGGACCGCCTGGTCTTCCTGGATATCGCCGTCGACACCGCCGAGCATGTCTATCCAATGCAGATCAAGGATGGCGCGATGCGTGACATGTGGCTGAGCAAGACGGAGCGTACCTGATCATGAGACATATCATTTCCCTGCTGATGGAAAACGAACCGGGTGCGCTGTCTCGTGTGGTCGGCCTGTTTTCGCAACGCAACTACAACATCGAAAGCCTCACCGTGGCACCGACCGAAGACCCGACCCTGTCGCGTCTCACGTTGACCACGGTAGGGCACGAGGAAGTGATCGAGCAGATCACCAAGAACCTCAACAAGCTGGTGGAAGTGGTCAAGCTGGTCGACCTGTCGGAGAGCGCCCATATCGAGCGCGAACTGATGCTGATCAAGGTCAAGGCCACCGGCGCTCAGCGCGCCGAGGTCAAGCGCACCACCGATATCTTCCGTGGGCAGATCGTCGACGTGACCACCAGCGTCTATACCATTCAGCTGGCCGGAACCAGTGACAAATTGGACAGCTTCATCCAGGCCATTGGTACAGCCTCGATCCTCGAGGTTGTGCGCAGCGGTGTCACCGGAATCTCTCGCGGCGACAAAGTGCTGAGTATCTAACGACTGCCGGACACGTCGTCTCGTCAGTCAGCAACGTTTTATCGAATGGCCCACGAGGCCGGCAACAGGGGTAATTCATGAAGGTTTCTTACGATAAAGACTGCGACCTCTCCATCATCCAGGGCAAGAAGGTCGCCATCATCGGTTACGGTTCCCAGGGTCACGCGCACGCGTGCAACCTGAAGGATTCCGGCGTCGACGTCACCGTCGGTCTGCGTCCGGGTTCCTCTTCCATTGCCAAGGCCGAGGCCCATGGCCTGAAGGTCAGTGACGTTCCAGCCGCCGTTGCCGCTGCCGATCTGGTAATGATCCTGACCCCGGACGAGTTTCAGGGCCGCCTGTACAAGGACGAGATCGAGCCGAACCTAAAGCAGGGCGCGACCCTGGCCTTCGCTCACGGCTTCTCCATTCACTACAACCAGGTCGTGCCGCGTGCCGATCTGGACGTGATCATGATCGCTCCGAAAGCCCCGGGTCACACCGTGCGTTCCGAGTTCGTCAAGGGCGGCGGTATTCCCGATCTGATCGCGATCTACCAGGACGCTTCCGGCAATGCCCGTAATGTCGCACTGTCCTACGCCTGCGGCGTCGGCGGTGGCCGTACCGGCATCATCGAAACCACCTTCAAGGACGAAACCGAAACCGACCTGTTCGGCGAGCAGGCCGTTCTCTGTGGCGGTTGCGTCGAGCTGGTCAAGGCTGGCTTCGAAACCCTGGTCGAAGCTGGCTACGCGCCGGAAATGGCCTACTTCGAGTGCCTGCACGAGCTGAAGTTGATCGTCGATCTGATGTTCGAAGGCGGTATTGCCAACATGAACTACTCGATCTCCAACAACGCCGAGTACGGCGAGTACGTGACCGGTCCTGAAGTGATCAACGCCGAGTCCCGCGCCGCCATGCGTAATGCCCTGAAGCGCATTCAGGACGGCGAATACGCCAAGATGTTCATCACTGAAGGTGCCGCCAACTATCCGTCCATGACGGCCTACCGTCGCAACAATGCGGCTCATGGCATCGAAGTGGTCGGCGAGAAGCTGCGCGCGATGATGCCTTGGATCGCTGCGAACAAGATCGTGGACAAGAGCAAGAACTGATCGGTTTTTCTGCTCAAGAAAACGCGGCTACGGCCGCGTTTTTTCATTCTGTTCCCCGGCTTCTGGTATAAATCGCGGCTTTGGCCAGGCTGAACCGCGAGTGTGTCGATCTGGTCGAAATCTATCCGTACCTGTTGTAGAAGGTGAATGCGCATGAGTGGACAATCCGAAGAGCCGAACAAGCCAGTCGAGCCAGAAAGCATTCTGCCGATCGACGAGCATGTGGAGGAAACCCAGGAGGCTGACGGCCGCAAGGTACGCCACCGGGGCATCTATCTGCTGCCGAACCTGTTCACCACTGCCAACCTCTTCGCTGGGTTCTTCTCGATCATCACGGCGATCAACGGCAATTTCTATGTGGCCGCGGCGACGGTCTTCGTCGCGATGGTGCTCGATAGTCTGGACGGACGCGTTGCACGCCTGACCAATACGCAGAGTGCTTTCGGCGCTGAATACGACTCGCTGTCGGACATGGTGGCTTTCGGTCTGGCGCCTGCGGTGCTCGCATACGAGTGGGCGCTTTCGGAGCTCGGCAACGTTGGGCTCACCGTTGCCTTCATCTACGTTGCCTGCGCGGCGCTGCGTCTGGCGCGTTTCAATACGCAGATCGGCAAGGTCGACAAGCGCTGGTTCATCGGGTTGGCAAGTCCCGCCGCGGCGGGCGTGGTGGCTGGTTGGGTCTGGGCCGTTTGGGCGCTCGATGATGCCGGTATTCGTGGCGTCGATCTGCCGCTGGTGCTGGTCATGCTCTTTGCGCTGATGGTCGCGGCTGCCGGTCTGTTGATGGTCAGCAATATCAAGTACTACAGCTTCAAGGATCTGGACTTGAAAGGGCGGGTCCCCTTCGTCGCGATTTTGGTCGTGGTCTTGGTGTTTGCGGTGGTATTCAGCGACCCGCCTCGTATCCTCCTGCTGATCTTCCTCGCATATGCGGTTTCCGGCCCGGTTCAGTACCTGATGCAGCTGCGTCGGCGTAAGCGCGTCGAGGGTTGATTTTCGATCTGGCTGCGCGTATTGCTCGTTCAGAGCCGATACGCGGAGCTACTCATGCTGATCAGAATCCCCCCTTCCGGTACGTGCCGTGAATCTGAGGTTACGACGGAGACGGTCTATCGAAGTCGGCGTCGCTTCATTCAGGGGACTGCACTTGCCGGGGCGGCTCTGGGATTGCCCTCTCTGGCCCCGGCATCCGAGCAGTATCCCGGCGTCCCCGATGCGCCAGCCTCTCCTTGGTTTGTTGGCAAACTGAGCGATACCCGTTGGCGCGCTGTCGTCCCGGAAGGCGAAGCCGTCACTCCGTATGCGGACGCCACCCAGTACAACAACTTCTATGAGTTCGGCCCCAACAAGGGCGACCCGGCGCGCTATGCCGCTGAGTTGAAAGTCGAGCCGTGGACGGTGCTGATTGATGGTGCAGTCGAAAAGCCAGGACGCTATTCGCTCGAGGATCTTTTTGCGGAAGGGCAGCTCGAGGAGCGGATCTATCGTCTGCGCTGTGTTGAGGCCTGGTCGATGGTGATTCCCTGGCTAGGTTTTCCGTTGGGCGACCTGATTCGGAGGGTTCGCCCCCTTTCGGCAGCAAAGTTTGTACGCTTCGAAACGGCTTACCGGCCCGACGAGATGCGTGGCACGCGTTCCAGCTTTGCATTGATCGATTGGCCGTATGTCGAAGGGTTGCGCATGGATGAGGCGATGCATCCGCTCAGCCTGCTCGCCGTTGGCATGTATGGGCGGGTATTGCCGAATCAGAATGGGGCGCCATTGCGGCTAGTCGTGCCGTGGAAGTACGGCTTCAAGAGCATCAAATCGATCGTGCGAATCAGCTTCGTAAGTGAGCAGCCGACCACCACCTGGCAGTCGATGGCTCCTGAGGAATATGGGTTCTACGCCAACGTCAACCCACAGGTCTCCCATCCGCGTTGGTCTCAGGCTCGTGAGAGGCGGCTTCCTGGGAGCCTGTTCAGCCCCAACGTCCGGGAGACCCAGCTGTTCAATGGCTATGCCGATCAGGTGGCAGGCTTGTACGCTTCGATGGATCTCACCAAGGACTACTGATGCGTTACCCATTGTGGCGGCTGGGTGTGTTCCTATGCGCCGCCAGCGTACCTTTGTACTGGCTATATCTCGCCTGGACGTTTGCGTTGGGACCTGACCCTGGAAAGGTTTTGGTGGATAACCTGGGGCAGGGCGCGCTGGTCCTCTTGCTTCTAACGCTTGCCATGACGCCCCTGCAGCGGGTGACGGGTTGGGCCGGTTGGCTCGCCGTACGCCGCCAGCTTGGACTTTGGTGCTTCACCTACACGTTGATGCATGTCGCCAGTTATCTTTTCTTCCTGCTGGGTGCTGAATTCTCGCGTTTGCCTGGGGAGTTGAGCGAACGCCCTTACATTCTTGTCGGGGCGCTCGGCTTGCTTGGGCTCACCGCGCTGGCCGCTACCTCCTCTCGATGGAGCATGCGGCGTCTCGGTAAACGCTGGAAAATCCTGCATCGACTGATCTACGTCATCGTCATTGTAGTGTTGCTACATATGCTTTGGGTTGTACGCGCCGACGCTGGAAGATGGGCGCTTTATGCTGGCATAGCTGCGATCTTGCTTGTTCTACGGCTCCCAGTCGTAGCCTCTGTTTTAGGGCGACTCGTACCCAAACGAGCAAAGGTCGCAACAAAACCGAAATAAACGGTTGACGGCTGTTTTCAGGCCCCTATAATGCGCACCACTTCCGGCGCAGTCCTCAAGCAAAACCTCTTGTAAATCAAAAGGTTAGCTAAATAAAAGGGTTGCATCGGTG
>Ga0208179_1000907_pt1 | contig 16606 bp, 18 predicted proteins | sample Malvired_Geostar_FD_184238 | JGI IMG/M metagenome (GOLD analysis project Ga0208179, IMG submission 184238) | Marine viral communities from the Global Malaspina Expedition - Malaspina viral metaG DeepMed_Geostar (SPAdes) (version 2) | ecosystem: Environmental > Aquatic > Marine > Oceanic | place...
GCCCAGGCATAGGGATAGACCTCCATCACCGGCCGCACGATGCCCATGGACCAGCTCTCCAGGGTCATGACCTGGAACAGGGTGTAGGCCGAGGCCGGGATCGTCCCGAACCACTCTGGGAAACTAGCGGCGAACAGCTTGGTGGCCATTACCGAGGCCACATAGAAGATCAGCGTCATCAGCAGGATGATCGAACCCATCCCCGGCAGGGCGCTGATCAGCGCGCCCACCACCCGGCGCAGGGACGGCACCAGGGTGATCATCCGCAACACCCGCAGGATGCGCAGGGCCCGCAGCACCGAGAAGGCGCCGGCCGCCGGCACCAGCGCTATGCCGACGATGGCGAAGTCGAACAGGCTCCACGGATCCTTGAAGAAGGCCAGCCGGTGGACCGCGATCCGCGCCACGATCTCGGCGACGAAGATCGCCAGGATCACCTTGTCCAGCACCATCAGGACCGGGCCGGAATGGGCCATGGCCCAGGCGCTGGTCTCCAGCCCGAGCGTGATCGCATTGAGCACGATCAGGGCGGTGATGATCTTCTCGGTGCGCGGCGAGGTGATCAGCGCCTTGAGCTGGTCCAAGGGGGGCTCCGTGGGTTTGCAGACAGACGCCGCCATCTGCCGCAAACCTCGTCCCAGCGCCAGAGGCGAGACGGCCCAGGGATCTGGCCCCGCCGCCTCGCCCGTGCTCGCAGCGCTTCAGAAGCTGGCGCGCAGACTGACCGTGACCCGGCGCGGTTCGCCGAAATAGCCGCCGTTGTAGAAGCCGACGCGACGGTAATAGGTCTTGTCGAACAGGTTATCGACATTGAGCTGGGCGCTGAGGTTTTCATTGAACCTGTAGCGGGCCATCAGGTTGGCCACCACATAGGCGTCCTGCGAGACATTGGTGCGCACGGTTTGCGGCGGCGTGCTCGTATTGCCCGGAACCGGGATGGTCGCCAGCGTGTAGATCTCGCTCTGCCAGTTCAGGCCTCCGCCGATCCGCAGGCCTTCGAGCGCACCGCCAAGATCATAGGTGCTGTAGAGCCGCGCGATGTGGCGCGGGTTGAGCGTGCTGATCCGCGTCCCAGACGCATCCTCGGTATAGGCGAAGGTGTAGCCGCCTACGACGTTCCAGCGTGGGCTGACCTTGCCGGTGATCTCCGCCTCGAAGCCCCGGGTCTCGGCCCCGCTGACCGCCACATAGGCCGAGCTGCCGTCGGGCAGCAGGAAGCCATCGGGAACCGAGGCGTCCAGGGCGGCCAGGTTGTCCTGCTGGGCATAGAAGAGCACCGTCGAGGCCAGCAGGGCGCCGTCAAGGTACTCGCCCTTCAGGCCCATTTCGTAGCTGGCGCCGATCACCGGGGCCAGCTGCTCGTTATTCTTGTCCTTGTTGCTCTGCGGCTTGAACAGGTCCGAATAGCTCGCATAGGCCGAGACCTGCGAGGTCAGGTCGTAGATGACGCCCACATAGGGGGTGATGCGTTCGTCGGCGTAGTCGCTGCTCGTTCGCGTATAGGCGCCGGCCAGATCGAACAGATCGACCTTGGTTTCCCAGCGGGTGCTGCGCACGCCCAGGATCACCTTCAGGCGGTCAGACGGGTTCAGTCGCGCCGCGCCATAGACGCCGGTCTCCTTGGTGGTCGTGATCTGGGCGGGCGTGCCGTATTCCAGCAGGTAGGGTTCGGGAATGCGGCCATCCCAGTTGCGGAAGTCCGGGATGGTCATGGCGTAGGGACGGCGGGCGGCGTCGATCTTGTCGTTGAGCGTCGTGGCCTCCCGCTCGAAGCCGTTCACGCCGATCACCGCCTCATGCTGGCGGCCAAACAGCTGGAAAGGGCCTGAGGCGAACAGGTCGAAGCCGGTCTCCTCCTCCTGATAGACATTGTAATAGTCGGCCACGAACAGCCCCGAACCGTCCACCGGATCGGGATAGCCGCCATAGCCATAGTAGAGCAGCGCCGTGGACTCGCTGTCGCGCTGGTTGAGGGTCAGGCGGAGCGACCAATCGGCCGGCAGGTCCTGCTGGATCATGCCGTAGAAGCTGGAGCTGTTGCGGTCCCAGGTGCTCCAGTTGGCCGCTACGCTGTAGGATCGGGGCAGGTCGGTGGGCGTGCCGTCGCTGTAGAAGAGCGGCGCCGTCCCCCAGGTGGAGCCGCGCGGCGTTGCCTCCAGATAGTCATAGCCCAGGCGAACCAGGGTGCTGGGGGTCAGGTCGGCCTCGACCACGGCCATGGCCACGGTCTTCTTCTCCTCATAGAGGTCGATGTGGGACTCCCGGTCCTCGAAGGCCGCAGAGACGCGGCCGCGCACCCGGCCAGAGGCGGCCAGCGGGCCGGAGACGTCCGCCTCGACCCGGCCACGGGACCAGCTGCCGGCCGTTACGCTGGCGGAGCCGGTGAAGTCGCGGGTCGGCGTCTTGCGGATCAGGTTGATGGTGGCCGACGGATCGCCTGCGCCCGTCACCAGCCCCGCGGCGCCGCGGATAACCTCGATCCGCTCATAGAGCGAGGTGTCGCCCATGGCGCTGTTGCCCGACGAATAGCTGGTGGGCGCGCCGTCCAGCTGGAAGTTGCTGATCGAGAAGCCCCGGGAGGTGAAGTTGACCCGGTTGGAGTCGTTCTCCTGAACCGTGATCCCGGTGGTCTGCTCCAGCACATTGGCGATGGACGAGAGGCCGAAGTCCTGGATGCGTTCGGCGGTGATCACCGTCACCGACTGCGGCGTCTGGCGCAGGGAGAGCGGCAGCTTGGCCGCCGAGTCCGTGACTTCGACCGCATAGCCGTCCTTCTTGCCCGTGACGATGACCCCGCGAAGGGTGGCGGCGTCGTCGGCCATGGCCTGGCCCGACAGAGCCGAACCGGCCGTCAGGGCCAAGAGGAAGACGCCCGCGCGGCGTCGGCCTGTATTTGAGCTGTACACAGATCTTATCCCCTGCTGATGCGCCCCCCCGGGGCGCCGTTGGGGTGCCGATAAGCCGCTCCGGCTAAAGTTGCAAACGATTCTTAGTATCATATCAGAGGCGCCCCCGCCGCTGCGGCGCCCCTTCCCTCCCCGGGGTCGCGTGCTCTATGCCGAGCCAGTCCAGCGACGGAGGGCGTCATGCGCGACGAAGATCTGCAGCCCGTGCTCGAAACCGTGCGGCGGCTCTGCGCGGACTTTCCGGGGGAATACTGGCGGACGCGGGACCGGGAACGGACCTATCCGACGGAGTTTGTCCAGGCCCTGACCCAGGCCGGCCTGCTCGGCGTCCTGATCCCGGAATCCTATGGCGGCAGCGGCCTTGGCCTGTCGGCGGCCGCGGCCATCCTGGAGGAGATCCACGCCAGCGGCTGTAACGCCGCGGCCGTCCACGCCCAGATGTACACCATGGGCACCGTCCTGCGGCACGGCAGCCAGGCCCAGAAGTCCCAATGGCTGCCGAAGATCGCCACGGGCGAGGTGCGCCTGCAGGCTTTTGGCGTCACCGAGCCCGGCGCCGGCACCGACACCACCGCCATCACCACCCAGGCGGTGCGGCGGGGCGACGCCTACGTGATCAACGGCCAGAAGGTGTGGATCAGCCGGGCCGAGCACTCCGACCTGATGGTCCTGCTGGCACGCACCACGCCCCGGGAAGAGGCCGCGAAGAAGACTGAAGGCCTGTCAGTCTTTCTGTTGGACATGCGCGAGGCCGTGGGACGCGGCCTGACGATCAAGCCGATCCGCACCATGTTCAACCACGCCACGACCGAGCTGTTCTTCGACGATCTGGAAATCCCCGCCTCCTGCCTGATCGGCGAAGAGGGCAAGGGATTCCGCTACATCCTCGACGGCATGAACGCCGAGCGCATCCTGATCGCCGCCGAATGCATCGGCGACGGGCGCTGGTTCGTGGAGAAGGCGCGCGACTACGCCACCAGCCGCGTGGTCTTTGGGCGGCCCATCGGCCAGAACCAGGGGGTCCAGTTCCCCATCGCCCGGGCCTACGCCCAGGTGCGCGCCGCCAAGCTGATGACCTATGAGGCCGCGGCCCGCTATGAGGCCGGCGATCCGGCCGGCGAAGAGGCCAACATGGCCAAGCTGCTGGCCTCGGAGGCCTCGTGGGCGGCGGCCGATATGTGCATCCAGACCCACGGCGGCTTCGGCTTCGCCGAAGAGTACGATGTGGAGCGCAAGTTCCGCGAGACCCGCCTCTATCAGGTGGCCCCGATCTCCACGAACCTGATCCTGGCCTATCTGGCCGAGCACGTCCTGGGCCTGCCGCGCTCCTACTAAAGGGCCGTCCTAGTCGGTGAAGACCACGGTCTTGGCGCCGTTCAGCAGCACCCGGTCCTCCAGGTGCCAGCGCACCGCCCGGGCCAGCACCCGGCGCTCGATGTCGCGGCCCTTGCGGATCAGGGCGGCCGGCGTATCGCGGTGGCTGATGCGCTCCACGTCCTGCTCGATGATCGGGCCTTCATCGAGGTCGGCGGTGACATAGTGGGCGGTGGCTCCGATCACCTTCACCCCGCGGGCATGGGCCTGGTGATAGGGCCGCGCGCCCTTGAAGCCCGGCAGGAAGGAGTGATGGATGTTGATGCAGCGGCCCTCCAGCTTGCCTGCCAGGCCGTCCGACAGGATCTGCATATAGCGGGCGAGCACCACCAGTTCGGCGCCGGTGGACTGGACCAGCGACCACACGGCGGCCTCCTGCTCCAGCTTGGTGTCGCGGTTCACCGGCAGGTGGTGGAAGGGCAGACCGCTGAGGTCGATGCTGGAATAGGTGTCGGCGGGGTGGTTCGACACCACCGCGCAGATGTCCATAGGCAGTTCGCCCCGACGCCAGCGCCAGACCAGGTCCGAGAGGCAGTGGTCGGCCTGGGAGGCGAGGATCATCACCTTCCGGCGCACCTTGGGGTCACGCAGGGTCCAGTTCATGCCGAACTCGACGCCGATGGGGGCGAAGGCCTCGCGCAGGGCCTTGGCCGAGGTCTCTCCGGCCTCGAACACCACCCGCATGAAGAAGCGGTCGGTCTCGACGTCGCCGAACTGCTGGGCGTCGATGATGTTGCCGCCGCGCTCGAACAGGAAGCTCGCCACCCGGCTGACGATGCCGGGCCGGTCGGCGCAGGAAAGAGTCAGGATCATAGGGCGGCTGACTAGCCTGCGCGGGCGATCAGCACCACCACCAAGCTGGCTATAACCACCCCAAGGGCCAGCCGCCACAGGGGCGCCGGACGCAGCTCGCCCTCAAGCCCCGCGGTGGCGTCGCGCCCCGTCACCATCGGCCCCACCAGGTTGCGACGCTTGAAGAGGCCGTAGGCCGCGATGGCCACCAGATGCAGCACGACGGCGGCCTGCAGCAGGCGGAAGTTCAGCTCGTGCAGGTCCGAGGCGGTTCTTCCGGTCTCGAAGGTGACAAAACGGGCAAAGGGGCCGGACTCCAGGCCATCCACATCGACCGCGAACAGGCCGAGGCCCACCTGGGAGATGAGCAGGACCACCAACAGCAGGACGCTGAGCGCGCCGAGCGGATTATGGCCGAAACTGGCGGGCGCGCCACGCCAGCCCCGGACATAGGCCAGGACCGCGCCCGGCCCTTTGACGAACTCAGAGAACCGGGCCGTCGATCCGCCCGCAACGCCCCAGTAGAGCCGGAAGATCACCAGGCCGAGGATTCCGTAGCCGGCATAGCGATGGATATCCATCCGCTCGCCCCCGGTCAGCCAGGCGACCACGACCAGGACGGCCAGGGCCCAGTGGACAAGGCGGGTGGGCAGGTCCCAGACCCGCACCCGCGCCGATGACGCCCCCGAGCCCATGTCTACTGCTCGACGCGGAAGTCGTCGTGACAGCCGCCGCAGCTGGCGCCGACCACCTTCACATGAGCCTCCAGGGCTGCCGCGTCGCCGGCGGCGGCCAGTCGTTGAAGTTCGGCCGTGGTCTCCACCAGCCGCTGCTGGGCCGCAGCGAAGCCCTCGGGATTGGTCCAGACGGTTTCCAGGGCGTCGGTCTCGACGCCGTCCTGTGGGCCGGATCCGGCGGGGAACCAGGTGGGAATTTGCTGGGCCAGGTCGTGCATGCGGTCAGCGGCCGGCGCGATCTGCGCCATGTCGGGAGAGCCCGACTTCAGCTGGTCGTTGATGAGCTTGAACGATGAGCCCAGGGCCTTGTAGCCCTCCTGCCGCTCTTTCACGATTGGCGGCGCCTCCGCAGCCGCCGTCTCGGTCTCGGTTTCGCCGGCCTGCTGACCACAGCCGGCCATCAGCAGGGCTACGGCCGTGCCGGCCAGACCGAGACGGACGCGGGCGGTCAGGTGGGCAAGGTTTAGGACGCTCATGGGCTCTCTCCTCAGCGGGCGCGGGGCGCTTGATGTTGAGTCTGGAGCCTAGTGTGGCACAGCTTCAGCGCCAGGGCTGCTCAACGAATGCGCCAGCGCATGGGTCTGACGCCCAAGCCCTGGGCGCTGCGCCAGCGGAACCGTAGCCTCGCGGGGCGCATTGTCCAGCTATGCAGAGGGAGAACCGTGAAATGAAAAACCTGAACCGCGCCAGCGCGGCGGGTCTTGCCGCCGCCGCCAGTCTGGGCCTGCTGTTGGCCGCCTGCGGCCAAGGCGACGAGACACAGGCCGGCGACCGGCTCGACGGCGCCGCAGCCCCGACCTATCCCGGCGAAGGCGCTGCGGGTTTGGTGGAAAATGAGAGTGGCGCCATGACGGAAACGCCCGGCGGCGACACGGCGGGCGGCGCAACCGGCCAGACCCCCGCCTATGGCGAACCCGGCGGCGCGGCCAGCGAAGCTCACAGCGACATGTCTTCGCCCCCGAGCGCCGCAGAGAACCCGCCGCCGAACTGATCGGCCTGGGCTAGGCCAAGTTCAGCCCGGCCCTGAAGGGAAATTCAGGTGGTGGCGAAGAAGCCGTGTTCGCCGCTGACCCGCACTAGACAGGGGCGGCCCTGGTCCTGAGAGGCCCGGGCGCGCTTGTTGGCGGCCGCCTTGGCTTCTTCCTTGTCCAGGCTGTGATCGGAAAAGGCGCCCTCATGCTCAACAGCCCAGAGGCCGTCATGGCGGGCCACGGTGATGACGGTACGATCCCGAATTTCGCGCATGAATGGCTCCTGAAAGGTCCGGCCTTGGCCTCAACAGGGCGACAATCGCGAAGAGGGCCGATCGGCCAGAACATGTAATTTGTCTTACCATTATATAGGTATCTTTCCCCAGAGTCCGGCCTTTCGGAAAACAATCTTGCCAAACTGATCAATTTTGTGCGATAAACCGGGATCGAATATCGTTTTGGCTCGCCTAAAATCCACCGAACGAACTACGTACGGACTTCTGGACTCCTCGACCCTCTCCGAAGATTTGATCTCGCAACCACTCTTGGGGGCGTGAATATTTAGACCCGGAAAGGGATCAACATGAGCACTGGAACCGTGAAGTGGTTCAACGGCCAAAAAGGCTTTGGCTTCATTCAACCTGATGACGGCGGCGCCGACGTTTTCGTCCACATTTCGGCCGTGGAGCGCGCCGGCATGGCCTCGCTGCACGAAGGCCAGAAGATCGGCTTCGAAATGCAGCGCGACGCCCGCAACGGCAAGATGTCCGCGGCCAATCTGCAAGCGGCCTGAGGTCGCTTCAGACTGAAGAACGACAGAAGGGTCGGCGCTTGCGCCGGCCCTTTTTCATGGCTGATGCTGTGCGCGAGGGGGAGCCCTGCGGCCCGCCGCTCGTTCATACGCCACCACAGCGTTGGGGACTTCCCGCATGACGACCACCTGGGTGATCGAGATCCGACTTGGCGAGCGGCCCGAGGCCAGGCCTCTGCGCCGGGCGGTGGTGGACGCCCACAGCGAGGCCGAGGCCCTGCGGCTGGTGTTGGCGCAAGCCGAGGCTGACGAGGGCGCCGCGCGCGCCGGCCTGGACGACGGCCAGGAGGAGGTGTTCGCCCAGGCCGAGGCCGCCAATGGCCGCACCGAGCACCACACCGGGGAAGACGACGCCGGCCAGGGCTAGCTGGAACCGCTGCGGTCAAGACGGGTTTGCCCCACATGACCGCCGCCACCGAGACCCCCGTCCCTGAGCCCACCGTGCTGTCCGCCCGACCCGTTGTTCTGATGACCGGGGCCGCCGGGAATCTGGGCGCCGCCCTCGCCCAGGGACTGGCCGCAGACTACCAGGTCGTTGGCCTGGATCTGAAAGGCGACAGCGACACCTTTCCGCTCATCGAAGCCGATTTGACGGACAAGGGGTCTATCGAAGAGGCTCTGGGCGAGGTGCGAAACCGCTTTGGCGGCCGGCTCGCCAGCGTCATTCACCTGGCGGCCTATTTCGATTTCAGCGGCGAAGATCATCCGCTCTACGAGAAGCTGAATGTCCAGGGAACGCGGCTCTTCCTCAACGCCCTGCAGGCGTTCGAGGTCGAGCAGTTCGTCTATGCCAGCACCATGCTGGTCCACGCGCCGGTTCGTCCCGGCGAGACACTAGACGAGAGCCAGCCCCTCGACCCCCGCTGGATCTATCCCCAGTCCAAGGCCGCGGCCGAAGCCGCCATAGCCGAGGCCCACGGTCACATCCCCTATGTGCTGCTGCGGCTGGCCGGGGTCTATGACGAGGCGGCCGCCGTCCCGACCCTGTCGCAGCAGATCGCCCGCATCTACGCCCGGGACTTCGAGAGCCACCTCTATTCCGGCGACACCGATGTGGGCCAGTCGATGCTGCACAAGGACGACATGGTCGAGGCCTTCGTCCGGACGGTGGATCGCCGGGGCGAGCTGCCGGCCGACGCGGCCATCCTCGTGGGCGAGCCGGACGCCCTCTCCTACCAGCAGATCCAGGACCAAGTCGGCCAACTGATCCACGGCGAGGACTGGCCGACCCTGGAGGCCCCCAAGCCGATCGCCGCCGCCGGCGCCTGGGCGCAGGAAAAGCTCGAGCCGGTGGTGCCCGACGCCCTGGACCAGGGGGAGAAGCCGTTCATCCGCCCGTTCATGGTGCGGATGGCCGACGACCACTACGCCCTGGACATCAGCCGGGCCAGGTCCTGGCTGGGCTGGTCGCCCCGTCACAGGCTGGCCGAGGTGATGCCGGCCCTGGTCCAGGCGCTCAAGGACGATCCGAAGGCCTGGCATGAGGCCAATGGCGTGCCGATCCCGGCTTGGATTGACGACGCCGAAGCCGAAGGGCTCGATCCCGAACAGGTGCGTCAGAGCTACGAGAGCCAGGTTCAGACCGCCCATGGCGCCCATCGCTGGGCGCATCTGGTGAATATGGGCCTGGGCGCCTGGCTAGTGGCGGTCTCCCCCCTTCTGGGCCTCGACGACGACCGGTTTCTCATCAGCCAGCTGGCGTCCGGCTTGGCCTTGATGGTGCTCGGCGGGCTATCGCTCAGCCCGCGCTTCTGGCTGGCGAGATTCGCCGCCGCCGTCGTCGGCCTGTGGATCGTCTTTGCGCCCATGTTGTTCTGGACGCCTTCCGGAGGCACGTTCCTCAACGCCCTGCTGGTTGGGGGCCTAGCCATGGGTTTTGCGCTAGGCTTCCGCCCCGACCCCGGCGTCTCACCCGTGGCCGAGCTCGATGGGCCAACCACGCCGCCGGGCTGGAGCTACAATCCCTCGGACTGGGTCCAGAGGCTGCCGATCATCGCCCTGGCGCTGTTTGGCCTCTTCTTCTCCCTGTCGCTCGCCGCCTATCAACTGGGCCACATCGACTCGGTATGGGAGCCCTTCTTCGCCGGCGGCCCTGATCCGAAGAACGGCACGGAAGAGATCATCACCTCGGAGGTGTCCGAGGCCTGGCCGATCCCCGACGCCGCCATCGGCGCCCTGGTCTATGCGCTGGAGATCGTCACCGGGATCATCGGCTCGCGGCGCCGCTGGCGCACCATGCCCTGGCTGGTGATCGCCTTTGGTCTGATGATCGTGCCGCTCGGCGTGGTCTCCATCGGCTTCATCATCATCCAGCCGATCGTCATTGGCACCTGGTGCACCCTGTGCCTGATCGGGGCGGCGGCCATGCTGCTACAGGTCCCCTATGCGATGGACGAGCTGATCGCGAGCCTGCAGTTCCTGGCGCGGCGCAAGCGGGCCGGCCATCCGATCCTGCGCACCCTGCTCCGCGGCGACACCGACGAGGGGCCGAACGAGCCCGCCGTCGACGAACTTGCCCGGCCTTTCGGCGCCATAGCCAAGGACATGGTCCAAGGGGGGGTGAACCTGCCCTGGAACCTGGCCCTGGCGACCCTGATCGGCGTCTGGCTGATGTTCACGCGCCTGACCCTGGGCGCAGAGGGCGCAATGGCCGACGCCGACCACCTGATCGGCGCCCTGGTTGTGACCACGGTAGCCATCGCTGCGGCCGAGGTGACGCGGACCGCGCGCCTGGCGTTGCCGCTGCTGGGGGTGGCTCTGCTGGTGACACCGTTCACCTTCGAAGGCTCCAATGCTCAGACCATCGCCAGTCTGGTCTGCGGCCTGGCCCTGATCGCTTTGGCCGTTCCGCGGGGGCCGATCGCCGGCCGCTATGGGCGATGGACCCGCCGGATTATCTAGATCGGCGCCGCGCCGCCAACGGACGTATATTGCAGATCGCCGTCATGCCCCGGGGTCGCGGCGACCGGTCCCAGGGACTCGATATAGGCGACAATGTCGTTCATCTCGGCGTCGGTCATGTAGATGGGCGGCATCTCGCCGTGACCTTCCCGGGCGATCTGAGCCAGGCTCCGTTCCAGGCCGATCTCGGTGTGCCGCATGCGGATGCTGGCGAAGGCCGGGGCCACAGCGTTGGGGCTGGCCTCGCGCCCGGCCACGGCGTGACAGCCTGCACAGGCCCGCACGACGAACTGCTGGCCGCGCTCGGCGGCAGGGCTGAGGGGCGCCGGCGGCGGGCCCTCGCCGGTCGCGCAGGCTGTCAGCGTCACCGCCAGGATCAGAACCATCAGGACATGGCGCATGGCGTTACCTCCCGCTCGCCCGATCCTAGCCGACCTTCGACCCTGGCCGCGCCTCCGTAGTCCTACCTAGGCGCCGGACCGGAATTTTCGGGCGGCCAAGCTGGGCTGATCTTCTCCGTCACAAGACGAGAGGAGCACCCCATGACTGTCCATGATCTCTACCTGGCCCTGGTTCTGGCGACCTTCGGCGCCTTTGGCGCGACCCTGCTCGGCGTCAGCACCTGGGCCAACATGAGCAAGGCCAATGTGCGTAAGGCCAACAGACGCAACGGTTGACGCCGCCTCAGCCGCCGCGCGTGCTCCAGGCCACCCAGGCCGCCACCGCCACAAGGCCGATGGCGAAGGCGCCCTGCACCCTGCGCGCGCGGCCGGCCTGAGCGATCCAGCCATAGGCTCTCGCCCCCAGCGCCACCAGGCCCAGGTGGACTGCCACCGACACCGCCAGGTGGAGGGCGCCGAGGCTTAGGAAGACCCACGGCCCATTGGTCGTGTCGGCTGGGACGAAGCTCGGGATAATCGTCAGATAGAAGATCAGGGCCTTGGGATTGAGCACGTTGGTCACGAAGCCGCGTCGGACGTCGCGCCAATCGCCCTCCCCGGCCTGGTCAAGCTCAGTCGGGGCCGCGCGGCTGCGCCAGGCGTCGAAGGCCAGCCAGAGGAGATAGGCCACCCCACCCCATCTCAGGACCTGGTAAAACACCGGCTGGCCGGCGGCCATTTGCGACAAGCCTACGGCCGCGGCGACCAGATGCGCGGCCAGACCGAGCGTCACCCCGACCACCGTCAGCAGGCCAGCCCCCAGACCACGACGCGCCGAGACCAGGGCCAGGTAGCCCATGTTCGGTCCCGGCGTCAGCTCGATGAGCGTCGCTGCGACCAGGAACTGCAGGACGGCCGACAGCACCATGAACAGTCCCCTTCCCTGCAGCCCAGACCAATGAGTCCGGCGCGACGTGCGGCTTGCCAAGGCCGGGCCGCCCTTCTACCGCATCTCCTCATGCCTTGGTTCATCCAGGAACGTGAGAACGTCACAGCGGCCTGGCGGCCCTATGCCTGGACGGCGAGCGCCCTGATGGCCTGTGCGGGCGCCTATCTGCTGGCCCAGCCGCTGACGCAGGATAGGACCATCTACCTGATCTTCCTGCCTGCGGCCGTGGTCGGGGGGCTGGCAGGGGGGTTCGGCGCCGCCATTCTGGCCACCCTTGGCGGCCTGGCGGTCGTCGCGGGCCTGGGTGGAACCAGCCTGTTCGCCGATCCTGGCAACCTCCTCGACACCGCCCTCTATCTGATCGCCGGGCTGTGCGTCGGTGGGGCCGGCCACATCCATCAGCGACGAACCGCTCAGGGCGGGGCGGCGATCATGCATCTGGCTGAGAGTGAGGCGCGGCTGCGCTCGATTCTGGAAACGGTGCCCGACGCCATGATCGTCATCGATCATCAGGGCGTCATGCGCGCTTTCAGCGTCGCGGCCGAGCGGCTGTTCGGATGGCGGGCGGACGAGGCCATAGGGCGCAACGTCTCGGCCCTGATGCCCAGCCCCTATCGCGAGCAGCACGACTCCTATCTCGCCCGCTATATGCAGACCGGCGAACGGCGCATCATCGGCATCGGCCGGGTCGTGGTGGGCGAACGCAAGGATGGCTCGACCTTTCCCATGGAACTGGCGGTCGGCGAGATGGAGGCCAGCGGCAGCCGCTTCTTCACCGGCTTCGTCCGCGACCTCACCGAACGCCAGAGCACCGAGCGTCGAGTGCAGGACCTGCAGTCGGAGCTGGTCCATGTTTCGCGCCTCACGGCCCTGGGGGAGATGGCCTCGGCCTTGGCCCATGAGTTGAACCAGCCGCTTTCGGCCATCGCCAACTATGTGAAGGGCTCCGAGCGCCTGCTGGACGCCCCTGAGCCCGACCGCGCCAAGATCAAGGGGGCGCTCTCCAACGCCGCCGACCAGGCGCTGCGCGCCGGCCAGATCATCCGGCGCCTGCGGGACTTCGTCTCCAAGGGCGAGGCTGATCGCCGGATCGAGAACCTGCCCCAGCTACTCGAGGAAGCCGGCGCCCTGGCCATGATCGGCGCCAAGGAGCGCGGCGTGCGGCTGCGCTTCGACATCGACCACACCCTCGAGCTCGTCCTCGCCGACAAGGTGCAGGTCCAGCAGGTGGTCCTGAACCTGATGCGCAACGCCATCGACGCCATGGAGGCCTCGCCGCGCCGGGAGCTCACCGTCGCCACCCGGCCCACCGACGATGAAATGGTGGCCGTGATCGTCAGCGACACGGGGCCTGGCATCGCCGAGGAGATGGCCGATCAGCTCTTCCAGCCTTTCGTGACCACCAAGCCGCAAGGTATGGGTGTGGGCCTCTCGATCTCGCGAACGATCGTGGAGGCGCATGGGGGGCGGATCTGGGCTGAGCCCAATCCTGGCGGTGGCACGGTGTTCCGGTTCACCCTTCGCGCGGTGCGGCGTGAGGAGTTGGAGAGCGATGGCTGAGTCCGTGGTGCATGTGATCGATGACGACGAGGCCATGCGTCAGTCTCTGGCCTTCCTGTTGGACACCGCCGGCCTCAGCCCCCTGACCTATGAATCGGCGCCCCAGTTTCTTGCAGCGCTCGATAGCGCCCCGCCCGGCGTGATCGTCACCGACATCCGCATGCCGGAGATGACCGGCCTGGAACTTGTACGGCGGCTGAAGGCCAGAGGCGCGCCCCATCCAGTCATCATGATCACCGGCCACGGCGACGTTCCCCTGGCGGTGGAAGCGATGAAGGCCGGGGTCGTCGACTTCCTTGAAAAGCCCTTCGACGACGAAAGCCTCCTCTCGGCCATTCACGCGGCGCAGGACATCGGGGCCGGCGAAAGCCAGGATCCCGAGCGGGAGCGGATCCGGAGCATCCTCGACAGCCTCTCCCCTCGCGAGCAAGAGGTGCTTGAGGGCGTCGTGGACGGCAAGCTGAACAAGGTGATCGCTCATGAGCTGGGGATCAGCCCGCGCACGGTCGAGGTCTACCGCGCCAATGTCATGTCCAAGACCGGCGCACGCGGACTGTCGGAGCTGATCCGCATGGTGCTGCTGATCCGCCCCTGAGGCGTCCTTGCGATGCATCAAGGCGCCGTCGGCGGCGATCCCTGATGGAACGGCTTTCCGCCTTCTTGGTTTGCTCGCCCCATGCCCATCGTCGCCCGCCCCGCCCCCATGGTCGTCCTGCTGGATGACGATGCGGCCCTGCGCCAGGCGCTCACCTTTCTGCTGGAGATCGAGGGTTATCAGGTGTTGGCCTGCGAAACCGGCGAGCAGCTCATGACCCAGGCCCTGCCCGAGCGCGGCGCCTGCCTGGTGCTGGACTATCGCCTGGAAACCGGCACCGGGCTGGATGTCCTTGAGGCGCTGCGGGCGCGGGGTGTGGCCCTGCCGGCGATCCTGATCACCAGCCACCCCAAGCCGGACGTGCATGCCCGCGTCGAACGCCTGAAGGCGATCCTGGTGGAGAAGCCGCTGCTCGGCGACCTTCTCCTGGCCCGAATCCACGACGTCCTGGCCCTTCAGGCGCCCTAGGCCGCCGCCGCACCGAGGCGGCGCGCTCGCGCAAGCCACTGCAGCCGTCGCCGGGGGTCGCGGCCCTCGGCCGGTCCCAACGCCGTCTCCCGGATCGGGCGGAAGCCCGATACCCACAGCACGCCGCGGCTGACGCACTTCAGTCCGTGAGCGAAGAAGAGCAGTCGGAAGATGACGGCCGGCATGCCCATGGTGACGATCACTCGCGCGGATCGGCCAGCCAGCAATCCTTTCAGGCCCTTCTCGCCCCCCGGCGCGGACAGCGCGACGCCATAGCGGAACACCTGCTCCAGGAACGCCTTGAACACCGCGGGCGGGGCGCCGAGCCAAAGCGGGTAGATCAGCACGAGATGGTCGGCGGCGCGCAGGGCCTGCTGCAGTTCGGCGACGACGGGGTTCGCCTCGGCCATGAAGTCGGCCTGAGAGCTGATCGGCGGCAGATCCAGCGCGCCGACATCCACCCGCCGGACGGTGTGGCCGGCAGAGCTCGCCCCCTCGCCATAGGCGGTGGCCAGGGCCGAACAGAGACGGTCCGGCCGGGGGTCGGGATGGCCGTTGACCAGGAGGATGCGGCGCGGCGTCTTGGCTTTGGCGGTCATGGGCGTCTCCCTGGGTCCACCTTCGGCTCTGGCGCAACCTTGGGCGTTGACCAAGGTCAAGCCGAGCCTCCGTAGGGCTACTTAGGTGAAGCCCCCGAATTTCGAGGCGGCGGCCGTGGCGCGACTATTCGGTCAACGGCTCAAGGAACCCCGCCATGACCCTCGCCTACGCACCGTCCGCCCTCGTCGGCGTCACCGCTCTGTCTGAAGTGATGGAGCGGCTGGGCCTGAGAATGAACTTCGCCAAGGACGAAGAGATCTTCTGCCAGGATGAGGAGGCCGACCTGACCTACCTCGTCGTCTCCGGCGCGGTGCGCACCACGCGCCTCCTGAGCGATGGCCGACGGCAGGTGGGCAGTTTCTACTACCCGGGCGACCTGGTGGGGCTGGAGACCGGCGACATTCACCGATTTTCCGCCGAGGCGCTCAGCGACAGCCTCCTGCTGGTGGTCAAGCGCAGTGCGCTGAAGACCTTCGCCGGCGACGAGGCAGTGGACCGCGCCATCTGGGAGGCGACCCGCCGCGAGCTAGAGCGCGCCCAGGAGCATCTGCTGGTGCTTGGGCGCAAGACCGCCTGTGAAAAGGTCGCCTCCTTCCTCATGGATCTGGCCGAACGCGAGGGCGGCGAGCCGATCTCCCTGCCCATGGGCCGCCAGGACATGGCTGATTATCTCGGACTGACCATCGAAACCGTCTCGCGGATGCTGACCCAGCTCCAGGGCGCATCGGTGGTCGAGTTCGACGGCTGCCGTCGCTTCCGCGTGAAGCGTTGGGATGCGCTGGAACGTCTCGCCGAATAGACCCCCGTTTCGCGGCCCAGCCCAGGCCGCCGAACGGTTCGTCGGGATAGGAGCCTGTGGACCGGACGACCATCGCCTCGGCCCCGGCCTCCGGCTTCAGCGCCCGCCGGCGCGGCTATCCCCCTGCCCCCGTACGCCATCGGGACCCGCAGAGCCGCGCCGGCGATCTTCTTCCACCGTCTGTCGCCTGGAGCCTGCCCTTTTTCGAGGGTGGGCTCCTCTTTTCCTTTTTCGCCAGCACGGCCTTTGACATCGGTCAGGGCGGAGCCGGCGCCGCTTCAGCAGGCTCATCCCCATGACCGTGCTCTACAATCCCCACGCCCTCGCCGACGCACACCTGATCGCCAAGTACGACGGTCGCGCGCCCCGCTACACCAGCTATCCCACCGCCGTGCAGTTCACGCCCGACGTGGATGAGGCGACCTATCGCGGCTGGCTGGCCGCCCTGCCGCCGGGCGATCCGGTCTCGGTCTACATGCACATCCCGTTCTGCACGCGGCTCTGCTGGTACTGCGGCTGCAATACCCGGGCGGTGACCAGACGCGAGCCCATCCGCGACTATGTCACCCTGCTGATGCGCGAGCTCGCCACCCTGGCGCAGGCCCTGCCCGCGCGGCTGGCCGTGGGGGACATCCACCTGGGCGGCGGCTCGCCCAACATGCTGAGCGTCGAAGAACTGGACATCATCTTCGCCGGACTGCGCCAGACGTTTGCGGTCGCCCCTGACGCCGAGATCGCCGCCGAACTGGATCCCGCCGTCCTG
>Ga0208179_1000912_pt1 | contig 16538 bp, 26 predicted proteins | sample Malvired_Geostar_FD_184238 | JGI IMG/M metagenome (GOLD analysis project Ga0208179, IMG submission 184238) | Marine viral communities from the Global Malaspina Expedition - Malaspina viral metaG DeepMed_Geostar (SPAdes) (version 2) | ecosystem: Environmental > Aquatic > Marine > Oceanic | place...
GATCTGCCTTAAAGGGAATCCGCTGAGCCAGGTAGGGCAAATCGTGTTTTGGGTGGGTTAAGTACCCGAGATTGTTAGCGAAAACGCCTGCCCTACCTCGGAAATGGAGGTGGGGCAAATCCTAAAAGCAGAGGGGCAGGCCAAAAAGGTGGGGCAAATAAGGGGAAATCACTCCTCGGAAGAGGGGCTGTCAATAGAGGAGGAATCAACAGAGAAAGGCAGGCGCCCGTAGTCAATCGCTGAACCTATGTAAGGCTCGATGACTCCGTCAGGACGAAGAAGAATGTACACCGCAGCCTGGTCGTGATGACTCCAGTGAGCTGTCAGACGACATGCCCAGTGACGGACGGTCTCGATGCGGTAACGACCACGAGCCCGATGACCAACCAGGTTGTATGCAACGCGACTCTCGTGCTCACCAATCACTACAGAGAACTCAGGTAAACCATTCCCACGACCAGCTGAACCCTCCCGCTCTACGAACATCATGTACATCCGAAAGAGACACGCCTGAATCTCGTCAGCCCAATCCTCGCCAAGTAAATGGTGCTCGACAGCACGATAGAAAAAGGCCAGGCGCTTGTCCGATAATCGCCGAGCATCGACCACGGGGGGCAAGGCACGAAGGTTCTCAAGCGATCTCTTGGCACGAGCTTTCATGGTGATATCCTCATGGAATGGCGGATAGATTTTATATCAAGGTGCCTCAACTTTATGACCCTTGGGTGAGAGGAATAGTTGACGGGAGTGGAGAGGGAGCTCTCGCAGCCTGTGGAAACATCGACCACCTGGTACTAACCAAATGCGCGGCCGCAATCAGGCAGAAAACCAGTAAATACAACCAGTTACGGCGCGATTTTGCACTCGCCGGGGGCTTCAATCCCGCCATCAAGCATGGCCCCGTGGAGGTACCCCGTGCTCAAATATTGCGCACACACCGACGAGGCCGGAAAAAGCCGTAGCGACTGTACCTGGCCGCGCGAGTGCCCCTCGGGGGGTGTGCCAGGCCTGGTGCCACAGCAGACATGAGCTCAACGAACGCCAGCTACCTGGCCCCGCTCACCCTGTACTGGGCAGCGCTACCCGGTGTCCCCCGAGAGCTACCTGGTCCGACGTTGAGGAGAGAGGAGTGCTACCTGGTCCACGAGCTCGCCTGGCAGGAGTGCTACCTGGCCCGGCCCCCCGAGCTTGGGCAAGCGCTACCTGGTCTGATCTCACGCCGCAGCTCCTGTCGCCGGCCAGGTGGGGGATCCGGCCCCAGCTATTCCTCGACGAGCGTGAACGGGAAGGACCTGAGCATGCGGCCACCCCGCTTGAGCCAGGCCTCGTACATCAACAGCGCGGTGCCGGCGACATCGGCAGCCCAGTCATCGAACTCCTGGTCGTCGCTAGGTCCGTCGGGAAAGGCCGGATAGTTTCCGTGCTCGGCGTGGTGGTCTCGAGCGTACATGATTTTCATGAGCGCTATGAGCAGCTGGTGGTGGCTGTTCGTCATGGTGTCACCTCGCAGTACCGATGGTGGTGTCGCTTGCCGCAGTCAGGGCAGAGGATGACGTTGCTGTCTTCCTCCAGGTCACCCTCGGCCTCCGCGAGCTTCTCTTCCAGCGCGGCCGTGATGAGCTTCGTGTCGACGATGGCCTGGTCGACGCGCTCTGCATACGGCCGGTCCTCCCAGATAATCTCTCCCTCCATCTCGTACTCGAGCCTGGCCAGGTAGTCCTTCAGCAGAGAGAGCGCGTGCCTGGCCTGGTCATCTAGCAAGCGGATCATGATGTCACCTCCGGCATCCGCGCCCAGCACAGCACCCATCGCTCGTCCTCTCCCATCACGGAGATTCCGTCCGGCGGCAGTGGCAGCCCCTCGTCGGCGCCAGTCATGACGTGCAAGACCAGGCCGTCGGTGTTCTCGATGTGTTCAAGCTCGTGCTTCTTGATTGGAGTGGTCATGACTTCACCTCTTCCAGGTGGGCCATCACCTGACTGTAGAACTCATTGGCGTCATCGCGTATCCACCCCCAGAAGCAGTAGTCGTCGACGCCGGCCTCGACCATGGACTCCTCGAAGTCCTCCATCACCTTCTTGATGGCGCTTGCGTATCGCACGTCTTCGGGTTCGTTCGGGTCGTAAAAACCCAGCAGCAGGTGCCTGATCAACTCGATGGCGATGCTCGGGGGAGGGGCCTCCTGGCAGACAACCCACTCGTCCGGCTCGCTGGTGTCCAGGTCCACAAGGTCATCGATGCCCTTGAACTCAGCGACCAGTTCTGTATGGGAGCCGTCGAAGTCGCCGACCCCCCTAGCGACGGCGTCAGCGGCTATCGCCTGGGCCTCCTCTTTCGAGGAGGCGTCGACGATGATCGACTTGTACAAGTCGATGGATGACTTGATGTCTACTGTGAACCTCATGACTTCACCTCCTTCACGTTGAACTCCGCGTCAAGTTTCTCGTACAGGCGGAGGGCTACCGCAAGGTTGGCCTGCTCTTCTTGGAGGCCCTCGTCCTGTGCGACGGCGTCACCACCGTAGGCATCGAGCCTGTCTTCCAGGCCGTCGATGTAGTCCGCTAGCATGTAGAGGATGTCTCGGGCTTCGGGCTCAAGGAAGAACACCATGATCTCTTTGTAGTCGACAGCCATCACTTCACCTCCTGATCGATCTTCTGGTGGTAGGCCTGCGCCAACTCGGTGGTGATGCCGTACTCCTCTTCGAGGTCTTGGACGAGCATCATCTCAAGGTTCATCACTGCGTTGTAGTGGCTGTCGCCCAACTCATTGTCGGCTACGCGCATGGCGATTGAGACCGGCACGGTCATAGTGACGAATGCCTCGTGGATGTCGATGTCGCCCTTGATGCTGCTAATCACGTTGCCGGTCTTAGGCAGCAGGTCACTCTGGTTGTAGCCAAGGTAACCGGCAATCGCCGCATCGCACTCAGCCTTGGCAGTGGCTTCATCGATCTCGCCCTCGTCGTGTCGACCGTGTGCCCAGTTGACCTGATTCCACAGGTCGTCGATGTTGCCAACCGTCGCTTCTTGTGCTTCCTCGACCAGCGTGTCGATCATCCCATGCAACCGGGCTGCGTCGGCGTAGCAACAGTTCCCCTCGCAGGGCTCGCCGCAGTTGCACTCATCGAGTTCCATGCGGTGCCGCGCTACGTCCTCGGCAAGGACAACGATGTCCATGAGTGCCGGCAGATCGGCATGGCTGAACTGTCCGTACCGTTGAAGTCTCTCTCGTAGTGTCATGACATCCTCCTGTGTTGTGGTGTCACAGGTAACGTAACCCGCCATGACAACACCGGCAAAAGAAAGTGGGGCCGAGGGGGACACCACGACCACCCCGGCCCCTGGACTCAATCAGGTCACTACCAACCCGGAGCCCGATTCTACAGCTTAAGACGTGCCCCCCCTGTGGTCAACCGAGACACCGTGGGGGGACCTGGCAGAAGAGCTACTCGGTCCTGCCCCAGCTAAACGAGCGCTACCTGGCCCGAGCCCAGACAACCAGGCAGGAGCGCTACCTGGCCCGAACCCTGCAGTGCTACCTGGGCCGACGCCGGCAGTGCTACCTGGCCGACGGCCTGAGCTTGCGCCGGCAGCCAGGAGCTCCTGTGTGAGCTCGCCAGGCGGCCAACTGATGGGGCTGAGCTCAGCCCCATCAGTTGGCCGCTCTCATTCACTGACTCCATCCATCGTCACCGACGTGATGGTTCTCGCACCGGACCTTGCCGGTGGGCTTGTAGGTGTAGGGGAACACCTCGTCTTTGGTCAGACCCAAGCGCTGGCAGAAGTCCTTGTCGCCCTGCCACGTCATGTCACAGGGGTACACGTCGTCTGAAATGAAGATGCCAGTGCCGCAGTGCTCGCCAGATGACGACTCGTCAATCTCAAGAATGGCGTATGCCTCTTGCCCATTGGCGAAGCGGACAATCCCATTCACATAGATGCCGCCATCACCAAAGGCCAAGCGCTTGCGCCCGCCCGCCATGAAGATGTTGCCTCCATCGACCTTAATTTTGCTGCCTTTCAAATCCAAGAATGATGTCATGATGTCCTCGTTGTTGTGTTGTTGTTGTGGTGTGGGGGGAAACCCTCCCCCCAAGGGATAAGTATCGCGGTAGGCAACAGCGGGCTACTTGTCGACGTGGCCCGCTTTCCACTCGATCTCTTGGAAGTCCCGCCCACCGAACGGATCGTCATCGTGGTCTACGATGAACTCGTCGGAGTCGGAGTTGTCCTGTCCGTTGTTCAGCCAGTCCTCTGCCCTCGCCTTGGCCTCCTCCGGAGAGGAGGCGTTGACGATGATGGTTGCGGTCTGGGTTTGGACCTTCACCAGATCTACGGTGTACTCCTTCATGACGTCACCTCCACCCAACCATCGTCGGTTTCGGTCATCGGGAAGTCGTACTCCTCCCAGCACCAACTCATGCCACCGACGGACCACACGGGCTCGTCGACGCCATCGATGCGCCCAGCATCCCAGACATCCTCCTCGTCCTCGTCCCAGTGGGCGCGGTTGCGCAGGACTGGCAGACCCTCAAAGGAGTCCTCTGCCTTGTCGCACCAGTAGATACCCATCTCGTACAGGTCATTCAGATGGGGGATGACCTTGTCCAACTGCGCCTTGGTGAAGTAGGGGACAGCCCACCCATTCCAACTCTGACCGAGCGAGTAGCCCGCCGCGGTCTCCTCAAAGAAGTCCATGCTGAAGTGCCGCAACTTGGCGCCGTGCTTCGGGGTGCCGGGCAGTCGCATGTGGTGGTCGTCTATCTGCTCGTTGGTCCACAGCGGGGCCCCAAGGACCACCTCGGTATTTTTGTTTTTGAGCCTGATGTATCCGGTCCGCATCTCCTTGAGAGAGTCGGGTGCTCGTTCGCGGAGGGTATGCAGACCCTCGGCGATCTCCATGATGGAGATATGGACGGGTTCGCCCTGATGACTGATGCTGTAGGTGCCGCTTGCTGTCCGCATGTTGCGACAGATGACATCGACAGCGCCCTCTTTGGAGATGGAGCCTCCGAACTCCTTGCCGTTGCGTAGCATTGAAAAGTGACCGTTCATGGTGTCCTCGTTGTTGTGGTGTTGTTGTGTGATGTGTCTAAAAAGCAGTGTCGGCAATGTCCGCTGCATAATCGTCGCGGACCTTTGCCATTTCGATGAACTCTTCGACTGATTCGAAATCAGCGAAGTCTTCATCCTCGTAGCACTCGACCACCTCCTGTGCGGTGAGGCTCTTCTCGTAGTTTTCTTGGGCCCATTGTTTGATTGCTTCTTGTGGTGCCATTGGGTGTTCTCGTTGTTGTGGTGTCGTGGGGAAGCCCACCCCGGGGGGAGAGTAATGTAACCCGCCCTGACAACGGCGACAACCAAGTGCTACCCGGTCCGCCCCCGCTTGGCACGCCACCAGTGCTACCCGGTCTGACCCCTACCAGACCAGTGCTACCCGGCCTGCCACAGACGGGAACTCCTGTTGAAGCGCTACCCGGTCTGACCAGAACTGGCGCCACCAGCGCTACCCGGTCCGGCATCGATCGGCGCCACCTCACTATCATCAGCTCACCAGCTGTCCCGCACCTGGTCGTGGAGCTGCGAGCTCGAAGGCGGAAAGACCCCGCCGACCAGTTGGCCGACGGGGTCCGGGTGCCGGGGATCCCTCCCCGGTGGACACCACCCTATCCTTCGCCTTTGTATCGGGCCGGGCGCATCCACCACACGCCCGGGGCTATTGCTCGGGCCCCGTCTGGCCCAGTGTAGACCCGCTCCGAGCGCGACTCTTCTGCCGCGCCTGGCTCCACTCGTTGCATGCGCCCGGCTTTGATGGCTTCCGCGATTAGATCAATTGCGCTCTTGTCCATCATTCACCCCCTACTTGGCGCCAATCCACGTAGCGCTTGACGGTGTGAGGTAGACCGTGGGCCACGATGCCGATAGACGGGCGACGGGCGCCGCGTGCAGTGCCGTCGCACTGTCGACATGCTGCGCAGTCTAGGATCTTGCCTGCCTCCTCGGATGCCGGACATGACCGCTCGAAAGGCAGGAGGAATTCCCCGGGGAGCATAGTCCGGAAGGTCCTGAACCCGAGACCGTGCGCGATCGCTGCCTCCTCTGGAGTGTCGACCGATGCCATGACAAGATCGGCCCATTCGGACGGTACCAATTCGCGCCAGCGGTGATCGTATCCGTTCCACCCCGCGGAGTCCTGCAGGATAGACCGCCAGACATCCGCCGGGACTACCGACGGGTTTCCATAGGTGCCCATGCGCACCATGCGATCGGCGAACAGACCCGGAAGATCTGCCACGTCTGGACGGATGACATTCCCGCGCTTGTAGGCATGCCAGACCGCAAGCGGACCACGAAAGGCCACGACGTAGCACGCGCCCGATCCGCCGGATGCCGTGGAACGGTGCGAACAATCACCGCACACCGCGACGTCTTGACCCGTCTTGATAGCCTCATGAGGCGGAATATCAGACCGCATCAGGTAGGTCTGGACTAGGTCGCCAGTCTTCGCATTGGCAGACCGATAGTCAAGGTTTTGAGAGATGCCGACGATCGGCGCGCCATCGATAGGCGATGGCCCTTCGTAGAATACTACTCTTCGCATTGTGGTTTCCTGGGTTGTGGTGTCCGACGGGTAGCCCGTCCAATGTAATGTAACCCGCCACGATAACGGCGCCAGCTAAGCGCTACCCGGTCCGACCCCGGTTGACGCCAAGCGCTACCCGGTCCGACCCCGGTTGACGCCAAGTGCTACCCGGTCCGACCCCGGTTGACCGCCGGCCATGGGGCCACCCGCTTGGAGTGGCGCCGTTATCGCAACCGGTTACATTGTCTATAGACACAACGCGGGAGCCCCAATGGAAGACGAGCACGACGAGACTTGCTACTGCAGCAAGTGTGGTAGGGGAGTGCATATGAACGACATCTGCAGCGAGTTGGAGGACTACTTTTGTGAGACGTGTTGCGAGTGCTGCTGCTGCAAACATCTCGTGCGTGGTCCACAATACAAAGGCCTTCAATATACGAATCACTGATTAGGAGGTAGGGAATGATTGACTGAACCACACGCCCCGCCACTGCGTACCTAGTGGCGGGGCCACCTCCCGGAAATGGAACAATCGGGAAGTACAGAGGGCACGGTGCCAAAGCGCAAAGATAAGAGGTTAGACCGGATGCGCCCGGTCCCCCGCCATTGCTGCCCCACTACCTAGAGTTCCCCCGCCGCCGGTTGATCGCGTTCAGCCGGCGGCGGTTTTCCTTTTGCAAGCGCTACCTGGCCCGACCCCGGTTGACCACGCGAGGCGCCAGCGCTACCTGGTCCGACCCCAGCTGCTCGCACTATCATCACCGACCCGCCGGCCGCTGAGCTCTTGCGCTGGGCGCAAAGGAAAGCCCCGCCGAGCTCGAAGCCCGACGGGGCGAGTGACCTGGCCAGGTGGCGAGGTCGGTGAGATCAGTCGTCAGGTCCCCAGGGCAGCACCGCGGCCGCGCAGAAGAAGAGAACGACGAGGGCCGCGGATGCCAAGGTAGTCATGATGAAGTCCATCACGCACCCCCTTGACTGCACCCGTCGCCGCCTCTACCGCATACGCCGTCGGCGTCGATCACCTGGTTGCATTCCGTGCATGTTGTTTCGCCGGGCGTGTAGCGGACCCATCCGCCCCCATCCTGTCCGTCGTCTTCCCATCGGACTTGCTGGTTTGTGCCCAGGGTCCGGATGATACCTCTGTGCGCATTGCTGACCGCTTGTTCATCAACCATGATGATTCTCCTTGGGTGTGCTGTTTCGTCTCTCCGTGAGACTCGTCAGCGGGGCGGGTCAGCCCCGAACAGCGGGGAGGGAGGTACCACCCTCCCTCCCCGGGCAGCGCTACCTACCCAAAGCGATTGCGAGACGGGCTCCCTCGTAGACTTCCCCATTCATCGCGACATGGGTGAAGTTGGGAGTCAGGAGGTCCAGTGCATAGTGACGCCAGTAGCGGGTCACTGTGAAGTTGTAGGTAATCCACGGTTTGATGCCCGTGATGATGGAGTTCCGAACCGTTTCCTTCCGCTTGATCTTCGTGGCGACCTCTTCGCCATCGACCAGCAGGTTCTTCGCCGGCGATGAGTAGGTCTGAAGACCGACAAGCAGGACCTCGTCAGGGTTCGAGGGGTTCTGCAGTATGCGACCGGGAACCAAGGTCTGAAGGTTCGAGTTCTTCTCATGTTCCCGGGCGAGAGACTTGATCTTTGATTCGATCATAGCCTCAAGCGCTGTCGCTACGTCGTCAGCAGTGGGCACCATCCGGACGGGCGCGGGTCGGTTCCCGTCTTCGTCCTTGTCCTGCCTGACAAGCGGGTTGACCATGTCGGGGCAGTCGGCGAGTTCTTGCGGGTCAAGACCACGCAGTGTCGCAAGGTCGCGCTCGATGATGTTGAAGTAGTGAACGCCGATCTGAATCTGACGGTCCTTGACCTCACCTTCTTTTGTGGTGTGGTTGGCGATGGCGACGAATTGACCGCCGCGGGTGCTTCTGGCAAGTGCCATGAATCTATCCATAATGTCCTCGTGTTGGGTTGATGTCAGTGGGTGCTGACAAGAACAACTTAACACCATGGCCGATAACGGCAAGGGAACAGGGTAGACGCCAGCTAAACCCAGCCCCCGAGATGCCCTACCCCTACCCCATTGCTACCCGGCATATGCCCACTAAGCGCTAGCCGGACCGACATCAGTTGAGAACAACCAAGCGCTAGCCGGACCGACATCAACTGACGGAGAGCTACCTGGCGTGCATCCTTTGCAGCTCCTGTGTGTGCCGCGAAACGCAGCTGTGCTGTGGAGCAATGCACCGTTATCGTAACGGGTTACATTACATGTAGACAACCAACACGAGGTAAGCATGGGAAAGCAAGTAGTAGTCACTAAACTTCCGGACTGCGATATCTGCGCAGACGGGACCAAGGCAGAATACGACGCGAAGACTCGCATGGGTCCATGGGGAAACCTGTGTAAGCCGTGCTGGGCGATGCATTCCTACGGTCGACTTGGTACGGGCATGGGTCAGAGGCTCGTCCTGGCAGACGCAGGGAGCAAGTCATGAAGTACTGGGTAGTATTGAAAACCGATGGCGCTGTCCTTGGCCTCGCGCGTGGACAGCAATCGCAGGAGACGATGTCCGGTCCATTCGACAGTTGGGACGAGGCGCTTGACGCAAAGCCTCGCGGCGGAATGGGTAGCGCCTCATGGTGCACGGTTGTGGAGTCGGAGACCGAGCCGAAATCCACACGCAACGACTACGAATTCGTTGACGCAGATAGCGAATTCGAAACACCGGAGAACTGACGGGACGGGGGGGGGGAGGCATCTCCTCTCCCTCCACCATTTCCCACACAGTAGCCTCCGAGTAGCCTCCGAGTAGCCTCCGAGTAGCCTCCGAGTAGCCTCCGAGTAGCCTCCGAGTAGCCTCCGCGTGGCTTCCTGGTTGGCACTATCATCAAGGCGAGGGTACATGGTTATCATGACAACCAACACCGAGGAACACATTGCCGATGGACGTGCGGTACAACACACTTGATCTCTTCGCAGGAGCCGGTGGTGCATCACTAGGCTTGCGAGAGGCAGGCTTTCACCATGCACTGTGTGTGGAGTGGGACGAGGATGCAGCGGAGACGTTGTGGGCTGCAGACTTTCCAGCGGCGAATGCTGATGTACGGAAGAAGAAGGTGTACAAGAGCATAGACCGCATACATCTGTTGTGGGCATCACCACCGTGTCAGGCGTTCTCGACAGCTGGTCAACGCAAGGGTGCTGAGGACGAGAGGAACGGTTGGCCGTGGACGATAGACATCATTGACTATCTGAAGAAGCGTGGTGTTGGTCCGAGGTATGTCGTCTGCGAGAACGTGCAGGGTCTGACGTACCATCAGGGAGGATGCACTGGCGGACGCAAAGACTGTGCTGGTTGCTACTGGGAAGGGTGGATCATTCCAGAGTTCAAGAAGCGCTTTGCATGGGTAGGTCATGCAACACTGAATGCTGCAGACTTCGGTGTACCGCAGCATAGGAAGCGTGTGTTCTTGGTAGCAGGTGATGGTCCAATCAGGTGGCCAGAGCCAACGCATGGACCACCGAATGCAGCGAAGCAGGGTGCGTTGTTTGGTAATGGGGTGAGGCCATGGGTCACGGTGAGGGATGCATTGAACATCGATGCGTGGGCTACGGAGACGAACACAAGTTCTGGTATGGCACGAGTACCGAGGAGTTCAGATACTCCATCATGTTCACCGGTAGCAGGTGGCAAGGCATTGGGTGGGTTGTTGGAGGTGGACGTTCGTGTGCTGGGCATCGAGACGAATCCATACCGTAAGGATGCAGACGGTGAGTGGATCAAGGAAGACAGGAAGTACAAGGACATCACGGATACACCGGCTGGGTGTGTGAGCTCTCGTGGTCCATTGGACAATCAAGGTCCATTCATCGTAGAGCGATCGAGTGGTGCAAGAGAACCAACGAAGCGAAGCGTAGATAAGCCAGCACCAACAGTGATCGTGGGACCGAGTGGTGGATACGATCGTCTATCCATCACGGAGCAAGAGCAGAAGCCAGACTGGTTTCACAGGATCAGTCCTGTCGATGAACCAACGAGAACGATTGGGTCTATGGCCAATGCAAGCATCTCCATACCAGGTGCAGGTAGTGAGCCATGGAGACTGGATGAACCATCAGCGACAGTGACGACTACAGAGGAGAAGGGGACGAGGGGGAAGCACATGAGTGGTGGACCGGACAGGGCAGCTGATACGATGTGGCGTGGTGCTGGTGTGAGACGACTGACGTGGAAAGAGTGTGCAGCGTTGCAGTCGTTTCCAGATGGCTATCCATTTCAAGGCAAGACGAAGAAGAGTCTGTATCGCCAGGTTGGGAATGCAGTACCACCACCATTGGCACGAGCTCTTGGTCAGGCCGTGAAGGAGGCATTGGATGCAGGTTGACATAGTTGATGTAGAGGACTGTGAGTTCTATCCATTGAGCGAGGTGGAGTTGGGAGTAGACATCGTCTGGTTCATCGATGGATTGTTAGACGCTATTACGGTTGGCTTAGAGAAGATGTCGAAGGGTTTGGTAGTGGCTGAGCCGTTGTGCGAAGAGGCATCAGCGACGGGTGTGTTGGCTGTGTACATGCCAGTGTCACTGCATGGCATGGAACCGATGTGTGTTCGTGTTGCGCATATTGGTGCAGGGTACTGGCAGTGGGAGGCAGAAGGAGACTGATGCTTGGATACGAGATTATCTTGAGTCAGTTCTTTCCATCTGACGGTGTGTTGGGAGTAGACGAGAGACGCATGGACATCTCCGGTGTGTCACCAGAGCTCATGGATCGTATTGGTTCGATGGTTGGTTCTGGACCGGTAGAGTTGACAGAGATTGTTCGAGCTCGTGGGAAGGCAGGACATCATCTATTGCCGGGTGATGTGGTGTGTAGGTTTGCAGGAATAGACGAAGAGCGTTGTGACGTGATTCGCTTGTTACGGGACGTTGTGTATGCGGATGGAGATGGAGTCTCGAGTGAGCAGCAGCGTGCGATAGAGGGGCTACGTCAGCGTTGTGTAGAGGAGCATCGTTGGGGAGTGATACGTCGAGATGAGTTGATGGTCATCATGGACGCATTTGGACGTGGCGTAGTGTTCTCAAGTTACGGAGCATTTCGTTGGTGGCGTAGACCAATGGAGCAGTTGTCACCACGTCAGCGTCATACAGATCCAACGCCAGAGAGGGTAGCGTCAGCGTGGTGTGCAGTGCGTGCGGTGCATGGTCATTTACACGAGGCTTATGGTGCTGGTGGTTCTGTTGGCATCAGTGCATTTTCAGATGCGGAGCGTATATCCAGGCTGGTGTACAACCAGCGGTTTGCTATTGGTCGTGTGGCTGGTGATGGTGAGGTAGTGAAGATGCACTACTTCTGGGCACAGAAGCATGCTCCGTGGTGGGACCGTGTATTTGCCAGGCACGAAGCTGGTTTGTTTTTACCGAAGCCATTGCTTCACGTATGCACTCATCGTTCTACGAAGTGGGTGAAGTCGAGCGTAGTGGACATGGACTTGGTGTTTCGTTTTGCTGGTTGGCCGGAGTGGATTGGCATGGGTCCATTGCGATTCAGCCGCGTGGAGAAGGATGATGAAAGAGGTGGTTGGTACTGGCGTTGATGCTGGTGTTCACTCATTGAAGCGAGAGCTCAGGCAGTTTTTAGGTGCATGGCATTTGTACCTGGCTGGCGAGGTAGTTGAGGAGCATCGTTGGATGTGCGTACCTGACTGGGCGAAGAAGGTTCCATCGATGTTGGACCAGTCTTGGATCTTGTTTCACTTGGAGCGGTTCATTGGGGATGCATGGCGGGTGAGGTACTTGCGTGACGTATTGGACCAGGTGGTTGGTTGGAGTGCGAGTGGCGACGTGATTGAGGGCACACTGCCGTCGATAGAACCGGCGGTATCGATGTTTGAGGAGGTATTTGGTGTCGAGGACTGAGTTATTGATGGAGGCATTGGTTCCTGGGGATCCGATAGGTAAGGGTCGTCCTCGTGGTACAGCGCGTGGTGGGTATGTGAAGTTGTACACACCGAAGCGGACAGCTGACTGGGAGAGGGCTGCGGCTTTGCTGGTCCGGAACGCGTGGAAGCGTGCGCCGTATGAGGGTCCAGTGCATGTGGAGTTTGACGCTGTATTTCACCGGCCGAAGCGCTTGTTACGCAAGCGTGATCCTGAGCAAAGGGTCTGGCATACGTCCAAGCCAGACATAGACAATGTAGCGAAGAGTGGGTTGGACAGCTTGGTTATGGCTGGAATGATCCGAGACGACGTACAGTGTGTTTCATTGCAATGTCGTTCGATGTACACGTCTAAAGCAGAGGGTCCTTGCTTGGAGCTCCGTGTGTACACGGTTGACGAGCTTCCTTGACAGGGCTACGTTTTGCATGAGGTTGCTCGCATATAGTGAGTCCTCGTGTTGTGTTGTCAGGGGCCCCCGGATACGCCGGGGGTTCCTTTTTTTGCGCAGTGGTTCGCTTGCGTTATGCTTTGTGAGTAAATCTACCAGCCTGTCCGTAGCCCCCAGGTGATCATCAGCCACCTGGGGGCTTTTCATTACGTGGTAACAGGGTATGATTGTTTACCAGCCTGGAGTGGGTCGTGGCCGACGATGTCATCGAGGTAGATATCCGCGGAACTGATCGTATTCCTGTCCGTCCTACGTCAGTGGACGTGATTCGGGAAGCGGAGCGTCGTCATTTGCAGGACATAGTGAACGCTGGCGGCAGCGAGTACGAGCGGTTTTCGGTTGAGGAAATGCAGCGTGCGTTGGCTGGTGGTCCTCCGCAGGAGACCGTGACGCAGCGTGAGCTGGAGCTTTCTGGGGTACTGGAGCCTGCCGACAGGATGCGCAGTTTCTTTGAGGAGATCGGCATGAGCGGTGCTCACCGCCCGGCCGAGAAATCGGAAGCGCCTGCAGACGTTCGAGCTCGCATCGGCATTTCTTCAAGCGCGATTATTCGCGGGGCTCAGGAGGGTACGCACCGCCAGAGGAATTCCATCGAGCTTGTGAATCGCCAGACTCAGCAGCCGATAGGTCGCTTTCGCGTTGGGGATTATGTGCCTGGCTTTGGCAGCATAGACGACATCGATTTGCGTTTAGTGCAGCGGCCTGGTCAGCCCGAGATCGAGGTGCCCTCTGTTCGGATTGTTCCGGACGACGAGACCCTGGGTCCGTACTGGTTGCAAGGCGACGACTTGGCGCCACCTGGTACGGAAGACATTTTGGCGCAGCGCATGTCCTACTTCGAGCCAACTAATGAAAGGCGCTGGGACGAACGCCGTTCACGCGCGATGGACTTTGAAGAAGCCTTTGGGCGCCTGGGGAACCTCGCGGATATAACCGGACCTTTTGAGACACCCGCGATTACGAGCTTGGACGCAGGCGATGAGATGCGTCGCCAGGCTAATAAGGAAACCGCGGATGCTGGGTACGAGGTCCCCGCCTGGCAGTCCGACCTGGACCAAGGCTTGTTGGCCGAAGAGCAAGAAACTGCAGACGATGAGCTCTTACAGGACTTGATGGGTCTCGAGGCCGGCAGTCCCGAGGAGGCCGCGCTTCGATCGATGCGTGGTGAGGGTGGCGGCACAACTGGTGTGGAAGATGTTTATGGCGTATCGATGGACGGCGAGGATTTCGTAGCCGTGGATACGGCAGAAGGGACTTACTACTACAACTCCGATACTGGTGAGAACTTTTGGGAGTATGGAGGTTCTTGATATGGCACTTGGATTGACACCACAGCAGCTGTTGATGAAGGCCCAAACCGTTCGGAACGACATGAAGGGGCTGGGCCTGGACGCAAGCGAGCAGGGACGGCTGGTCGATCCAGCCTCAAACGCGGCCTACAAGGCCTCGATTGAGAGAGTTCAGGCGGCCGAGGGTAAGAAGAATGTAATCGGCGAGAGAGAGAGGGCCGCATTCGACTTGATGAAGATGGGCTTCGGGGTCGCAAAGGGCCTAAAGCGACCCACTGACGCTCGTTCGCAGGCCCGTCGCGGGGAGTTCGACACGGAGAAGATGGCTGAGCTCAGCCCCGAAGAGCGGGCAGATCTCTACCAGGAGCCAGATGTGGACGTGAACAAGTTGGCCTCTGATTTCCTCGCACAGCCGAGTTCTGTAGAGATGACGCGACCACATGATCCCCAGTACGGCGATATGGGTTTAACCCCGGAGCAAATTGGCGGTATGCGGGGGATATTTGCGCGGATGTTTGGTGGGTAATGGCTCGTGATTACGGCAAGGAATACCGTGAGTTTCACGGGACAAGCGCCCAGAAGAAGCGTCGTGCTGGCCGCAATCGCGACCGCCGGGCTGCGCTTCGAAATGGAGAGGCCAAGAAAGGCGACAGCACGGAAGTCCACCACGTAGACGGAAACCCGAACAACCACTCAAACAGAAACAAGGTTGTCATGAGCCGGAAGCAGAATCGCCAGATTGGCAAGCCAAACACGCGCGATTGGAAGTCGATTTCCGCCAAGGTGCGCAAGTTGATGGACGAGGGCCGCTCACAGAAGCAAGCTGTGGCGATCGCTCTGAACATGGAAGGTAAACGTGGCAACTGACGACGAAATTCTCGCCGAGGGAATGCTGGGCACTGGCCGTAACTACGAGCTTCCTCCGGAGCTGCCCGAGGAACCGGAAGAAGTGCTCGAGGCGGCAACTGAATCTTCCGAAGAGGCTGGCGTGCTGGAGATCCCCAAAGAGGCTGGGGTGTTGGTACCCTACTCAATGCGGACCCTGATGAGGGGTTACCGCGATGCGATCGAAGGTCAGGCTGTAGGTACTTTGGGTATCGGTGAGGTTCCAGATCTTGCCTGGGACGCCCTAGAAGAGATCGCTGAGATAGATGATGGGATCAGAACATTGGAGTCGGCAGGTGACGTAGATCCGGAGGGGATCGGTGCCAGGCGGCAGCGACTGCTGGCCGAAATGCGTCACCGCCGACAAGAACTCCAAGCGGCCTTGGACGATGAGAGCGTGAGCTTCCTTCGGCGGGCTAGGGCGGCAGATCCACGTCCGTATGGGGGAGTTGCAGGACAACTACCAAGCTTGGCCGAAAGCGAGCTTGGTCGAGACGCCATCAATAGAGCGCTTGACTACATGGAGGCACCTGGTCCCTACGGCATTAGCCAGGCTGAGTACGCTCTCCACGATGCGCAGTTGCGCAAGGTTTTAGGCGATGATGCTTACGTTGCTTTTAGGCAGTTGGCGGACCAGACGATGGAACTCCGTGCGCACAAGGGTCTTTCATCAGCAGAGCTCACAGCGGAACTTGAGGCGGCTGCCAAAGAAATGATGGAGGGCCGCGCAGAGCAGGCACGCGTAGAGCAGATGGCGTCTGCCAAGTTTATGGAAGGCGACAAGGCACAGCAGACGATTGATGCAATCAGGCGGGACAGGAAGGCGGTTGGCTACCGGAGCGTCAGGAATGTGGCCGAGAACTTTCTTGAAACGATACGCGAGTCCTGGCCCGGCGGCCAAGAGAGCATGCCGGGGGCGGTATCCCAACGTTTGGAGTCTGGAGTCGCTAGGATCGTCAAGAGAATCGATAGTGCTACTGAGGCGGTTTTTACCGACGAAGCTGGTGCGAACAGGTCTGCCACTAAGGCCATGAATGATCTGAACGAGTTGATGCGGGACATCGGCGAGCAGGCGACGGCTGCCGAACGGGCGCTGCAAGTTAGCGAGCCGCCGGCACCGCGCCCGACATCAACAGCGCCCCTCAGGCCCGGAGGCGTTGGCGGGGGCTTCGTCCAAACCAGCGATCCGAACAGATTGCCGGCGGTTTTGGACGACATGCTGCGGACCGCTAACGAGGCTCGAGTCGCTGGCGCTGATGTTCTAGCGGACGCCATCATCAATGATTCTGCGATGCTTCGCAGCGCCCTGAATCGGTATCGCCTTGGTCAGATCGACGAGGCTGCGTTTCGGTCTGAGGTTGATGCTGTCTGGCGCGGCCCGGCCC
>Ga0208179_1000914_pt1 | contig 16504 bp, 25 predicted proteins | sample Malvired_Geostar_FD_184238 | JGI IMG/M metagenome (GOLD analysis project Ga0208179, IMG submission 184238) | Marine viral communities from the Global Malaspina Expedition - Malaspina viral metaG DeepMed_Geostar (SPAdes) (version 2) | ecosystem: Environmental > Aquatic > Marine > Oceanic | place...
AACGAGGGTTTCGCAGTTCTCGATCAGGTCATGATCGTTCAGGACAACCTTGTTTTCAGGCGGCTCGTAACCGGTTACCTGTGCGGCGTTGAACACGCTGTAACCCTTCGCGAACATGAACGACGATTGTTCTTTTTCGCCGGTGTCATTTATCGTTTCCTTATTGATGCGTTGCCAAAAGACAATGGACGTTCCCCGCTCGCCCTTCTGGACTTGCGCTCCGATTTTTTTCCACGCCTTATAAGTTCCCCATACGCCGGTGCTGTAGTTTTTTGCGGCGGCGGTCATGGACAACATAAAGACATTGACGCCACGATACTGACGCCCAGCGATACTAGTCGGGTAATTGACGCCGCCAAGCGATATCCAAGGCGTCCTGTATTCGCCGTCCAGTGTCCCTTCAATTTGGGCGATAATGGCGTTAGTGATTTTCTCATAAATATCGGTTTTCATGATCGGTGCTTTCAGGTTAGAGGTTAATCGGTGTAAAGCGTTGTGGTTTTATCAACGCCGCTACGGCCCTTGCCGGATGTATCACCAGTGGAAAACGTGACATATATTTTCCCGACGATATCCATTTTTTTGGCTAGGTTGATAATGGCCTGTGGTTGCCAAGTGCCGGGGCGGGTTGTCACCTTCAGGTGGAACCACAAGTCCCGGCCTGAGATAGTTGTCATTTTGTGAAACATTAGAACGTCCTCTCGTTAGGTTGTGAAAAGTCATACATTGGTCTTACTCCATTTGGTTTCGCTGGCCTATATATAAGTATGCGTTTGTTCACTGTCAACAGGCTCAATGCATTTTTATTTCACTTTATTCTGTTTATGTATGTCGTTTTATGCTTGACAGGGCCTGTGGGCCGCTAGGATGGCCTGTGGCGTGATTTAGGACGTTAGGCTACCTTGGGTATTGGATAGGCCGCAACGCGCCTTACAGCGGTGTTTGGGTTTTGTTCACCCACTTGTTTCGTTTAATATCAAAGACTTAGCTGATTGGGTGCTGGTTTCTGTGGCTTTAATATCGGTTTGCCGGTATTTTCGAGGGGAAACCAACAGAGGGATACAACATGACCGATAACGGTAGTAAAAGTGGCAGTGGCGACAACCAAGACGATAATGCCGCCAGCGGCAGCGATAATGTGGTGCCGCTCAAGCCAGTGGAACATCGTGGAGGTGACACCACAGGCGGCAAGTTGACAGCGAAGCAGCACAAGTTCGTTCAGGGTATCCTCAAGGGTATGACGCAGAGTGATGCATATCGTGCGGCTGGTTACAAAGTGGACGGCTGCACTGATAAGAGTGTGTGGGAACTGGCGTCTCACCTGTTCGCCAATGTCAAGGTGTCGTCAAGTATAAGGGCCGGTCAAACCCGTCAAGAGGACGTTGCAGTGCATTCTGGGGCCAGTCTCCGCCTCTTTGTAGAGAAAGAGTTATATGAGATGGCGAAGCAAGCAGACAGTGACGCGAACAAGTTACGCGCTCTACAACTATTAGGACAAGGCGAGAAGTGCGGCTACTTCTTGGAGCGCAGCAGTCAGGTGACACCTGATGATCTATCCCCGGACCAAGTGCTTGAGGAACTGGAAGCACGGCTGGCAAAAGCATTCGAGCCGAAGGCCAGCTAAGTCAGCTAGGCCAGCCTCCCGTTTCCCGTGCCGATAGCCTGATACCATCACACTTATTAGTAGAGAAGCCACAGTCGTTTTCCACACAGTGATCTGGCAGTCTGGCCGGGGAACGGGATATGGACCCTCTCCCCGGCGGGGCGGGCCGTGGCCCCCCGGCCCCCCGTGGCGTATATGGGACTCCTACGTGTGTTATACATTGCAGTCTCGTCTATCTCAGAGCAAAATTTTCAAGAAAGTTGACAAACACCGTACAAAAATAGTACAAAAAAAAATTGGGCGCTCCCCGTGGTATGATGGGGAGCGTCAATCTTAATCGGGAGGACTTCTTGAATAAATTCGGTGGCCGATTGCAAGATAACTTCCACGTCCTCGACACCTTCACCCCAGAGGACGCCGCTGAAATTGCCGATCAAGTCCTCGTCTTGGAAGACGAATGGACTGATAGGGGGTTTTTCCACACGTTGGGGGCCAGCGCGTATATCGACACACCAGCCCAGTACCAAGAGAATACGCCCCACGGTAACGATGTGTTGTCGGAATACTTCCAAGAGCCTCTTACCACCCTATTCCAGACCTTCGGCCAGTTTGCCAGGAGAAACACCGGGCCGTTGGAAAACCCGCACGGCCATCCTGACGCCCAAGCCGCCCTCCCTGGCTTCCATATCGTTGGTAATAAGGCTAATGGCCGCAGTGGCATGTTTCATGTTGATATGCCGTATCAACGAGTGTACTGGCCGGGGCCGTTCATGCATCCGTTCACGTTCACGACGCTTATTGCCACCCCTGCCGTGGGCGCTGGCCTGTGGTACTGGGACGACATGCCACTGGAACGGGGTATGGAGATCATAGAGGCTACACACCACGATAGCCGCACGGCACACAGCACACCTGAAGAAGGACGTAGTTTCTTGGCTTATGAAGTGGGAAAGACGTATATCTATTCAGGACGTGTCCCCCACGCTATTGCCAACGTGGGGGACATCGATCCCGATGAGTACCGTATCACCTTGCAGGGACACGGGGCCTACTTGCCAGAGGACGATTATATCGCGCTCTATTTTTAGGTCGGTTAATAGCTGACCTAGAGAACCCCTAAACCCCCGATCACGGCTCCGCCCGTAATCAATTCGGGGCCGTGTTCACCAATTTTGTCGGGAGCGTAGCGTCTCAGGACGGGATAGCTTACCCCCGCGACGAGACACGCCAGCACGTAAGCAAAGCCGTGATGGTAGGCCACCCACATTCCGTCTATGAAACCAAGCCCAGCCGGTATCACGGCGATGATGGCCGGAATGGCGTAGCGTCCGGTCATCGTCCAATCGGTGGCGTCGGATTGGAACTTGGCGGGGGACATGTGGATGGACAGCACGGCGATAAAGGCTGGGAACAGTCCCCATACACCGATTACGTCGTATCCGATCATCCCCGCCAACACGGCGACGACAGACAGCCTGACTAACGTATGCTTAGTGATAGACGGGTGCCAATCATCCCCCCTGCCGTCCCACCAGCGCCAAGCGGCCCCGGCTATAACGGCGGCAACGAGCATACCTGTGGACATTTTTCTCTCCGTTCCAGTTTTTGCAAACGCCGGTGGGGGTCTTGACATTGATTATGTATGTTGATGAAAGTGTTCCCATCAGCAGATGTCGCTACCCCCTCCAGCGCATCCGTTAAGGACAAGGGAACCTAGCACAAAATATACCTTAAGAAATTTTTTAATGGACATCGTACTATGTTTGGACTATTTATGTTCAAGTTTATGGAGGCTTTATCGTGAAGTTACAGGAGCATGGATATGGTTAAACAGGAACTTACCGAATGCCCTTGGTGCGGCGGGTGGGGGCGTCTTTTCCTGATGGGTGGGTATTATGCGTGTTCTAGATGCCGACGCCCTGTACTCGATTGTTGCGACGGCGAGAAGGCGGAGCCTGATGAAAATAGTATAAGCGTTAGATACTTGCCTTCTGTAAGGGTGCCATAACAGACAACCTGCCGCTTAAATATCATTCATTGAATATAGGGAGAAGACCATGACCAAGAAACACTGCCCCAAATGCACCGTCGATTTCCACGTAGGGAACCCCGCCAAAACCAAATGCGGCCACCGGAGCGGTTGCCCCGAATGTGGCCTGATGTTTCATCATTATAAGACTGAACCGAACTTCGTCCGATGCTGGGTCGGCGTCGATGACGACCACAAGCATCTAGTGGACGGTGAGTTCATCCCCATAAGAAAAAGGGCTTGAAGGTCGGTTTCTTCAAGATAGCCCGATGTTAAATACGATAGTTGCTTGCCTAGCCTTGAACATATATTTCGAGGCCAGGGATCAGCCCATAGACGGGCAGGTGGCAGTGACGCAGGTGGTCATCAACCGGGTAAATGACCCCCGGTTCCCGGACAACCATTGCGAGGTCATCAAGGAGGGGCCTGTACGCAACGGCCTACCAGTAATAGGCAGGTGTCAGTTTAGTTGGTATTGTGATGGCCTCAAGGATGTCCCGAAGGATCAAGATGCTTATCGTTGGGCAATAATGATAGCGATGAGGGTTTTGGATGAAGGTTATGAAGACTTTGTAGATGGGTCCACCCACTACCATGCAGACCACGTATCCCCCATCTGGTCCACAGAAAAGACAATGGTGGTAAAAATTGGGGATCATATTTTCTATAGGTGGGAAAAGAAGGAATCGAGAATGATTTACCGGGAGAAAAATTCGAAAGTTATGAACCGGAAGTGAAGCATGTCAATAAATCGTAAAGAAGAAATCATTCATGAACTGTCCCATGATGATACTGGGAACCTAACCATTGGCACCACCGTCGTTGTGAGTGAAGATCAGATAAGGATTGGCCCGGCATCGTACAACCCGATGCTCATCCTTAAAGCGGCATTTGCCTATATGGAATATTCCCGTGAACATGACTGGAACCTCTACGATGACAAGGGCCTTAAGATCGCCCGTGACGACATGTTTCTGTCGGGCATACGGAAGGCTGGTCTGTGAATAGATGGGCCAGGTATATGGAACGGGCGAAATGATGAAACGCTTTGTAGCAATGTGGATCAGGTACAATGACTGGAACCTCGAATGCCATGAAGACCGCGCCCATGCCTTCTCCAAAAGATTTATCACGCATAAGGTGGCTGTCTTCTTTTCCAAAGTCCGGGAATACGTGGGTTCGTGTTTTCCTAGCGAACCTTATGATCCCGAAGGGCCGTCCCCTTACCCTGAAGGAAGTTTCTTCAATGCCATTCTACACCGACACAAGAAAGGGCGGGTGGAGCCGGACGGAATATTTCGGGAAAGCCCACCACCCCTACAGCCAAGAAAGACATGGTGAAAATAAGTCTGTATATATTGTCAGGGACCCCGTCGATGTGGTCCCGAGTTGTGCTAACTTCTTCGGGGTCACGATAACCCGCATGGCAAAGGAAGTAGCCAGGGATTGGCCGCGACACGTCGCAAGCTGGTGGCCGCATATAGATTTGGTCCTAAAGTATGAAAATATGCCAGATAATTTCCATGTCCTCGCCCAGCACCTTGACATGCCAAGCGACTTCCAAAGCGTTGTCACCGCGATCTCCCATGCCGATTTCGACGGCCTCAAGGCCGACGAGGCTAAACATGGCTGGGTTGAGGCGTCTGAGAAGGGCGGTGCGTTCTTTCGTAAGGGAACAGTCGGCCAGGGACGTGAAGTCATGACCGACGCCCAGGTAGCGAATATCGTTAATGGTGCTGGCGAGTGGTACGAAAGGCTGGGGTATGCCCGATGACGAACTGGTAAAATTAGATGGGTTGGACAAGGCGATATTGGGAGTTTGCCAAATCCACTGTCAAGAGCCGAGACTTATATATGATTGGGACCGGTGTATCGTGGTATTGGTTGAAACCAACGATTGGACGTATGATGAGGCTGTCGAGTGGATGGATCATAACGTAACCTGTCTTTATACCGGTAATACGACACCGGCGTTTTTGTATAAATACGACGAGGAAGAATATGAATAACGGGAGCCACACTCCAAGTGGTGAACACCGGCGTCATGACCTGATAGCGGGATAAAAGATCGTCTCAAGGGCGTGGTTCCAGCCGCCGTAGTACAGCCGGTGGTGCTTCATTGGGCCTGTAAGGCGATCAACCGGTGTATTTAAAGCATTATTAAGTGAAGGACAATTCAATGCCAGTTCGTAAGGTCAAGGGTGGTTATAGATGGGGAACCAAGGGGAAGGTCTATAAGAAGAGGTCCGACGCCTTGCGCCAGGCCAAGGCGGCTTATGCGTCTGGGTATAAACAAACTCCGAAGCGACGAGGTAAATAGAATGCCAGCGCATAAAGACAAACTCCGAACTGGGGTTTCCTCCAAGGCATACAGCGAGGGGCATAAGAGGATTTTCGGCGAGAGGCTGGAGCGCCGGGAGGAAACCAAGGCGGAAATAGAAAAGCGGGAAGCCAACCGCAAGTACGCCCATGCCAAGGAAGCCGAGGATGGCAAAAAAGACGCCCAGTGGTATGTGGACAACGAGCGCCGGGTGCCGATGGACCCAAATTTCAAACCCCGCAAAAGGTTTTTCAGTAAGGCATACAGCGAGGGCTATAAGAAGGTTTTCGGCGGCGAATGATGATGATGCCCGACGACCACGACGAAGAAAACTGCCCCCATTGCGATGTGATAACGATCTTCGTCACCTACGGGGCAATGGGTTGGGACCCGCAGGATATCATTGAACAGGTTTTCAGGGGCCTTATCTCCCTGGTTGCCACCGCCCCCGACGATTTACGTGAAAACATGACGCTGAACATCTCTGAACACATCGGCGAATACGTTGAGGAAGTCAGGGCCGATATGACAGACCACAACATTACACACAGGATACATTGAAATGCCTGAAATTCATGACAAGGTCGTCAGAGCGTGTATATAGGGACCAGATGCGGCGGGTTTTGGCATTCTTGGCCTATCCGGTGGCTTGACCGCCGTGTGGGGTACTTGAATTCTTGGATTTGGAGGAAAAGGTGGCAGCGAAACGGGCGCGGTTATCCAAAGTAGATGATTTTCAGTGCCGTTGGATACGTGGTGAGGTCGAAAAAGACCCGTTATGCTGTGCGGACCCGGTTTTCCGCTATTCTTCATGGTGCGAGAGGCATTATAAGCGGGTTTTTTCCCAAGATCAGCGGCGCACCAAGAGCCAAGTAGATTTTATGGCTAAAATCGGTGGGATTCCCTACAGTAGTTGACGTTTGAGTGGGGTTTGTTTAGGGTACGTACTATGTTTAGTTTAGTTACAGAGTTTTACGGATAATGACCCCTCGCCAAAAAGAGTGCTTGGATTTCATAAGAACATTCTGGACGGATAAAGGCTATGCACCGTCTTATGAAGAAATCAGACGTGCTTTGGGCGCTGGTAGTAAAGCCAGTGTGGCTGATCTAGTGTCCAAATTAGAAGAGCGGGGGTACATCAAGCGGATGCCAAAACACGCCCGGTCAATTCGCTTAGTAGAGGCGGCTTTACCCCCCAAACCGTCTTTGCAACAACGTACCCCTGCTCCCACTATTGATGACAATAGGAGAAATAAATGACCACGACTCCTTCAGAGATTACCGACGCCTATCTTACTTGGATGACGGAAGACGAGAAATTTCGGGATGGCAACAAGGCCGCTGGGACCCGCGCCCGGAAGGCGCTGATGGAAATTATCAAACTGGCGAAGTTGCGCCGTAAGGAAGTTACTGATATTAAGAATACTTGACCGGCCACTGTGCCGGTTCCTCCCTGTTAAACTCTTGCCCCGGAACCCTGTTCCGGGGTACTTTTCTTATATGATACCGTCTCATATCCGGGAGCAGCTTGATAATATCAAAGAGTTGCCCCTCGCAGACCAGCGTGACATCCTTGCGATATTGGATAAGCATGACTTGGCTTCGGCGCAGCATTCAGGCAAAACTAGTTTTCTCGCGTTCGTCAAGAAGGTCTGGCCCCAGTTCATCGAAGGCTACCACCACAAAATCATGGCAGAGGCGTTTGAGCGGGTAGCCAAGGGGGAACTCAAGCGGCTCATCATCAACATGCCACCCCGGCACACCAAGAGTGAATTTGCCAGCCACCTGTTCCCGGCGTGGTTTTTAGGTCAGTACCCCGACAAGTATGTCATTCAGGCTTCCAACACCGCTGACCTTGCTGTGGACTTCGGGCGCAAGGTGCGGGACACGATAAGCGATGAGGCTTATCACGAAATATTTCCAAATGTTTCCATCCACCCCGATGCTGCGGCGGCTGGTAAATGGAAGACAACCGCCAAGGGGGAATACTTTGCAATCGGCACAGGTGGCACTCTGACCGGGCGTGGTGGTGATTTGATCATTCTGGATGATCCGCACTCCGAACAGGAAGCCAAACAGGCGGAAATGAAGCCAGAAATCTACGACAACGTCTTTGAATGGTATACCTCCGGGCCGAGACAACGTGTGCAACCGGGGGCGGCTATTGTGATCGTCATGACACGGTGGTCTAAGAGGGACTTGACGGGACGGGTGATAAAGGCGTCGATGGAGAAGGATGGTGATGAGTGGGAGGTCATCGAACTCCCTGCCATCCTACCCAGTGGCGTACCGATCTGGCCTGAATATTGGCCCGAGAAGGAAATCCTCGCCATCAAGGACGAATTGCCGATTCCGAAGTGGATGGCGCAGTACCAGCAGACACCCACTGCCGAAGAGGGTGCGTTGGTTAAACGGGAATGGTGGAAGCGGTGGCCCCATAAGGCAACCCCTCATGTCGAATTCATCATTCAGTCATGGGATACGGCGTTCGAGAAGACGCAGCGGAGCGATTACAATGCCTGTACAACGTGGGGGGTGTTTCAACGTGAGAGCGAGGCGACAGGCAATATGGTGCCGAATATCATCTTGCTGGATGCCTTTAGGAAGAGGATGGAGTTTCCTGAATTGAAACGGGTGGCCCTTGATTTATACCGTCAATGGCAACCGGAAGCGTTCGTGGTTGAGAAACGGGCTTCTGGAGCGCCCCTGATTTATGAATTGAGGGAAATGGGTATTCCGGTGGCGGAGTTTACACCATCTAGAGGTAACGATAAGATTGCTAGAGTAAATGCTGTTTCCGATTTATTTGCATCTGGTGTAGTGTGGGCTACGGAACACCGATGGGCCGAAGAGGTCATCGAAGAGTTTGCCGAGTTCCCGGCAGGGGAACATGACGATTACGTGGATAGCGGAACACAAGCCTTACTTCGGTATCGGCAAGGTGGATTTGTCCAGGCGCAACTTGACGAAGAAGAGGATGATACCCAAGTGCTGCCTATCCAGAAATATGAATATTATTAGGGGGCGACATGGCGATTGATAAACGGTTGATCCCAGCAGAAGTCGATATTGAGGGCAGCAATGACCTTGCGGTGGAGTTACCTCCTGAAGAAGAATTCGATTTTGATTTGGTCGAGGAAGAAGAAAACGATGATGGTAGTGTCATTATAGATTTCGACCCCTCTGCGGCGGAAAATGAAGAAGGTGAGCATCTAGACAACCTTGTTGAACATATTGAAGAGGGGGTCTTAACAACTATCGCTACCGAACTCGTCCAAGCCTACGAGGACGATAAGTTGACCCGTGAACCGTGGGAAAAAGCCTATATCAAGGGACTGTCCCTTCTGGGTATGCAGATTGAGGATCGTACACAGCCGTGGTCTGGTGCTTCAGGAGTTTTTCATCCAATCCTTACAGAAGCCGTGACCAAGTTTGTGGCTGACGCCATGATGGAAACATTTCCTGCTTCTGGGCCGGTATTGACCAAGATAATCGGGAAAACCACCCCCGAGCGCGTGAAACAAGCCAAGCGTGTCCAGAAGGACATGAACTACCAGTGTGTAGAGGTTATGAAGGAGTACCGCGACGAACACGAACAGGCACTCTTCCATTTAGGTGTTGGTGGGTCTGTTTTCAAAAAAGTTTACTTTGATCAACAACTAGGTCGTCAGACGGTCCCTTACATCATGGCAGACGACTTCGTCGTCGCCTATGGAACCACCAACCTTCAGACTTGTCCACGCGCCACCCACGTAATGAAGATGTGGCCGAATGATTTGAAGAAGAAGCAATACTCTGGCGAGTATGCTGATGTGGACATCCCCAAACCCAGTATCCAATACGGCGAGGTTGATGAAAAAGAAGACAAGGTGGCGGGGTCTGCACCGTCCGCAGAAAAAGATGATCGGCACACAATGTTGGAGATACACGTTGATTATGATCTGCCGGGGTTTGAAGATGTGGATGATAATAATGACCCAACTGAAATCGCGGTTCCTTACATCTTCACCATCGAAAAAGACAGCCAGACGATTGTTTCCATTTATCGGAACTGGAGGGAGGATGATGAGAAAAAACTTAAGCGCGATTTCTTCATTCAGTATAAATATCTTCCGGGGTTAGGATTTTATGGTATGGGGTTGGTGCATCTTCTAGGTGGCATTACTAAGTCTGCCACGTCTATCTTACGCCAACTGATTGACGCTGGGACGCTGTCTAATTTACCAGCCGGGTTAAAAGCGCGTGGCCTTCGCATCAAGGGAGACGACAGCCCCTTAAGACCCGGCGAGTTCCGAGATGTTGATGTCCCTGGTGGTGCCATTAAGGATAACATTACATTCATTCCATATAAGGAACCTTCCACGGTCTTGTATCAGTTGCTTGGAACAGTCGTAGAGGAAGGACGGAATATCGCCAGCATTGCTGACTTGAAGATATCCGAAATGGATAATCAAGCACCAGTGGGGACAACACTGGCGATTATAGAGCGTGGCATGAAGGTTATGTCCAGTGTCCACGCCCGAATTCATGCATCTATGCGTCAAGAGTTCAAGTTGATTGCTGAATTGGTGAAGGACTTTCAACCAAAAGAATATGAATATGACGTTGAGGATGGGGCCACTCGCGCTCAAGATTATGATGAGCGTATTGATGTACTTCCGATATCCAATCCCAACGCATCGACAATGGCGCAGCGCATTATGCAGAACCAAGCAGTTCTTCAGTTGCAGCAGATGGCCCCTGAAGTCTATGACAAGAAACTACTTCATCGGCAGATGATTGATGCGATGGGTGTAGATAACGCCGACAAGATTATTCCTCTGGATGAAGATCGAAAACCGATGGACCCGGTAGCGGAAAACATGGCGATTATCACCGGCAAGCCACTCAAGGCATTCATCCATCAGGATCATGAGAGCCATATCAGGGTTCATCTGGCCGCAGCCGAAGACCCTAAAATTCAATCAATTATCGGGCAATCTCCCGCAGCTAAATCAATCGCGGCGGCGGCGGCAGCGCATGTGCAGGAACACGTTGCGTTCCAGTACCGCCGGGAGATTGAGAAACAGCTTGGCGTACCGATGCCAGACTATGACAAATCGTTGCCAGCGGAAGCAGAGGTCATGTTGTCTAAATTGACTGCGGATGCCGCTGAAAAGGTTCTTAAGAAGGATATTGCTGAAGCACAGGCTCAAAGGATCGCTGAACAGCAACAAGACCCGGTCTTGCAAATCCAGAAGTTGGACGCCCAGACCAAGGCCAAAGAGGTCGAACGCAAAGGTCTTGCGGATCGTCTCCGTGCCTTCTTGGGTATGGAACAGATTAAGTCCAAAGAGCAGATGTTCCTTGTCGATACCCAGAAAGACATGATAGACAAGAAAACGAGCATGGAGCGCAGCAAGATTGATATCCTCATGGAAATTCAACGGCTACTCACCGAAGAAGAACGTGTCAAGTCGCAGGAGATGCAAACGGGAGCGCGTATCGGGGCCGATGTTGCAATGTCTGTGGAAGACGACAAGATCGAATACGAACGCATTGCTTCGCAGGAGCGGATAGCCAAAGGGCGGGGAGATACAGACCTTCAGAGGGCGGATATTCAGTCTGCGACTTCATTACATCAGACCGATGAACAGGCGAAAACGGCTCGTATACAAACGGCAACTACTCTCGCCGGTAAGTTTATGGACGTACTCCAATCTAGGACACAACAAGGGCAGAGTGGCAACAAGAATGAAAAAAATAGTTGATGACAGGGGTAATGGTAAGTAATATTTTAACGACTTTCCAAGAACGCCTTCGTCGGGAGATGAATGATGTGGCTGATCACATAGCAACAGGTGGATGTTTATCAGTTGGGAGCGCGGCTGACGTTGCAATGGAATATGCCAAGCAGTCTGGCAAAGTCGAAGGTTTGGCGATAGCGGAAAGACTTCTTTTAGATGTCGCGGAAGAGTCAGAAAAAGCAGAAGAACAGGATACATGAACCAAACAACAGCTAAAATCGAAGAAATTAAGCGGCCCGAATTAGCTGGGTTCGATATGCAGAAAGCGACTCAACTTCCAGAGCCGAGGGGGTGGCGCATTCTTATTGCCATCCCGGAGGTCGATGAAACGACTGTCGGTGGTGTCATAAAAGCGGACATCACCAAACATATTGAACAAACTTCGACGGTTATCGGGCTGGTTCTGAAAATGGGTGATTCATGTTATAAGGACGCCAACAGGTTCGGTGAAGACGCGGAGCCGTGGTGTAAAGAAGGCGATTTTGTTTTGACCGGGGCGTACAAGGGGGTCCGTTTCAACATTTATGGCAAAGAGTTCCGTATTATCAACGATGATACGGTTCAGGCTGTCGTAGAGGACCCGCGAGGTTATTCAAGAGTATAATGGCTAAAGCCGCAAAACAGGAATTTGAGGAACCCCAAGCTATGCCAGAGCCTAACGACGATGACGATGAACTGGAAATAGAGGTTCTTGACGACACTCCCGAAGAGGACCGCCAGATGGCGCGTCCCGCCGCTGACCGGGTGGACCCGGACAGCGAAGAATTCGAGGAGGAAATCAAGAATTACTCCACTGCTGCACAACAGCGCATTAAGGCTCTTAAATACGAATACCACGAAGAAAGACGTGCCAAGGAAAACGCACTTCGTCAAAGTGAAGAAGCGGTTAAATATGCTGAACGGGTAGTTGGTGACAATTCTGCGCTCAAACAGGGCCTCGATAATTCCAATGCTGTGTTGATTGAGCAATATGGTGCGCGGAGTGATGCTGAACTGGAAGCAGCCAGACAAAAGTTCAAGGACGCCTATGATGGTGGAGAGACGGATGAACTTTTAGCGGCGCAAGAAGACCTTTCCCGCCTTCATGCAGAGCGTGTTAAGGCGCTGGCAGAGGCTGAAGCCTTCCAGCGTGGCCGTCAACAGCAGCAGCAGGTTCAACAACCACAGGCGCAACCAACGCAAGATACAGGTACTCCTGATGTTCGTGCGATGGAGTGGTTAAAGTTAAATCCTTGGTATCAGGAAGCGGGTAGAGAAGATATGACTGGTTACGCAGTCGGACTTCATCAAAAATTAGTACAACAAGGCTTTGATCCCCGTCTTCATGAAGAATATTATATTAAGATTGATGAGGGAATGCGTACCGTATTCCCTGATTATGAATTTTCCAGTGGGCAAAAAGGTGGTAACGGGGCATCGACCCCCGCTGTGACCTCTGGAAAGAAACTACCCCCTGTGGGTGGGCCGTCACGGGGCGGTAAACCCCCGCGCAAAGTACAGCTAACCACCACCCAAGTCGCCCTCGCAAAGCGCCTTGGGTTGACCAACAAGCAGTATGCCGCTCAAGTTGCAAAGGAACAGTTGAATGGCTAAAGCAAAGCGCACCGCTCCAAAAGAGCGAGACACCGAGACACGCGAAACTGAAGATCGGGAGACACACTATCGTCCCCCATCGAATCTTCCAAACCCCATGCCTCAAGACGGCTATGTGTTCCGCTGGATCAGGACCTCCATGTTTGGAGAAACTGACAATCGGAACGTGTCCATGCGGTATCGTGAGGGTTGGGAGCCTTGCCTTGCGGAAGATCATCCCGAATTGATGATCATGTCCGACGCCGAGACGGAGTTTGAAGGTAACATCGTTATCGGTGGCCTGATGTTGTGCAAATGCTCTGAAGAATTGATGCAACAGCGCGACGAATATTATAGTGGCAAGTCCAAGGACCAACAGGCAAGCGTGGATCAAAATTACATGCGCGAGAACGATCCGAGGATGCCCCTCCTTGAGACGGAGCGTCATTCGGAGACTACGTTCGGCGTTGGTCGGGGTCGTAAATGACCCCTTAATTTGCGAAAGGAACAGTAAGATGGCCGCAACTGCCGCCCCTTACGGGTTCGTTCCGGTAAATCGTATGAGTGGTTATGAAGGCGGGTCCTTCAGGCAACTCAAGATGACGGATTCATACGGCACTTCCATGTTTTTTGGGGATGTCGCGGAACTCGTCGCCGCCGGGACAATCGAACTCGACACTGCTGCAACCTCGACACGTCCCATTGGGATTTTCCAAGGTTGTAGCTTCACCGACCCGAACCTGAACTATAAGGTGTTCGCCCAGATGTGGACTGCTTCCACGTCGGCGACGGATATCTTGGCCCATGTCGCTGACGATCCGCGACAGGTCTTTCAGGCGCAATCCGATGGCACTCATGCTCAGACCACCCTTGGCCTGAACGCGGAGATCATCACCTACGCCGCTGGCAACACCAGCATTGGCAAGTCAATCTTGGCTCTCGACCAATCTGGCATTGCCACCACCGCTACTTTCCCGTGGCGTACTATTGCGTTCGTGGACGGTCCATTTTCCGCTGTTGGAGATGCTTTCACCGACATGCTTGTCGTGTGGAACGCCGATATCCATCAGTACGACCTTGCTCTTGGCACATAAGGAGGATTGAGCAATGGCTGCAATTTCAAGAGCGCAATTACTCAAGGAACTCCTTCCTGGCCTGAACGCCCTGTTTGGCCTTGAGTACGATAAGTACGAAGACGAACACATGGAAGTCTACGACAGCGAAAGTTCCGAGCGTTCGTTTGAAGAAGAAACGAAACTGTCCGGGTTCGGGGCGGCTCCGGTGAAGAACGAAGGTTCGCCGATTGCCTATGACACCGCGCAGGAGAGTTTCACCCAACGGTACGACCACGAAACGATTGCGATGGGCTTTTCCATCACCGAAGAAGCGATGGAAGACAACCTGTATGACAGCCTGTCTTCGCGATACACCAAGGCGTTGGCTCGCGCCATGTCTTACACCAAGGAAGTCAAGGCGATGATCCCGTTTAACGATGGTTTCACCGCGACCACCGGCTACCTCTCTGGTGATGGCGACCAGTTGTTCTCGACCTCGCACAGCATCGTGCAGGGTGCGGACCTCTCCAACCGCCCGGCGACTGCCACCGATCTGAACGAAACGTCCCTTGAGGACGCCGCCATTCAGATTTCCAATTGGACCGACGAACGTGGTCTGTTGGTTGCGGCCCAGCCTGTCAAGTTGGTCATCCCGACCAATTTGCAGTTTGTTGCCACACGTATCTTGGCGTCGCAGTACCGTACCGGTGTTGCTGACAACGATGTGAACGCCATCGTTCACAACAGCACCATCCGGGATGGGTACTCCGTTAATCATTATTTAACCGACGTAAATGCCTGGTTTTTGAAGACGGATATTCCAAACGGCTTGAAGTATTTCAACCGTGTCGGACTTTCCACGTCGATGGATGGTGATTTCGATAGCGGGAACGTGAGGTACAAAGCCCGTGAACGGTATTCGTTCGGCGTCTCCGACTATCTTGGCCTCTTCGGATCGCCTGGATCGTCGTAAGCACGAAGGATACTAAGAAAAGAAATGGGGGCCTTCGGGTCCCCATTTTTTATTATCAAAGTGGTGTGGAGCCGAATATACCTATACATAACCCGTACAAACATCGATCAAGTAACATTTAACGTAGCGTTCTCTTTTTTCTTTTGTTATATCTTAAGGGCATTTGAATGGAACCAGCCCCATGCTGGTTCTGGTTAACCAATAGGAGAACTGTTCAATGCCTACACATTTTACTAATGGCGTATCCAACGTCGTTTCGGGCAACCCCCTTTATGAATTCGGGATGCTCGACCCCACCAAATACCACATTATTTTCGATGACTTCGATAAGCTGCCGATTGCCGCGAATTACACCCTGACCGCGATTTCAGGGGGGACGGGGACCTCGGCCATCTCTTCACCTGACGAGGATGGGGGCATGGCGCGTGTCACGACTGCCGCTGACGATCTTGACGGTATCGCCGCAGAGTGGCTTGCCGAGAGTTTCTTGATGGAAACCGGCAAGAAAGCATTCATCAAGACCCGGCTTTCAGTTGGGGACGCCATTCAGTCCGCATGGATTGTTGGCCTTCATTCAACGGACACTACGCCCCGCGATGCAACGATGCGTTTCCTCTTTGAGAGCGTCGATGCTTCCGCTGCTTGTTATTTCAACAACGACAACAACACCACAGACAGCGACAGCGGCACTATCGCCACCCTGTCGGATGACACGTTCATCACTCTGGCGGCGTACTATGATGGCGTCACCAGCATTGAGTTGTATGCCGATGACGTGTTGATCGAAACCATGACCGACATCACCGTCCCCGGCGCTGAGATGGCGTTGGGCTTCGGTTATTGGAACGGTGCTGCCGGTGCGGAAACCACGGACTTCGATTACGTCTTTGTTGCGAAGGAGCGTTAGTCATGCATACCAACTTGACAAAAGTTGGGGGCAAGTGGGCCGTCGAGGTTATCGGCGGTCCCGATGAAGAAACGCTGGTTAAGACCTTCTCTGGCCGTGAACATGCGACAAACCAGATCAGGCTGTGGGGCAACGGGCAGTCCGACTTGCCTGTTCTGAAGAAAAAGGGAGCCGCCAAGAAAGAGGCGGCTCCCAAGAAGGCCAAACCGAAAGCGAAGGCGAAATCGAAGAAGAAATAGCACTCACATATTGAGAGGAT
>Ga0208179_1000916_pt1 | contig 16485 bp, 12 predicted proteins | sample Malvired_Geostar_FD_184238 | JGI IMG/M metagenome (GOLD analysis project Ga0208179, IMG submission 184238) | Marine viral communities from the Global Malaspina Expedition - Malaspina viral metaG DeepMed_Geostar (SPAdes) (version 2) | ecosystem: Environmental > Aquatic > Marine > Oceanic | place...
ATGCCGGTGTTCACCAGCCTGCCGGCCTGGTTCGTGCTGCGCTTCGCGCTGGGCATATCGGTCGGCATCGCCTGGATCGCCAGCGAGGCGTGGCTGAATGCTATCGTGACCGACCGGAATCGCGGCAAGATGCTGGGGCTCTACGTCACCTGCTTCGCCGGCGGCTTCGCGCTGGGGCCGGTGATCGTCGGGACGGTGGGGCTGCAGGGGCCGGTGCCGTTCCTGATCGCCGCCGCGATCCTCGGTGCCTCGGCCCTGCCCTTGCCGCTGGCGCGCCACGCCCTGCCGCCAGTGCCGTCGCACGCGGCGGGGAACATCCTGCGGCTGATGCTGCTGGCCCCAACCATCATGCTGGCGGCGGCGATCAGCGGCCTGTCGGACGCCACCGTCTTCGCGTTGCTGCCGGTCTATGCGCTGCGTGTCGGCTTCGCGCCGGAAACCGCGGTGCTGCTGCTCTCCACCTTCCTGGCCGGCAATCTGGCGCTGCAGGTGCCGCTGGGCTGGCTGGCCGACCGGGTGAACCGCCGGCTGCTGCTGGCGATCTGTGGTGCTGCCGGCGTGCTGGGGCCGGCAGCCGTTGCGGCGGCGCTGGGTACACCGCTGGTCTGGCCGCTGCTGTTCGCCTGGGGCGGGGTGGTGATGGGCGTCTATACCATCGGCCTGTGCATGCTGGCCGAGCGGTTCGATACGGCGACGCTGTCCGGGGCGAACGCCGCCTTCGTCATGCTCTACAGCCTGGGCAGCATGTCCGGCCCGGTGCTGGGCAGCGCCGCGATGACGCTGTGGGACCCGCACGGCATGCTGGCGTTCGGCGCCGCCGCCAGCCTGCTGTTCCTGCTGATCGTGCTGGCGCGCGCCTGGTTCAGGGCCCGGAAGGTCAGGACCGGTTAGGTCAGGACTCGTTCAGGCTGACCACCTGGCAGAATTGCCGGCGGGCGGCCATGTCGTTGCAGGCTTTCGTTGCCGCCTCGCGCGTCGGGAAGGGGCCGGCCACCAGCCGGACGAAGGCACCACGCGTATCGCCGGTCCTGAACTCCGAATTGAACGGCCGCAGCGAGCCGAGCTGGCCGGGATAACGCTCCTTCAGAATCTCCCAGCCGCGTTCCGCCGCCGGAAGTTCGCGGTACGACCCCAGATGCAGGCCGAACTGCTCGCCGGGGCGCGCCGGGGCGGCGCTGGCGGTCTGCGGCTGGGCTTGCTGTTGCTGGGCGGCGGCGGGTGGCGGAGGAGCAGGCGGCTGCCCGGTCAGCGCCATCGGCGCGCCGCCGGTTGCCGACCGGGGCATGGTTGGTGTCTTTGTGGCCGGCGCCATCGGCGTGGCTGCCATCGGGGTAGGGGCCGCACCGGGCAGGCGCGCGGTGTTGGGCTGTGCGCCTGTCATCTGCTCCAGCCGGGCGAGCACGGCTTCGAGGCGCTGTACCAGCGCCGCCATGTCGCCGGGGGCTGCCATGGCGCCCGCACCGGCCGGCGGCACCGGCGGCGCCGGCGGCAGGGTCCGGGCCGCCGCAGGATCGACCGGCATTTCGGTGCTGCGCCCCAGCGAAGCCTGCCGGCTGTCGCCCTCGGTCATCGCCACCAGCTGGTCGTCCTTGGCCTCGCGCAGCTCGGCATGCTGGAAGCCGGCAAGTTCCTTGCGCTCGGAGCGGAACGGGAACTGCCGGGTGCGCAGCACGTAATTCTGCACGACCGGGGAATAGAACAGCGTCTCCAGCGTGTCGCCGCGCTGGCAGCCGATCTGGAAGGTGTTGAAGGTGCCGGCCTCGACCGTCACCTGGGCCTGGCCGGCGACCTCGCAGCGCTGCTCCATCTTCCAGCCGCCGGGCTGCTTTTCGCTGGACCCGGTGACCTCGAAGGCGACCTGCTCGCCCGCCATCAGCGGGAACAGGCCGGCCGGGTTGCCATCGACGATGTCCTGACGGCCGCGCCCCAGCTCAGGGTCGGCCGACCAGGAGAACATCGGCGAGACCAGATCGTAGCCGGTGGTCCAGATCAGCCCCTGATCGTTGGTCCAGACCACGCGGTCCGGTGTCGTGGTCAGCACCTGCTCGCGCATGGTGGCGTTGCCGATGCGATAGACGAAAGTATCGCCGGGGACATAGCGGGGCAGCGGTGCCGGCGGCAGCATCGCCTGCGCCGGCTTGCCCGATGCGGCCTGCGGGGCAGCAGCCTGCGGAGCGCCGGCTGTACTCGTTTGCGGTGCGGGGCTGGAAGAGAAGGTGTCGTTCACGAAGCCGGAAACCGTATCGCAGCCGCCCAGCAGCAGCGCCAGTCCGGCGAGCGTTATAGTGAGGCGGCCCTGTTTTGCCCACGGCTGTATCATGCTCATCGCCCCTGTCCTCCACCCTGCGCTGGCCGCGCGCGCTCTTCCCCCTGGCGCTTATCCGGCTCGCAGTCGGCCAAGAGTCTCATATAGCGGGCGAGTCCTGTCAAGGAATCGCCCTGCTTCAGGCCGTGAAATGCCGTAAAAATGAGGGGGTTGGCCCTGCTTTCCGCTAATCGGTCGTTGCGGTGCCGTAAAATTGCAACCTGCCGATTGACTCGCGGCGGACGCTTGCGCCACACTTGTATGTGACATTTACAAGCAAGGCACGGTCACCCTTTGGTGTCATTGGCATCGGCAGGGGGCACGTACCGAATGGAGAGCATGCATGTCTGGGACTGTCACGCCGTTGAAGCCGCGCAGCGTGCGCGATCAGGTCAGCGCCGGGGAATGGGATGCGCGGGTCGATCTGGCGGCCTGCTACCGGCTGGTGGCGCGGATGGGCTGGACGGACCTGATCTACACCCACATCTCGATGCGCGTGCCGGGGCCGGAGCATCATTTCCTGATCAACCCCTACGGGCTGATGTTCGACGAGGTGACGGCGTCCAGCCTGGTGAAGGTCGATCTCGACGGCAAGATCGTCATGGATACGCCCTACAGCTTCAACCCGGCCGGCTTCACCATCCACAGCGCCGTGCATGCGGCGCGTGAGGATGCGATGTGCGTGCTGCACACCCACACCGCGGCCGGCATGGCGGTGGCGGCGCAGAAGGGCGGGCTGCTGCCGATCAGCCAGCACGCCATGCGTTTCCATGACCGGATTTCCTATCACGACTATGAAGGCATCGCGCTGGATCTCGACGAGCGCGAGCGGCTGGTCGCCGATCTGGGCGACACCTATGCCATGATCCTGCGCAATCACGGCCTGCTGACCTGCGGGCGCAGCGTCGCCGAGGCCTTCACCATCATGTTCTATCTGCAGAAGGCCTGCGAGGCGCAGATCGCCGCGATGTCGAGCGGCGCCGAGCTGGCCATGGTGCCGCCGGACGTGGCGGAGCATGCCGCCCAGCAGTTCGAGCGCGGCGGCGAGAAGAGCGCCAGCCGGCCCTGGCAGGCGTTGCTGCGTACGCTCGACCGGGAGGATACGAGCTATCGCGACTGAGTGACGCGACTGACTGGCGCGGTTGGCCGGCCCGGCTGACTGGCGGATGGGCAGTTGACCGGCTTTTGGGCAGGCTGACGCCTCCGGCGCGCCACCTGAATGCCGGAAGCACCGCGCGGCGCTGCAGGCGATGTGTCATAACCTTCTGATCTGAAATGAGTTTTCGGCCCGTGGCGATTATTCGCGACAAAGATGCTGGGTGCCGCGCGAAACGGACCGGCTTTTGCGTAGTGGGTGCCCGGCCCGGCGGCGTTGAAAAATGGCGTTGAACACTGGCGTTGAATAGGGGATGGGGTGAGATGGTGCTGCCGAAGGCAGATGTCGTTCTGAAGAACGGCAGGATTTTTCAGGGGCTTCAGGACGGTTTCGTGGAGGCCCTGGCGGTCTGGAAGGGCCGCGTGCTGGCCGCCGGCAAGAGTTCCGAGATCGAGGCGCTGGTCGGCCCCGGTACCAAGGTCATCGACCTTGCGGGCCGCTGCGCCACGCCCGGCATCAATGACGGCCACCAGCATCTGCTGCCGTTCGGCATGGGGCTGCGCCAGGTCGATCTGTCGGCCAGCCAGGTGAAGACGCTGGACGAGGTGCTGAAGCGCGTGAAGGCCTTCGTCGACAAGGCGAAGCCGGGCGAGTGGATCTTCGGCGGCCGCTACGACCATTTCCATCTGGACGTGAAGCGCCACCCGTTCCGCGAGGAGCTGGACAAGGTCTCGCCGAACAATCCTGTCTATATCAAGCGCACCTGCGGCCATATGGGCGTGGCCAATTCGATGGCGCTGAAGCTGGCCGGCATCGACGAGAAGACGCCGCAGCCGACCGGCGGCTTCATCGAGACGCAGAATGGCCGGCTGACCGGCCTGATGCAGGAACGCGCGCAGGAACTGGTCACCAAGGCGATGCCGCCGCTGCCGATCGCCGATCTGGTGCGCGGCATCGAGGAGGGCGGCAATGTGTTCCGCAGCTACGGCATCACCAGCGTGATGGATGCCGGCGTCGGGCTGGTGCAGGGCTATGACCATTACCTGGCCTATCAGGAGGCCCGCCGCCAGCGCCGCCTGCCGGTGCGCACCTACATGTCGCTGACCGGCGGCCCGGCGGGCGTCATGGACAAGGCCTTCCCGCAGGGGCTGATGACCGGCGTCGGCGACGAATATCTGAAGGTCGGGTCGGTGAAGCTGTTCACCGATGGCAGCGCCGGCGGCAAGACGGCGGCGATGCGTCACCCCTACAAATGTTCCTGCGGCTCCATCGGCATCTTCATCTACAGCGATGGCGAGCTGAACGACTGGGTCGAGAAATACAACGCTCTCGGCTACCAGCTCTCCATCCACGCCATTGGCGATGCGGCCATCGACCAGGCGGTGAACGCGGTCGAGGCGGCGAATGCGAAGAACCCGGTCGCCGGCAAGCGCCACCGGGTCGAGCATTGCGGCTTCACCACGCCGGACCAGATAGCCGCGATGAAGCGTCTGGGCATGATCCCGGCGCCGCAGCCGATCTTCATCTACGAGTTCGGCGATCTCTATATCGAGGTGCTGGGCGAGGAACGGCCGGCGCAATCCTACCCGATGAAGGACTGGATCGCGGCCGGGCTGCACCCGATCGCCAGCTCCGATTCGCCGGTGTCGGACTTCAATCCGATGAAGAATCTCTATGAGATGGTGACGCGCAAGACGGATCGCGGCACGGTGATGGGCGCGGATCAGTGCATCACCGCCGAGCAGGCGATCAGCGCGATGACCTATAATGGCGCCTATGGCAGCTTCTCGGAAAGTGTTAAGGGCACGCTGGCGCCCGGCATGCTGGCCGATATCGCGGTGTTCGACCGCGACCTGTTCGCCGTATCGCCCGAGGACATCCTGCCGGCAGTGGCCGACATCACCCTCATCGACGGCGACATCGTTCACGACCGCAAGGGCGAGGTGCTTCATTGACCGCCCGGTTTGTGAAAGGCTGATCCGATGTCACGACACATCGCCCACCGTCTGCTGATCTCCATTCCCGTGCTGTTCGGCGTGCTGCTGATCGGCTTCCTGCTGCTGCAGGTCGTGCCCACCGATCCAGCCACCGTGCTGGCCGGCCCGACCGCGACCGCCGCCGATGTCGAGGCACTGCGCGAGTCGATGGGGCTGAACGAGCCGCTCTGGTACCAGTTCGGGCTCTATATCTTCCGCGTGCTGCAGCTCGATCTCGGCCGCTCGATCATCAGCAATTCCACCGTGGTCAGCGAACTGGCCAACACGGTCGGCCCGACGGTCGAACTGATGCTCGCCAGCCTGATCTGGGCGGTGCCGCTGGGCATCCTGATGGGGACCGTGGCCGCCGTGCGCCGGGGCCGGGTGACCGACCGTATCGTCATGGCCTTCTCGGTCGCCGGCGTATCGATGCCGATCTTCTGGTTCGGCCTGATGCTGATCCAGTATGTCGGCTTCAAGATGGAGCTGCTGCCCTTCCAGGGCCGTGGCGGGCCGCTGTGGTCGATTGACGGGCTGCGCCATATCGCGCTGCCGGCGATCACGCTGGGCGGCGTGTTCATCGGCCCGGTCGCGCGCATGACGCGCACCTCGCTGCTGGAAGTGCTGAACGCCGATTTCGTGCGCACCGCCCGCGCCAAGGGCGCGCCGGAGCGGCGGGTGGTGGTGAAGCACGCGCTGCGCAACGCGCTGATTCCCATCGTCACGCTGGTCGGCTTGCAGATCGGCTTCCTGCTGGGCGGTGCGGTGGTGACCGAAACCATGTTCGCCTGGCCCGGCGTCGGTCGGCTGGCGGTCGGCGCCATCGTGTCCAGCGACTTCCCGCTGGCGCAGGGGGCCATTCTGCTGCTCGCGGTTTCCTTCCTGCTGGTGAATTTGATCGTGGATGTGCTGTATGCCTATCTCGACCCGCGCGTCGGGCGGAAATAGGGGGCGACGAGAATGACCGAGGCAACCCAGACCCTGTCGCCCGCCGCTGCCCCCGCCACCGGGGCGTCCGGCACCCAGACGATCAAGCGCCTGTCGGCCTGGCAGCGCCTGCTGCGCGACAAGCCGGCGGTAATTGCCGGAAGCTTCCTGCTGCTGGTGGTGCTGGCGGCGATCTTCGCGCCCTATCTGACACCGTTCGATCCCTACGACACCAACATGCGCATGCGGCTGCGCCCGCCCGGCGGCGACTATCTGCTGGGCACCGACGCGCAGGGCCGCGATATGGTGACGCGGCTGCTCTACGGCATTCGCACGACGCTGCTGATCGGCTTCTGCGGCGTCATGCTGGGCGGGCTGATCGGCGCGGCGATGGGCATTATCGCGGCGTTCTACAAGCGCCTCGACAACCTCATCATGCGCATCGTGGACGTGCTGCTGTCCTTCCCGTCGATCCTGTTCGGCCTGGCCATCGCCGCCGTGCTGGGGGCGGGCATTACCAGCCTGATCATCGCGCTGACCATCGCCGCCATCCCGACCGTTGCGCGTATCGCGCGCAGTGCGGCCACGGTGGTGATGCAGAACGAGTACATGGAGGCGGGCCGCGCCATCGGCCTGTCGGACTGGACGCTGATCTGGCGCTATCTGGCGCTGAACTGCCTGTCGGGGATTTTCGTCTATCTGACCCTGCAGTTCGGCCAGACCATCCTGCTGGGCGCGGCTCTCAGCTTCCTGGGGCTGGGCGCGCAGCCGCCGACGGCGGAACTGGGTACGATGGCCGCCGAGGGACGCAATTTTCTTTTCTTCGCACCGCATGTCTCGACCATTCCAAGCTTCGCGATCTTCCTGATCGTGCTGGCCTTCAATGTGTTGGGCGATGCGTTGCGCGACGTCCTCGATCCGCGGATGAGACAATAAAGCCGCGACGGGGAATATAGGCCCGCCGCCGGTGGGTCTGGCGAAAGCCAAACATGAGAACGAGGAGGCTTAGATGAAGTTACGGAACACAGTTTGGGTGGCGGCGGGCGTTGCCGTTGCGGCAACGGCGGGGTTTGCCGCCCCGGCGATGGCGCAGAAGGAAATCTCGATCATCCGCACCATCGATACGGACCGCTACGATCCGCATCGCTCGACCGCGCGCTCGGCGGCGGAAATCCTGTTCATGGTCGGCGATACGCTGGTCGCGCTGGACTATGACCTGAAGACCGTGAAGCCGGGCCTGGCGAAGAGCTGGACCGTCTCCGAAGACGGCAAGACCTACACCTTCAACCTGAAGGAAGGCGTGAAGTTCTGCTCCGGCAAGGAATTCACCGCGCAGGACGTGGTGGACACCATCAACCGCTGGCGCGATCCGGCCACCAAGGGCGCCGTCACCTGGCGCGCCGGCCCGGTCAAGGAAGTCCGCGCCAAGGACAAGCTGACGGTCGAGTACGAGCTGACCAAGCCGTATTCGGAACTGCTGTTCCAGATGACGCAGCACTTCCACACCATCATCAATGTCGATCAGGTGAAGAAGCTTGGCGACGATTTCGGTGTGAAGGGCCTGGACACCACCGGTCCGTTCTGCTTCGACAGCTGGGAACCGCGCAACCAGACCGTGCTGACCAAGCACAAGGGCTATAACTGGGGCCCGGACTTCTACAAGAACAAGGAAGCCCAGGTCGACAAGATCACCTGGAAGATCGTGCCGGAAGAGAGCACCCGCGTCGCCTCGCTGCAGACCGGCCAGGCCGATGCCAGCCAGTATGTGCCCTACTGGTCGCTCGATCAGTTCAAGGCCAACTCCAAGATGTCGGTGACCCAGGCCGAGGCCTATTTCTGGACCTACTTCATGGGCTTCAAGATCACCCGCGATCTGATGGGTGACGTGCGCGTCCGCCAGGCGATGAACCTGGCCGTCGATGTCGAGGCGATCACCGATGCGGTGACCTTCGGCTATGCCACCCCGGCCAACACCTACATCTCGCCGGAAGTGCTGGACTTCGACAAGTCGGTGAAGACCGACACCTACAGCTATGACCCGGCCAAGGCAGCAGCCCTGCTGGACGAGGCTGGCTGGAAGCTGGGCGGCGACGGGTTCCGCTACAAGGACGGCAAGAAGCTGGCCCCGCTGATCTATGGCTTTAATGATACCTGGCCGCAGATCGTCGAGGCGGTGCAGGGCGATTTGCGCAAGGTCGGTATCGACCTGCAAGTTCAGATGTTTGACGCCACGGTCGTCTGGGGCAAGCTGGCGACGCAGGAATTCGACATGTTCACCATGTCGTTCCCCTATGTCTCCACCGGCGATGCGATGAACCTGTATTTCCGCTCGGCCAACATGCCGACTCCGAACCGCGTCAACTGGGACGACAAGGAGACCGACGCGCTGCTGGAGGCGGGTTCCTCCGCGCTGACCGACAAGGCGCGTTCCGAGGCGTTTGGCAAGGTGCTGCACAAGGTGCATGACGCCGCCGTGTGGATCCCGCTCTACCACGAGCCGCTGTACACCGTTGCCGGCGCGAAGATGCAGCCGGTGCGTGCGCACGGCATCTATGGTGCCGGTTTCTACAAGGGCATCGACCTCGCCCTGAAGTAATCGCGAACCGTCCGGGCGTGTCATCTGGCGCGCCCGGACGGGCCTTTTTCGAAAAATGATTCGTTAGAAAATTTACGAATAAACGGGGATGGACGGATTATGCAGACGATTGTGATCCGCAATGCCGACTACGTGATTGCCTGGGACGAGGCGTCGGGCAGCCATGCCTATCTGGAAGGGGCCGACGTCGCCTTCCAGGGTAACCAGTTCAGCTTCGTCGGCAAGGGCTATGCCGGTGCCGCCGACCGCGAGATCGACGGGCGCGGCCTGATGCTGATGCCGGGGCTGGTCAACATCCATTCCCACCCGACCTCGGAGCCCGGCAACAAGGGCCTGCTGGAGGAACTGGGCAGCCCGCGCCTCGGCCAGTCCTCGCTCTATGAATTCATGCCGGTGTTCCGGCTCGATCCGGCAGCGGCCCGCGCCGCCAGCATGGTGGCGATGAGCGAGCTGCTGAAAAGCGGCGTCACCACCATCACCGACCTGTCCGGCGCGCGCGAGGGCTGGGCCGACGACATGGCCTCGACCGGCATGCGCGCGGTGCTGTGCCCGATGTACCGCTCCGCCGCCTGGACCACGAAGGACGGCCATTCGGTCGAATATCAGTGGGACGAGGCCGCCGGCAAACAGGCCATGCAGCGCGCGCTCGATGTGGTCGATGCGGCGGCGAAGCACCCCTCTGGCCGGGTCTCGGGCATGCTCGGCCCGTCGCAGATCGATACCTGCACCGCCGATCTGATCCGCGACAGCTATGACGCGGCGGCCGAACGCGGCATCGCCGTGCAGCTGCACGCGGCGCAGAGCGTGGTGGAGTTCAACGAGATCACCCGCCGCCATGGCAAGACGCCGATCGAATGGCTGCAGTCGCTGGGCGTGCTGGGGCCGCAGATGATCATCGGCCATGGCATCTTCCTGAACGATCATCCCTGGCTGCACTGGCCGCAGGCCGACGATTTCGCGCTGCTGGCGGAGTCCGGCGCCTCGGTCGCGCATTGCCCGACCGTGTTCTCGCGCCGCGGCATCGCGCTCAACTGGGTGCATCGCTATGTGAAGGCCGGCATCAATCTGGGTCTCGGCACCGACACCTTCCCGCACAACATGATCGACGAGATGCGCATGGCCTGCCTTGCCGCGCGCATCCTGAAGGGCGACTTCACCGGCGCCTCCACCGCCGAGGTGTTCATGGCCGCCACGGTGGGCGGGGCGACGGCGCTGAAGAAGCCGGATATCGGCCGCGTCGCGGTCGGCATGAAGGCCGACTTCTCGCTGGTCGATCTGTCGCACCCCTACATGCAGCCGCTGCGCGAGCCGCTGCGCAGCCTGATCTATTCGACCTCAGACCGTGCCGTGCGCGACGTCTATGTCGATGGCCAGCAGGTGGTCAGCGACGGCAAGGTTCTGACCATCGATATCGAGGCCGCCATCGAGACCCTGCGCGAGGCGCAGGCCCGCACCATCGCCACCGTGTCCGAACGCGACTGGGCCAAGCGCCAGGTCGAGGACATGTCGCCGATGGTGTTCCCCGTCAAATCCGTCCTGTCCAGCCCCCAGCCGGTGATCAAGAGCGCCTGATGAGCGAAACCGCTTCCCCGCCGACCGAATCCGCCCAGCCGCTGCTCGATGTGCGCGGCCTGGTGACAGAGTTTCATTCCAGCGAAGGCGTGTTCAAGGCCGTCGATGATATCAGCTTCTCCGTCGCGCGCGGCGAGACGCTGGGCATCGTCGGCGAATCGGGCTGCGGCAAGAGCGTCACCTCGCTCTCCGTCATGGGGCTGATCCCGCGCCCGCCGGGGAAGATTCCGGCCGGCGAGATCGTCTTCGAGGGGCGCGACCTGCTGACGCTCTCGTCGCGCCAGATGCGCGATGTGCGCGGCAACGACATCTCGATGATCTTCCAGGAACCGATGACCAGCCTGAATCCGGTCTATACGGTCGGCCAGCAGATCATGGAAGGCATCCTGCTGCACGAGAACATCTCGGAGGCGCAAGCGCGCGAGCGCGCCATCGAGATGCTGCGCCTGGTGCGCATTCCCTCGCCGGAAGGCCGGGTGGACGACTTCCCGCACCAGATGTCCGGCGGCATGCGCCAGCGCGTGATGATCGCGATGGCGCTGGCCTGCAATCCGAAGCTGCTGATCGCCGACGAACCGACGACGGCGCTGGACGTGACCATCCAGGCGCAGATTCTCGACCTGATGCGCGACCTGCGCGAGCGCACCGGCACGGCGATCATGCTGATCACCCACGATCTCGGCGTGATCGCGGAACTCGCCGACCGCGTCGTCGTCATGTATGCCGGCAAGGTGGTGGAGGAGGCGCGTGTCGGCGATCTGTTCACCGATCCGCAGCATCCCTACACGCTGGGCCTGCTGGGCTCGATCCCCAAGCTGGATGTGGAAGAGGAGCGGCTGGCCACCATCGAAGGCAGCGTGCCGAACCCCTACAACATGCCGGCGGGCTGCAAGTTCAACCCGCGCTGCCCCTTCGCTGACGACAAATGCCGGCAGGAAGTGCCGGCGCTGGCCGAGGTGAAGCCCGGTCACAAGGTCGCCTGCTGGAAGGCGCCGCTCGAAGACACCATCCTGTGAGGCGCGAGATGAACGAGCAGAGCACTCCCGGCGCCCGCAAGGCGATCCTGAAAGTCGAACGGCTGGTGAAGCATTTCCCGATCACCAAGGGAATCGTGCTGCAGAGCCAGGTCGGCGCCGTGAAGGCGGTCGATGATGTCAGCTTCCATATCAATGAGGGCGAGACGCTGGCCGTGGTCGGCGAATCGGGCTGCGGCAAATCCACCACCGGCCGCCTGATCATGCGGCTGATCGAGCCGACCTCGGGCAGCGTCGAATTCGACGGCACCGACATCACCACCCTGAAGGGGCGGGAGATGCGGATGATCCGCCGGCAGATCCAGATCATCTTCCAGGATCCCTATGCGTCGCTGAATCCGCGCATGACGGTCGGCGACATCATCGCTGAGCCGCTGGAAGTGCATGGCATCGCGCACGGCAAGGAAAAGCGCGCGCGGGTCGAGGAATTGCTGAAGGTCGTCGGCCTGTCGCCCTGGCACATGGTGCGCTACCCGCACGAATTCTCCGGCGGCCAGCGCCAGCGCATCGGCGTCGCCCGCGCGCTCGCCGTGAATCCGAAGCTGATCGTGTGCGACGAGCCGGTCTCGGCGCTGGACGTGTCGATCCAGGCGCAGGTGGTGAATCTGCTGCAGGATCTGCAGACCCAGTTCGGCCTCGCTTACATGTTCATCGCCCATGATCTGGCGGTGGTGAAGCACATCGCCGACCGGGTCGCGGTCATGTATCTCGGCAAGATTGTCGAGCTGGCGGACAAGAAGACGCTCTACGATTCGCCGCGCCATCCCTATACCCAGGCGCTGCTATCGGCGATCCCGGTGCCCGACCCGTCGGTGAAGCCGGAGCGCATGCTGCTGGATGGCGACGTGCCCAGCCCGATCAACCCGCCGTCCGGCTGCCGCTTCCACACCCGCTGTCCGCATGCGCGCGAGCGCTGCAAAGTCGAGGATCCGGCCTTCCTGGATATCGGCGGCGGGCATCAGGTGGCCTGCCATTTCTGGAACGAGATCGAGGTGCCGAAGGCGGTGAAGGCGATCAAGGCCGGCAACGCGTCGGATCATTATCTGCCGCGCCTTGAGGCCTATCGCAAGGCGACCGAGAAGATGAAGGCGGCCGCCGAGAAGGCAGGCTGACACATAAAGGCGACCCATAAAGGCGACAGGGGAGGCGAGGATGGCTGATTTCGACCTGGTGATCCGTGGCGGGACCGTCGTCACGGCCTCCGACACGGTGGTCTGCGATGTCGGCGTGAAGGACGGCGTGATCGTGGCGCTGGGCAGCAGCCTGGCGAAGGGCGCACGCGAGATCGACGCCACCGGCAAGCTGGTGCTGCCCGGCGGCATCGACAGCCATGTCCATGTCGACCAGCTCTCCTCCAGCGGCGCCTATACCGCCGATACCTTCCTGTCCGGCACGCGTTCGGCGATGTGCGGCGGGACCACCGGCATCATCCCCTTCGCCGCCCAGTACAAGGGCCAGAGCCTGCGCCAGACGGTCGAGGATTATCACGCCAAGGCCGATGGCCAGGCGATGACCGACTATGCCTTCCACCTGATCATCTCCGACCCGACGGAGAGCGTCATCGGGCAGGAACTGCCGGCCCTCATCAAGGACGGCTATACCTCCTTCAAGATCTACCTGACCTATGACGCGCTGAAGCTGAACGACCGGCAGTTCCTGGAAGTGCTGGCCGCCGCCCGCCGCGAGGGCGCCATGGTCATGGTGCATGCCGAGAACCACGACATGATCGCCTGGCTTTCGGAAAAGCTGCTGGAATTCGGTCATACCGCGCCGAAATTCCACCGCGTCGCGCACGCCAACATCGCCGAGGGAGAGGCGACCAACCGCGCCATCGCGCTGGCGGAGCTGGTGGACCAGCCGATCCTGATGGTGCATGTCTCGGCGAAGGAGGCCATCGACCGTATCCGCGAGGCCAAGGCGCGCGGCGTGAAAGTGTTCGCCGAGACCTGCCCGCAATATCTGTTCCTGACCGAGGATGATCTCGACAAGGACGGGTTCGAGGGTGCCAAATGTATGTGCTCGCCGCCGCCGCGCGACAAGGCGAACCAGGAATTCGTCTGGCAGGGGCTGGCCGACGGAACCTTTGACGTGTTCTCGTCCGACCATGCGCCCTATCGTTATGACAGCCCGACCGGCAAGCGCGTCGGCGGCGCCGATACCAGCTTCAAGAAGGTGGCGAACGGCGTGCCGGGGCTGGAAATCCGCATGCCGATGCTGTTCAGCGCCGGCGTGCTGACCGGGCGCATCGACATCAACAAGTTCGTCGCACTCTGCTGCACCAACCCGGCCAAGATGTACGGTCTTTATCCGCGCAAGGGCACCATCGCGGTCGGCGCCGATGCCGACATCGCAATCTGGGATGCGGAAAAGAAGGTCACCATCTCCATCGACATGCTGCATGACGATATGGACTACACCCCCTATGAGGGGCATGAGGTGACCGGCTGGCCGATCATCAGCATGGTGCGCGGCACCATCGTCTGGAACGATGGCGAGGTTCTCGCCAAACCCGGCGACGGCAAATTCCTGCGCTGCGACGTGCCCGCCACCGCGCGGCCGCGCGGCACCAGCGTTCACGGCTTCAACCCGACCTCGGGCGACTACATCAAGTTCTGACAGAGGATATAAGAAAATGGCCCGCATCCTGACCGCCGCCGCCGCCCAGATGGGCCCCATCGCGCGCGCTGAATCCCGCACCTCCTGCGTCAACCGCATGATCGAGATGATGCGCGAGGCGAAGTCGCGCGGCGTGCGCTACATGGTGTTCCCGGAACTGGCGCTGACCACCTTCTTCCCGCGCTGGTACATGGAGGACTGGAAGGAGGTCGAGACCTTCTTCGAGAAGCAGATGCCGACCAAGGAAGTACTGCCGCTGTTCGAGAAGGCGGCGGAGTGGGGCATCGGCTTCTATCTGGGCTATGCCGAGCTGACCGAGGATGGCCACCATTTCAACACCTCGATCCTGGTGAACGACAAGGGCCGTATCGTCGGCAAGTACCGCAAGGTGCATCTGCCCGGTCATTCCGAGCATGAGCCGCACCGCCCCTGGCAGCATCTGGAGAAGCGCTATTTCGAGCCGGGCGATCTCGGCTTCCCGGTCTGGCGCACCATGGGCGCCATCCACGGCATGGCGATCTGCAACGACCGCCGCTGGCCGGAAACCTACCGCTCGATGAGCCTGCAGGGGGCGGAGATCATCTCGCTCGGCTACAACACACCGGACGAGAACACCTCCGCCTTCGAGCCGAAGCATCTGCGCAACTTCCACAACGACCTCGTCGTGCAGGCCAGCGCCTATCAGAATTCCTGCTACGTCATCGCCACCGCGAAGGCCGGCATCGAGGAAGGTGTCGGCATGATCGGCGGCTCGCTGATCGCACAGCCTTCCGGCGAGATCGTCGCCAAGGCGCAGACGCTGGAGGACGAGCTGATCGTCGCCGATCTGCGCCTCGACCTGGTGCAGATGGGCAAGGAGACGGTGTTCAACTTCGCCAAGCACCGCCGTATCGAGCATTATGGCCGCATCACCAGCCAGACCGGCGTCGAACTGCCGCCGGAAGCCGAGATCGAGGGCGAGGACGTGCTGTCCGGCAAGTGAAGGGGAGCCTCACTTTCCTTCGCCCCGGAAGGGTAGAGGCCAAGGGGGATTATAAAAGGTCCCTCGCCCCGGAAGGGGAGAGGGATGACGAGGCTTGGCGAAGGAACTGAGCCTAGCCGAGGCTGGGTGAGGGGAGACCGGTTCCGTCCTTGGCCTTCCCCCTCACCCAGCTCCGCCTAATCTCGGCTGCCGCCTCGATAAGGCTGCGCAACCCTCTCCCCCCCTTTGGCAAACGATAGCTGATGGCGATAGGTCGCCATCAGCGGGGGGCGAGGGATAGATTATGACGGGAGAGTTTTTTTCAGGAGGCAAGGCGCCATGAAGATCCTGGTCATCAATCCGAACACCACCCAGTCGATGACCGATACCATCGGCCATGCGGCGGCGAAGGCGGCGGCACCCGGCACGGTCACGGTGACGGTGCAGCCGGACAAGGGGCCGGTCTCCATCGAAAGCCAGTATGACAGCGCGTTCTGCGTGCCCGGCATGCTGGAGATCATCCAGGCGGCGGAAGAAGAGGGCGGCTATGCCGGCTATGTCGTCGCCTGCTTCCGCGATCCGGGGCTGGAGGCGGCGCGCGAGATCGCAACCGGCCCGGTCATCGGCATCTGCGAGGCGGCGATGCATGCCGCCAGCATGCTCGGCAAGGGCTTCTCGGTCGTCAGCACGCTGAAACGCTCGGCCAAGGTGCAGTACGACCTCGCCCGCAAATACGGCTTCATCGACCAGCTGATGAGCGTGCGCGCCGCCGGCGTGCCGGTGCTGGAGCTGGAAGACGCGCATTCCGGGGCCGCCGACAAGGTGAAGGCGGAGACGCTGAAGGCGATCGAGGAAGATGGCGCGGAATGCGTGCTGCTGGGCTGCGCCGGCATGGTCGATCTGGCGCAGCGCCTGACCCAGGAAACCGGTATCCCGGTGATGGATGGCGTCACGGTGGCGGTCAAGATGGTCGAGGCGCTGGCCGGGCTCGGCCTCGGTACCTCGAAGATCGTCTCCTACGCCCCGCCGCGAGAGAAACCCTATACCGGCGCCTTTGCGGGGAATGCGCCCGGCCCGGGTCGGAAAAAGGCGGCGGAATAGAAAAGCTCCCCCCGTCATTCCCGCCCGTCATCCCGATGAGGGGAGCGGGAATCCACGGGTCGGCTGTCCCCATTGTCGGTGTAGGCAACCTAGCGTGGGCCTCTATCGGGCGAACCCGTCAGAGGCGACGCAAAAGATAACGTGGGATTACGGTGCGGGTTCCAACTCATGGACCGGAACCACGCGCACGGTGCTGCCGTCGGCGGTCAGCGCCAGCCGGCCATGCTTCAGCGCCAGCGCGTCGGCGCCGAAAATCTCCCGGCGCCAGCCGCGCAGGGCGGGCGTATCGGCATTGTCGTCG
>Ga0208179_1000918_pt1 | contig 16437 bp, 16 predicted proteins | sample Malvired_Geostar_FD_184238 | JGI IMG/M metagenome (GOLD analysis project Ga0208179, IMG submission 184238) | Marine viral communities from the Global Malaspina Expedition - Malaspina viral metaG DeepMed_Geostar (SPAdes) (version 2) | ecosystem: Environmental > Aquatic > Marine > Oceanic | place...
GAACAGCAACAGAACCCCGCCCATGGGGTGGGGCTGGCGCACGACCCGCAGGGTGCGGCCGTCAGGCAGGCTCCACAGGTCGTCGGGGCTGGAGCCCAGGGCCTCGTAGCGGTCGAGCTCGGCTGCCCGCCATTTCACGTAGTCCGCGGTCTCCGGCAGCCGGCGGCGCTGGCGCAGGCGGTCGAGCAACTCGCCATGACCGGGACGCTCCCCCAGCCAGGCCGGCTCCAGGCCCCACAGCTCGGCGAAGGCCGTGTTGTGGAAGATCATCTTCTTGTTGGCGCCGAAGATGGCGACGGCGTCGGCGATGTGATTGAGCGTCTCGTCGTGGGCGGCCACGTGGCGCTTGAGCGCCTCGCGCATCTCCTCGGCCTCGGTGGCGTCCTCGGCCCAGACCCCGACCCCGCCGCCTTCCAGCGGCCGGGCGGTGATGTGGAAGGCGCGGCGTCGTCCGCCGAGCGTCAGCCAGCGGGTGGTCTCACGAACCTGGGCCAGGTTGGCGGCTTCGCTGGCGATTTCGTCGGCGGCCTTGTCCAGGGTCAGGCCCTTGGCCGCGGCCTCGTCCAGGCTTGTGGCGTCCACGGCGGCCAGCCAGGCGGCGTTGACCCAGACCGGCGCGCCGTCGGCCGAGGCGATCCAGGCGGGGCCGGGGCGGGCGTCCAAGAGGGCTGCGAACCGCGGCGCGGTGGGCAGGCCGGCGTCCTCGCCGATCACCGCCGACAGCCGGAGCCAGGCCAGGGCCCCGGCCGCCCGACCTTCCACCGAGACGACGCCAGCGGGCCCGCGCACCTCGAAGGCGCAGGTTTCGCCGCGCTCGAACAGGGCGCGCAGGCGACGCGCGTGATCGGGGTCGGCCCGCATCAGGGCGTTGACCAGCCCCTGGGCGTCGGCGTCCTTGAGCGACAGGGCCGCTGCGCAGACGCAGAGGCTTTCCTCGCCCGAGGCCAGCAGGGCTCGGCCGTCCTCGACAGCGAGCAGGGCGGAGTCGAAGGCCTCGGCCGAGGACTGGGCGACTTCGGCGCGCATTTCCAGTTCGGCGACTCGGGCTCTGAGGGCGAGCAGGCGCACCTGTCCCTGACGCTGCTGGGCCAGGGCCCAGAGCGTGGCGCAGATGGCCAAGCAGACCGCACCGGCGGCCGCCGCCAGGATCAGTTCATGCGCGTTCATCACCACTCCATCAGCGCCGTCCGCGCCGATGCGAATCACCCATTTTCCAACATAGGACCCAAAACGGTTCACCGCACCCGCGGCACGTTTCCTCAGGCCGCCGTTTGAGCGACAATGGCCTGATGAGCGCCATTCTCTATCCCGTCGCCCGCGACGCCGAGGCCGCGCTCGCCGCCCCGGTGGGACGCGCGGCCCGCGCCCGGGAGGCCCAGGCCCTGGCCGGCGGCGAGGCTGTCGAGTTCCTCACCCGGTCGGTCGGTCCCGAATTCGCCACCCGCGAAGCCGCCCTGGACGTCTATGCCGGGCGCATCGAGGATGATCGTCCAGGCCACTTGCGCAGCCTGCCGCCCGAGGATCGCTATTGCCGGCTGTCCGAACTGGCGGCCCAGGTGGGCGGCCGACGGCGCGTGCTCGCCCAGGCGCAGCCGACCTTGCGCGATGGCCGCCGCTGGCCGACCCCGCCGGACCAGCCGGTGGCCACAGTCTGGCGGCTGCAGATCTCGTTCTGGCGGATCGGGGCTGCGGCGGAAATCCCGCTGGATGGCCCCCAGGCCCGGCGGGTCCGCCGCGGCGGCGGTGAGGCCGATCGTGAAACCCTGAACGCCCTTACCCGCCAGCCCCTGCGGCCCTTCCGTCCCCAGCAGCCGCTGGACATCGGTCTGTTCGAAATTCGAACGCCGGAAGACCCCCACATCGTGATCGCCGACGAATGACACCATCAGCATCGGGCCTGGCCCCCAGCCTGGACGACATGGCCGCCATGGCGCAGGCCGCGTTTGCGCGCCTGCCTGAAGCCTTCCGCAGCATGACCGGCCATGTTCTGTTCCGGGTCGATGATTTCCCCGACGAGGAGACGCTGGCGGCCCTGGAGATCGAGGATCCCTTCGACCTGACCGGCCTCTATCACGGGGTCGATCTGGCCCATCGCTCGGTGCTCGACCCCGAGGTCCATCCCTCGATGGTCTTCCTCTATCGCCGGCCGATCCTGGATGAGTGGGCGGCCCGTGGCGATGTGACCCTGGAGGAGTTGGTCGGCCATGTGCTGGTCCACGAGATCGGCCACCATTTCGGCCTGTCCGACGACCAGATCGACGCCATCGAGGCCGCCGCGGACTGAGGCCGAAGAGCTCCAATCATGAAAGTGACGCCCCCGTCATCTTCTTGACTGAACGACGTTCATGTGGCTGACTGAGCCTCAGACAGATGGGCTGCCCGCAAGGTGCGGAGCCGGGGCCGCAGAGCCTGCCCGATCTTCCTGGAGGACGAGTTCATGGCCGCTGACGGCAACATCACCAAGGACATCATCTACGACGCCGTGTCGCCGGACGACTTCGAGTCGATGCTGGAGCTGGACCGCTACAACGCCCGCTCCACGGCCTTCGACAAGATCATCTCGGCCACCCACGACCATTTCTGGGATCCGCTCGACAAGAAGTACATCGACTTCGACGAGCCCTTCGACATGGAAAATCAGATGATCCTGCCGGAGGACATGATCATCTCCATGTCCACCGATTATGTCTCCAATCACCTGACCGACTGGAAGACCCGCGTCCGCTTCGTGAACCAGTCGGCCCTGCGGTCCTTCTCCTCGATCCTGCATGGCGAGCAAGGCGCGCTGAACCTGTCGGCCAGCCTCTGCCATGTGCTGAAGGACCAGGGCGCCCAGGAATACGCCGCCAACCAGACCCGCGAGGAAGCCCGCCACGTCACCGGCTTCGCCAAGTACATCAAGGCCCGCTGGGGCCGGCCGGTGGAATGCGGCCCGACCTTGAAGACCCTGCTGGTCGACATCATCGGGTCCCCGGAGGTCTATAAGAAGATCATCGGCATGCAGATGCTGGTGGAAGGCCTGGCCATGGGCGCCTTCGCCACCTTCTTCAACAATATCAATGACCCGACCGGCAAGAAGCTGCTTCAGCTGGTGATGACCGACGAGGCCTTCCACCACAAGTTCGGGAAGATCTGGGCCGATCGCACCATCCCGCACCTGAACGCCGAAGAGCACGCCATCATCGAGGACTGGGCCGCGCACTGCTTCCAGACCTTGCTGTTCAACCTGGTCTCCCCCAGCCAGCAGCGCGACCTCTATGAGGAGTTCGGCCTGGATCCGGACAAGGTGATCGCCGAGATGGCCGAAATGGTCACCGACGAGACCCGCCGGGAGAATATGAAGGAGCAGACCAACATCTTCCGCGTGCTGGTGAAGACCCTGCTCAACGCCGGCATCATCACCGACCGGACGCGCGCCTTCTACGCCATCTATGTGGACATGGATGAGCTCAAGGCCGAGGGCGACCGCATGGTCGGCGACGACATCGCCGAGGAGGGGATCAAGTACCTCCAGGAGATCAACTTCAAGGATCGCCGCGCCTCTCCGCTGACCATCGCGGCCGAATAGGCCAAGGCGTCCTCTAGGACCTCGAAACGCCCGTCGGACCTCCGGCGGGCGTTTTTCGTGGCCCGGCGCCGCAAAATTGACGCCGGCGTCACGTATTCCTTTGACGAACACCGGTCTGAGGAGTCAGGCTGGTTCCAAAGCCAGAGAGACGTCCGCCGAGCGTAGATCGGAGCAAGGGCGCCCAAGCTTTCCCAAACCCCAGGAGGAACGAATGGCCGCTGACGGCAACATCACCAAGGACCTGATCTACGACGCCGTGGCGCCGGACGACTTCGAGTCCATGCTCGACCTGGACCGCTACAACGGCAGGTCCACGGCCTTCGACAAGATCATCTCCGCCACCCACGACCACTTCTGGGATCCGCTCGACAAGAAGTACATCGACTTCGACGAGCCCTGGGACATGGACAACCAGCCCCTGGTTCCCGAGGAGCTGAACGTCGCCCTGCAGACCAAGTATGTCAGCGATCATCTGAACACCCCGAGCCTGCGCGCCCAGTTCATCAACAAGTCGCTGCTGCGGTCCTTCTCCTCGATCCTGCACGGCGAACAGGGCGCATTGAACCTGTCGGCCAGCCTCTGCCACGTGCTGCTGGATCAGGGGGCGCAGGAATACGCCGCCAACCAGACCCGCGAAGAGGCCCGCCACGTCACGGCCTTCGCCAAGTACATCAAGGCCCGCTGGGGCCGGCCGGTGGAATGCTCCAAGGTCCTGCAGGACCTGCTGGTCGACATCATCGGTTCGCCGGAGGTCTATAAGAAGATCATCGGCATGCAGATGCTGGTGGAAGGCCTGGCCATGGGCGCCTTCGCCACCTTCTACCAGAAGCTCAACGACCCCCTGGGCCGCAAGCTGATGCAGCTGGTGATGACCGACGAGGCCTTCCACCACAAGTTCGGGAAGATCTGGGCCGACCGGACCATCCCCAAGCTGACGGCGCAGGAACACGAGATCATCGAGGACTGGGCGGCCCACTGCTTCCAGGTGCTGCTGTTCAATCTCGTCTCCCCCAGCGAGCAGCGCGACCTCTATGAGGAGTTCGGCCTCGATCCCGACAAGGTGCTGGAGGAAATCCAACTGCTGGCCACCGACGAGGCCCGCCGCGAGGACATGAAGGAATCGACCAACATCTTCCGGGTGTTGATCAAGACCCTGCTGAACGCCGGCATCATAACCGACCGCACCAAGGCCTTCTACGGCATGTATGTGGACATGGATGAGCTGAAGTCCGAGGGCGACCGCATGGTCGGCGACGACATCGCCGAGGAAGGCATCGTCTATCTGCAGGCCATCAACTTCAAGGAACGCGCCCTGAAGCCGGTGACCATCGCCGCCGAATAGGCCGCCCTTTCGAGGCCAAGTTTTGGACGCCCGCCGGCTGGTCCGGCGGGCGTCCTTGTTCCGGGCGCATTGTTTTTTTAGGGTCTGCGCCATGCAGACCCGCTCCCTCCGCCGCGCCGCCAGCCTTTTCGCCCCCGCCGCCGCCCTGGCCGCGGCGGTTCTGAGCCTGGCCGCGCCCGCCGCCGCCAAGGCGCCCGAGCCCGCCAGCCGGGTCGAGCTGACCAGCATGACCGGCCGCTGGTACGAGGTGGCCCGCACCCCCAACGCCATGCAGAAGGCCTGCGAGGCCGCCACCGCCGACTGGACCCGCTCCGGCGCCGGCTATTCGGTGGTCCAGACCTGCCGCCGCGGCGCCCCAGACGGTCCGAAGAAGGAATGGAAGGCCAGCGCCACCCCGGTCGACCCGGTGAAGAACGCCAAGTTCAAGCTCAGCTTCTTCGGCGGGGTGATGAAGCAGGAATACTGGATTCTCGACCACCGCGCCGACCAGGGCTGGCTGATCATGGGCACGCCGGGCGGCAACTATGTCTGGCTGCTCTCCAAGGCGCCCCAGCTCAGCACCGCCGTCCGCAACCAGGCCATCGCCCGCATCAAGCAGCTCGGCTACGACCCCGCCACCCTGGAATTCCCGCAACAGGCAAGGTGAGGCGCAGCATTTGTCCCGAAGACGTGCCTACAAGGCAAAGCGCCTCTCTTCCTGACGCGCGGGGTGATTGCACGTTGCACCACATCACGGGGTAGCGCCTCGCCTGCGACCAGCCCGGAGTGGGTTTCCGCTACGCCAATCGTTGGGTCTGGGGATTGAGGCCGCCCATGCTAGCGAAGGCGTTCGCGGACCGGCAAGCGCCAGATCTACCGAAGGTCTGACGAGGCGTAGACTCGACTCTGACGCGCAAATCGGCTCACGATCGAAGTCCGCTGCGGCGTAGGAGTCGATGTCGGCTCATCGACCAACTGAAACCGCTGCGAGTGGCGTGGCCCGGCAACCGGAGGGAGTCCGGTCGTCTGAGGGAGTGCGGATGCACCAACCCTATGGGAAAGCCACACGCCACACATCGACGTTTCTAGAGCGCCGTGGTGAGCCGAACCGAAATCCCAAGGCAGCGGTGCAAAACTGCCAAGGGTGGCCTAAACCGCTAATCCTTGGATCAGCGGCGCGCCGCGATCCGGAGGATATACCTTGAAAAAGGCCCTTCAGGTCGTGGTCTCAGTGAGGTTGAACGTCGCGGCGTGCATCTGGGCGGCAACGCCTATCGTGCTCTCCGCTATGGCGTATCTTCTGCGCTAGACCCGCGGGGGTCCTCTAGGACTCCCGCACCTAGCCTTTGTGCGGCTTTCCATGGCCAACCGGACGACCGAACTTCCCGGCTCAGGCTTCCGATGCTCCCTTTTGGGTATGTCCACTAGGTTGCCAAGGACGCGATGAAACACCGCGTTAGCATCTTCCCGCTTGCCGTATTCAGAGGGGCTATCGGTAATGGCTGAGGAATACTCCACTTACGACTTCAACCCTCAGTCGTTGCCACCCGAGCTGCTGCAAAACATCGGCTTCGTCGCCATGGCGGCGGCGCAATTAGACGCGAACCTTCAAGACCTGATCGCGGGCCTATTGGACGCGGACATCATCGAAGCCAAGGCCTTGGCGCTCCACATGGCCGCGCCCCTTAAAGACCAAGTGATACGATCCCTGATCGGCCTCAACGCCGCTTCCGCCGAGGCAATAGACGAAGCCGACGAGCTGATGGACCGCGTGAAGGATGCGCTGGATAGGCGGAATGTGATCGTTCACAACTCTATCGTTGCGCGCCCAGACGGAAGCTTCTGGAGCGTGCGTGAGAAATCACGTGGCGATGTCGTCGCCGAACTCCAGCCAATCCTAGCCGAGTCAATTGAGGAGGATGCGGCGTTGATCTATCGCGTCAGCATCGAGGTCATTAAGTTCATGCAAGCCTACGGTATCTCGCCGCGGGATCGTGAGCATCGCAACTTGGTTACGATCAACCGGGGCAAGAAGGCACGACAGGACCGCATTAACGCCCGCCGAAACGAGCGGATCAACAGGGACTGACTAAGCGCGAACCTGGAACGCGCTCGGATCGGTCTGCTTAGTCATGCACACCGCCCTTGTCTCCGGAACGAAGGCGGAACAAGATGGCCGCATGGATCTGGTTCTGACCACCTGCACGCCGGTCTCGCGGCCTGAGATCACCCAGGCGGTGACGCGCGGCGCGGCGCGGTTGCTGGCAGCGCTGGGCTATGCGCCGCTGACCGAGGTCTGCCTGCCCAATGGACGCCGGGCCGACCTGATGGCCTTGGGCCGCCGCGGCGACCTGTTCATCGTCGAGGTGAAGTCGAGCCTGGAGGATTTCCGCACAGACCTGAAGTGGCGGGAATATGAGCCCTATTGCGACGCCTTCGCCTTCGCCGTGGCCCCGGAATTTCCCAAGGAGGTCCTGCCGGACGACCCGGGCCTGATCGTCGCCGACGCCTTTGGCGGGGCGGTGCTGCGCGAGGCGCCGGTGGCCAGCCTGGCCGGCGCCCGGCGCAAGGCGCTGACCGTGGCCTTCGGGCGACTGGCGGCCCTCCGGGCTGGGGCCGCCCTCAGCCTCTGAGGGTCAGCGCGGGGCGCGCTTGGCCAGAATCCGCTGCAGGGTGCGGCGGTGCATGTTCAGCCGCCGGGCGGTCTCCGAGACATTGTGGCCGCACAGCTCATAGACCCGCTGGATATGCTCCCAGCGCACCCGGTCGGCGCTCATGGGGTTTTCCGGCGGGGCGGCCACGTCGCCGGGCAGGGCCAGCAGGGCGCGGGCCACGTCATCAGCGTCGGCGGGCTTGGAGAGATAGTCCACGGCGCCGGCCTTCACCGCGGCCACGGCGGTGGCGATATTGCCATAGCCGGTCAGCATGATGATCTTGGCGTCGGGGCGGGCCTCGCGCACGGCCTCCACCACCTTCAGGCCGGTGCCGTCCTCGAGGCGCATGTCCAGGACGGCGAAGGCCGGGGGATAGACCTTCACAGCCGCCAGGGCCTCGGTGACGCTGGCGGCCAGCACGGGCTCAAAGCCACGGCCTTCCAGGGCGCGGCCGAGCCGGGTGCGGAGGGCCGTGTCGTCATCCAGAAGCAGTAGGCTCTTGTCTGGCAAGACCTCGATCTGGGTGCTCAAGTCGCTCATGAACCGCCACCCGCGCGTGCGGGCCTCCCTCCGTGCGTGTATCGATACTGGGGTGCACTGGCGCCGAACTGCAAGTCCCAACGGCTTCTGGGTCAAGCATGGTCAAGCTCTATCCGAGCCCGCGGCCAGCGAACCGTGACCACCGCCCCCCGGGGGCGGCCGTTCTGGAAACTCACCACTGCGCCGGTGCGCTCCAGGAGCGTCTTGGAGATGAAAAAGCCCAGGCCCATGCCGATATGGCCGGTGCGAGAGCCTTCCGCCCCCGGACGGCTCGTCACATAAGGCTCGCCGAGGCGGGCCAGAATCTCCGGGGCGAAGCCCGCGCCGTCGTCGCGGACCTCCAGGGCGACGGCGTCAGCGTCGAAGCGGGCGGTGACCAGCACCTCCGAGGCGGCGAAGTCCACGGCGTTCTCCACGAAGGAACTGATGGCGTGGATCACCTCGGGCATACGGGCGAGGCCCGGCTTGCGCACGCCTGGCGCGCCGGTGACGATGGCCTCAAGCCGCACCCCCTTCACGTCACGATGGGGCTCGATCACCTCCTGCAAGAGCTGAAGCAGGCTCATGCGTTCGTGAACCTGGTCCGAGGCGTCGGGAGCTTCGGTCAGCCGCGCGAGGATTTCGCGACAGCGCTGGGCCTGGGCCATCAGCAGGTCGGCGTCCTCGCGGATCTGGGGCGTGGTCGCCTCCCGGGCCATTTCCTTGGCGACGATGGCGATGGTGGCCAGGGGGGTGCCAAGCTCATGGGCCGCCGCCGCCGCCAACCCGCCCAGGGCCGTCATGCGCCGCTCGCGGGCCAGCACCGCCTGGGTGATGTCCAGAGCCAGGGCGCGCCGCGCAGTCTCCTGGGCGGCTTCGCGCACATAGGCCGCCGTCACCGCCAGCCCCAGCAGAAGGGCGGTCATGGCCCCCAGCCGCCAGCCCAGGGGCCAGGCGGCCACAGGGGTTTCGGCGCCGGGGAGGGGCAGGGCGAAGAAACTCAACACCGCGCCGGACCCCATGGCGAGGACGCCCAGGGCCAGGGTCGGCGCCAGGGACTGGGTGGCCGCCGCCAGGGCCAGGGGCGGAATCATCAGGACGACGAAGGGATTGAGGATGCCGCCGGTCAGGAAGACCAGGGCGGCGATGCGGATGATGTCGAAACCGAGCTGCAGGGTGGCCTCGGCCGGGTTCAGCAGCCGCTGGCCTGGCGTGGCGATGCCCACCAGAAGATTGACCCAGGCGGCCAGGCCCACCAGCCCAAAGCAGATGGCGTAGGGGGCGGGCAGGTTCAGCAGGGCGGCGCTGACCGTGAGCACGGCGGCCTCGCTGGCCACCAATACCCAGCGCAGGGTGACGACGGTGCGAATCCGCAGCCGGCCCTGCTTGAGGACCGCCTCGTCCCAGGCGAGCTCGCCTTGCAGCAGGGCGGTGCTTTGCCTATCGAGACCCAGCGGGTCCTTCCGGCCTGCCGATCCATCATTCTTCAGGGCCATTGCGCCTGAGGATCACCGAGATTGGCGATCCTGGCGAGCCCCAAACGAAATTGCACGCCCTGCGCGAGGTCTGGCCATGTCGAAACGTTCTCTGATCCTCATCGCCCTGGTGGCGGTCCTCGGCCTGGCGCTGGGCGCCGGGCTGTTCTGGAAGATGGGCGGCGGCGCAGGCGCGGGCGACGGCGCCCAGACGGCGCAGGGGAATGTGGGCGGCCCCTTCCAGCTGGTCGATCAGGACGGCCGGCCGGTGGATGAGAGCGTGCTGGACGGCCAGTGGAACATCGTCTTCTTCGGCTTCACCTACTGCCCCGACATCTGTCCCTCGACCCTGCAGGCGATCGATGTGGCCAAGCAGCAGCTCGGCCCCCGGGGCGACGACCTGCAGACGGTGTTCATTTCGGTCGATCCCGAACGGGACACGCCCGAGCAGCTGAAGACCTATCTGTCCCTCGACGCCTTCCCTGACAACGTCATCGGCCTGACCGGCACGCCCGAGCAGGTCGCCCAGGTAGCCAAGGCCTACTACGTCTATTATCGCAGGTCGGGAGAGGGGCCGGACTACACGGTGGACCATTCCACGGCCGCCTATCTGATGGACCCCCAGGGCCGCTTCAACCGCGTCCTGGCCTTTGGCATAGCGCCGGACGAGATGGCCCGCCTGATCCGCACCGCGATGCAGGAAGGCTAGCCGCCGCCGCGACGTCGCGTCGCGCCGCGGCCGCTCTCTAGGAACGGCCAAGGCTGGACTCCGTTAAGGCGGGGCGTGTTATGTTGCGGCGCACAAGGACGTTAGCCCATGCTCTACACCCTGCACGAGACCGGCTATTACGGCGCGACGCCGTTGCGCCTGGCCGCCCTGGCGACCCGTGACTTCTGGAGCTCTCCGCTCAATCCGGCCAAGGACACCGAGCTTGGCCGCCGGCTCTATGCGACGGCGGACCTGTTTTCGAACCTCACCCGTCGCTATCGGCGTCCCGAATGGGGCATCGATTCCGTCACCATCGAGGGCGAGCGCGTCGCGGTGCGGACCCAGACGGTGTGGAGCTCGCCCTGGGTGAAGCTCACCCATTTCAGCCGCGACATGACCGACATGCGCCGGGCCGGCCGCACCAAGCTGGAGCCGCCGGTGCTGATCGTCGCCCCGCTGTCGGGGCACTATGCGACCCTGCTGCGGGGCACGGTCCAGGCCTTCCTGCAGGACCACGAGGTCTACATCACCGAGTGGGAGAACGCCCGGTCGGTGCCGGTGATGGAAGGCCGCTTCGACTTCCACGACTATATCGACCACATCCGCGACATGCTGCGCTTCCTGGGTCCGCGGCCCCATGTGGTGGCCGTCTGCCAGCCTGGCCCGCCGGTGCTGGCCGCCGCCAGCCTGATGGCCCAGGATGACGAGGCGTCGCGGCCGGCCTCCATGACCTTCATGGGCTCGCCCATCGATGCGCGGTTCTCGCCGACCGTGACCAACAAGCTGGCCGAGGAACGCCCCTTCGCCTGGTTCGCCTCGAACATGGTCTACACGGTCCCGCCGCCCTATCCAGGCATGGGCCGCCGGGTCTATCCGGGCTTCGTCCAGCTCTATTCCTTCATGTCGATGAACATCGAGCGTCACCAGGAGGCGCACCTGCGCTACCTCGAGGATCTGATGCGCGACGATGGCGACTCCGCTGACAAGCACCTGGAATTCTATGATGAGTATCTGTCGGTCCTCGACCTGACCGAGGAATTCTATCTTCAGACAGTGGACTACGTCTTCCAGCGCTACCTGCTGCCCAAGGGTGAACTGGTTCACCAGGGCCGGCTTGTGGACCCTGGGCAGATCAAGGACATCGGCCTGCTGACCGTCGAGGGCGAGAACGACGACATCTCCGGCATCGGCCAGACCCAGGCGGCCCATGACCTGTGCGCCAACCTGCCGGCCGAGCTGAAGATCGACTATGTGCAGCCCCATGTGGGCCACTACGGCGTCTTCAATGGCCGTCGCTTCCGCGAGGAAATCTATCCCCGGGTGCGGGACTTCATCGCCGATCATCAAAGCCGCTTCGACAAGTCGGCCAAGCCTGCCTAAATCAAGGGGAGATGAGTCCCTTTGGCCGCAGCTTCGCCGACGGCGACCGGATCGAGATCGCCGGCGCCGTCATTCGCCTGAAAGTCCATGCGCGGGCGCGCCGCGTATCTCTGCGCCTGGACCGCAGCCGGCGTGAGGTGGTGGCCACGGCGCCCAGCCTGCGACGGCTGGGGGAGGCCGCGGCCTTCGCCCGCGATCGCATCGACTGGATCCTGGCGCGCCTTGATGAACTGCCCGCCCCCCAGCCGCTTGCGCCTGGCGCCCGGCTAAGCCTGTTCGGCGCGGATATCGTGCTGGGTGTGACCGCCGGGCGGCCGAGGCTGATCGAGGCCGACGACGATGGGCCTGGCCAGATTCTCGCGCCAGGGGCGGGCGAGCCCTATGCCCGGGCGGTGCAGCGGGTGGTGAAGCGTCACGCTCTCGACGAGCTTACATCCCTGACGGCGATCCACGCCAAGGCCCTGGGGGCCGCACTGCCCAAGGTGGCCCTGACCGACGCCCGCTCGCGCTGGGGCTCGTGCAAGCCGGCCGTGGGCGTCCAGCCGGCGGTGGTCCGCTATTCCTGGCGCCTGGCGCTCGCTCCGCCGGAAGTGTCCGACTATGTGGTCGCCCATGAGTGCGCCCACCTGCGCGAGCTGAACCACGGCCCGCGCTTCTGGGCGCTGGTTCAGGCGCTGGTGGGCGATCCCGCCCCCCACCGCCAGTGGCTCCGGCTTCACGGCGCGCGCCTGCACGCCGTCGGCGCGACGGGCGCTTAGTAGGGGATCGGCTCCGGATTGGTTGGCGCGGCGGGCTGAGGCGCCGGATCGCTGCCGATCATGCCGCCCACGCCATCCAGGAGATCGCCGATAGGATCGGCGGCCGGCGTCAGGGGCGGGGGATCGATCGTCCCGCCCGGGATCTGCTGAGCGTTCAGCCTGGGCAGGGCCGCGGTCATGAAGTCCTTCCAGATCCGGGCCGGCGCGCCCCCGCCGGAGACGCGGCGCATGGGCGAATTGTCGTCCTTGCCGACCCAGACGGCGGCCACGAAGCCGCCCGTATAGCCGACGAACCAGGCGTCCCGGTAGTCGTTGGTGGTGCCGGTCTTGCCGGCCAGATCGTAGTCGGGAACCTGGGCGGCCGTTCCGGTGCCCCTGGCCACCACGCCGCGCATCATTTGGTTCATGTATTGCAGGGCCGGCGAACCGATCACCGACTGGCGCTGGGGCCGGTCCACATTGTGGTCATAGAGAACCCGGCCGTCCGACGTGCGGATGCGCTCGATCCCGTAACCCCTGGCCTTGAAGCCGCCATTGGCGAAGGGGGCGTAGGCCTGGGCCATCTGCAGCGGGCTGACCTCGACGGCGCCGAGCGCCATGGAGGGGTCGAGCTGAATATTGCCGGTGATCCCCAGGCGCCGCGCCGTGGCGGCCACATTGCCGGTGCCGACCTCGCTGGCCAGGCGGGCGGCGACGGTGTTGGTGGATTGGGCCAGGGCCTGCTCCAGGGTCATTTCCCCGCGGAAGTCGCCGCTATAGTTGCGCGGCTCCCAGTCGCCGATGCGCAGGGGCTCGTCGACGACCCGGACATTGGGGGTGCGGCCCTGCTCCATGGCCGTCAGATAGACAAAGGGCTTGAAGGCCGAACCGGCCTGGCGCCTGGCCATGGTCGCCCGGTCGAACTGGCTCTCCTGGTAGTCTGCGCCGCCCACATAGGCCCGCACGCGGCCTTCGCCGTCGAGGGCCACCAGGGCGCCCTGGCCGATGCCCTGGTCGGCGCCGGCGGCGACCCCGCGGCGCAGGGCCTGCTCGGCGGCGGTCTGGATGGGCAGGTCCAGGGTGGTTTCGACCACCAGATCGTCGGTGGGCTCGCCCACCAGGGCGCGAACCTCGTCATCGATCCAGTCGACGAAATACTGCGCCCGCTGATTGGCCAGGGTGGGGTTGACCCGCACCGGGTTGTCGAAGGCCTCGGCGCGTTCCTCCGGGGTGATGGCGCCCAGGCGGACCATTTCGTCCAGCACCACGGTGGCGCGGCGGGCCGCCCGGTCGGTGGCCGAGACGGGGCTGTAGCGCGACGGCCCCTTCATCATGCCGGCCAGCAGGGCCGACTCGCCGATGGTCAGTTCAGGCGCGGGCTTGTTGAAGTAGCGCTGCGAGGCGGCCTCGATCCCATAGGCGCCGCCGCCGAAATAGACCCGGTTCAGATAGAGCTCGAGGATTTCCTTCTTGGAGAATTTCAGCTCCAGCCAGACGGCCAGGATCAGCTCCTGAGCCTTGCGGCGATAGGTCTGGGCCGGGGTCAGGAAGAGGTTGCGGGCCAGCTGCTGGGTGATGGTCGAGCCGCCGCGCAGGGGGCCGCCGTCACTGGTCATATTATAGTACTGCGAGCGGATAATGCCCCAGGGGTTGAAGCCCGGGTGCCAGTAGAACCAGCGGTCCTCGATGGCGATGAAGGCTTTCGGCACATGCTCGGGCAGGGTGTCGAGGTCCACGGGCGGGGCGTATTGCGAGCCGCGCACCGCGATCAGGGCGCCGGACCGGTCCAGATATGAGATCGAGGGCTGGCGCTCCACATCATAGAGCTTGGAGGTGTCGGGCAGGTCGACGGCGAAGACGGCGAAGAAGGCCGCCACGAAGATGAGCCCCCAGACCCCGATCACGGCGGTCCAATAGAAGAAGGCCTGCAGCGGCGTGCGCCGGGCGCGGCCGCTGCGGCCCGAGCGGGGCGATCCTGGCGGTTGCGAATTGGCCATCCGTCGTCCTAGCGGTTCTGTCGTTCTATAGAGAGTGCGCGTCTCGGCGCCTAAGCTTGGCGCGATCCTTTATCCGAACCCCACGAAACGCGCGACAGGGTTGATGGGGGATGAACAGGGCGATTCCGCGGCGTCGGCGTCCCCGCCGATGGCGCCACGTCAGAGCCCCGCATCTTCAAACCTGCATAGGCGTCCAACGCAAATGGCGGTTGCGCCCAATCTTAACGCCGTTATCTTAGCGTTGCTTAGTTCGAGGGCGCCCGGCGATGGGGATAGTCGCAAGGGGTTTTCGGGCCAGCCGGCGCCGCCGCTTCGCGCCGCTTCCTCCCCAACGCCGGAGTGCGACCCATGATGATCCGTAACACCGCGGCCGCCGCCGCGGCCTTCCTGACGCTGGCTATCGCCGGCCAGGCCGCCGCCCAGCAGATGGTCACCGCCAAGCTCGAACAGCCTGTGGCCGAGCGCACCAAGCTGGTGGCCGGCGGCGCCGTTTTCTGGTGCGAAGGCGCCGAGTGCGTCGCCAACACGACCAACTCGCGCACCTACATTACCGCCACCTGCAAGGATCTGGCTGGCAAGTTCGGGCCCATCGCGGCTTTCACAGACAGCCGCAAGTCCTTCGACGCCGACCGCCTCAGCGCCTGCAACGAAGCGGCTCTGCCCAAGACGCAGGTCGCCAACCGCTAGCATCGGCCTCCCAGCCGCACGTTGTCGAGCCTGTCAAACTGGGGCGCCGGATCTCCGGCGCCCTTTTTCTTTTGTGCGTTGCGCCTTAAAGGGGCGCGGCCATGAACGCATCCTCCCCGACCTCCAGCGCAGCGCCATCCACCGCCGCCGCGCCTCTGATCCGCACGAGCCAGGCGCCCGACGGCCCGGCGCCGGCCGCCGCCCTTCTCGAGCCGGCCATGGCCGGCGCCATCGGCGAGGCCGCAGCCCCGGTCTCCCTCACCCTCGACTACGGCGCGCCCCTCATCGCGGGCGAAACCGTCACCATCGAGAGCTGGGTCGAGCGCGCGACGCGGACCCTGGTCTTCGTCCACGGGCGGGTGCTGAAGGGCGACGGCGCCCTGGCCGCCACCGGCTCTGCAGTGTTCCGCAAGCTCGATCTGTCCGCCCCGGCTTAGGCGAAATGGCCGATTTCACAGGCGCCGGTTTGGTTGCGGCGCCTAAAATCGCGTGCTATCAGGCGCGCGGCTTAGGGTCGGGGGGCGAACCTCCTCTTTCGACGACGTGCTTTTTCGAGCGCTTTCAAGCCTTTAGCTGTGACCGAAATTCTTCTGTCGCGGCTTTTGACACGCACCGGGCGGACACATAGTGGCGGACGATTCCAGGACTTCGAATGTGGGCGGCAGATATGCCCAGGCCCTGTTCGATCTCGCGAACGACGAGAACAAGATTGCGGCGGTCGAGGCCGACCTCAAGTCGCTGAAGGCGATGCTGGCCGACAGCCGCGACCTGCGCGTCCTGCTGGCCTCGCCGGCCTTCGGCGCCCAGGACAAGAGCAAGGGCCTGGCCGCCGTGGCCGCCAAGGCGGGTTTTGATCCGACCACCCGCAAGTTCCTCGGCCTCATCTCGGCCAATGGCCGGGCCTCGGCCATTCCTTCGGTGATCACCGCGTTCCAGGCTCTTTCGGCCGAACGTCGCGGTGTGGTTTCGGCCCACGTGACCACCGCGCTTCCCCTGTCTGCGGACCAGGCCCGGGGCGTCTCCGCCGCCCTGCGTCAGGCCCTGGGCAAGGACCCTGAAATTGAGACCCACGTCGATCCGTCGATCCTTGGCGGCATCAAGGTTCGGGTCGGCTCCCGTCTGTTCGACGCTTCGCTGGGTACGAAGCTCGACTCGCTGAAATTCGCCCTCAAGAGAGCGTAAGACCATGGATATCCGCGCCGCCGAGATTTCGGCCATTCTCAAGTCGCAGATCGCCAATTTCGGCGAAGAGGCCGACGTTTCCGACGTCGGCCAGGTCCTGTCCGTCGGTGACGGCATCGCCCGGGTCTTCGGCCTCGACAACGTCCAGGCGGGCGAAATGGTCGAGTTCCCCAAGGCCGGCGTGAAGGGCATGGCCCTGAACCTGGAG
>Ga0208179_1000919_pt1 | contig 16423 bp, 10 predicted proteins | sample Malvired_Geostar_FD_184238 | JGI IMG/M metagenome (GOLD analysis project Ga0208179, IMG submission 184238) | Marine viral communities from the Global Malaspina Expedition - Malaspina viral metaG DeepMed_Geostar (SPAdes) (version 2) | ecosystem: Environmental > Aquatic > Marine > Oceanic | place...
CACGGGCGAAGAACAGGAAATCATCGCCTGATGTCAGGGCGCCATAGGCGCGCGCGGTCATGCCGGGCGTCTGGAAGGCGCCGTAGATCACCCAGAGCGGGCAGGCGCTGCCATAGCGGGGCAGCGGCAGGCGAGGCAGCGGCAGGCGCTTGCTGATATAGCCCGACGGGTCGGCCCGCATGAAGGCGAAGCGCACCCCCTCCCGGCCTGGGCGGCGCAGGGTCGTCAGCCGGTGCGCGGCCTGCTCGTAGGAGACACCGAATATTCTGGCCAGCCTGTCAGGATCATAGCGATGCCGTTCCGCGGCGGCGAGGAACGGTTCGTACGGCATCAGTATCGCCGCGGCGGCATAGGCGTACAGCGCCTCCGTGGCCAGCCGGCACGCCGCATCATCCTGTTCGAACCCCTCATGGCGCGCGAGGATCGCGGCAACCTCGTCCGCCGCGCCCTGGCGCACCTGCGCGCGCAGCCGCTCGAATGGCGATGGCGGATCCTCGCTGCCTGTCGGATCGTCTGCCGGATCGCCCGCCGGATCGAACACAGGCGGGGAATAAAGCACCCGTCCGGCGTCGCCGGCGGCGCGCGCAGCGTTGGCATAGTCCTCCAGTTCGGGGAAATAATTCTGCGACTCCACGATCAGCGCATCGACCTTCTCGGTCGGGGTGGCGGCGCGCACGCGGGTTTGCGCGCTGTCGAAGAACCCGGCCAGTGCCCGCGCCGTTTGGGAAAGGCGGGCGCTGTCGTCAGCAACAATCTTCAGGAAGCGGCGGCTGTCGGCCGCGTCGAGTGTGTCGTCGGCATGGACGATCTCCGCCGCCGAGCGAATCGACGTCACCTGGGTCAGCATCTGGTGCACGCTGTCGCGCAGGAACGGGTCGTGCTCAAGCCGGTCGGCGAGTGCCAGAACGGCCGCGTCACGGTCCTGGTAGGAGCGGTAAACCCGCAGGAGCAGAGCCGCCCAGCCCGGATGATGGCCGACGAACTGCTCGGCTGGCGCGAGCTCTGGAAGCTTTTCGCTCGCCGCCAGCTCCGCTGAAACCTCGCGCACCTCATCCGCCAGGCGGCGCTCGGCCTCGCCGTCGAGTTGCGCGCGATCAACGGCCAGTTCGGCGGCGATCCGGTCGAGCAATGCGGTTGGTGCAGGGCGGCGGTTGCGCTCAATCAGATTGAGGTAGGACGGCGATATGCCGGTGCGCTGCGCCAGCGTACCCTGGGCGAGCCCCGCCTGCATGCGCAGATTCCTGATCTTAAGCCCAACCAGCTTCGTCGCCATCGCCCCTCCTGTTTGTAAATTAATGACAATGTTGCTTGAGTGTCAATGAAAGTCTTTACAAAAATATTGTGATTTAACAATTACTTATTGAAATGATGACAAGCCCGCGTAATGATGACGCAGGGTCATCGCGCCCTTGGAACAGCCGGCAGCAAGCCGGGAACGCCAACAGGGAGGAAAGATAATGACGATCGCGAAGATTAACCGACGCCTATTTCTGCAAAGCAGCGGCATTGTCGGTGCCGGTCTTGCCATGCCCATGATTCTCTCGGGTGCCGCGCGCGCTCAGAGCTTCTGCAACAGCCCGACCGGTTCAAAGGTCGTGTTCGGCTTCAACTGTCCGCAAACGGGCCCCTATGCCGAGGAAGGCAAGGACCAGCTCAAGGCGTACCAACTCGCTGTGCAGCATATTAACGGCGAGGGTGATGGCGGCATGCTCAACACCTTCAAGGGGACCGCGCTGAAGGGCAACGGCGTCCTGGGGAAGAAGGTGGAGTACGTCACAGGCGACACGCAGACCAAGAGCGACGCGGCGCGTGCCTCGGCGACGCGCATGATCGAGCGCGACGGCGCGATCATGGTCTCGGGCGGCTCTTCGTCTGGCGTTGCCGTTGCCGTGCAGTCGCTGTGCCAGGACATGGGAATCATTTTCATGTCCGGCCTGACGCATTCCAACGACACCACCGGCAAGGACAAGAAGAAGAACGGCTTCCGGCATTTCTTCAACGCCTATATGTCGGGTGTTGCCATCGCGCCGGTTCTCGGTGAGGCCTATGGCAAGGATCGCCGTGCCTATCACCTCACGGCCGACTACACCTGGGGCTGGACCCAGGAAGAATCGATCAAGAACGCAACCGAGGCGCTTGGATGGGAGACCGTGCAGACGGTGCGCACCCCGGTCGGCGCTGCCGACTTCTCGCAGTACATCACGCCGGTCCTGAACTCCGGCGCCGACGTGCTTATCCTGAATCACTACGGCAACGACATGGTGAACTCGCTGCGCCAGGCGGTTCAGTTCGGCCTGCGCGACAAACAGGTCAACGGCAAGAATTTCGAGATCGTCGTGCCGCTGTTCTCCGAGCTGATGGCGCAGGGTGCGGGCGATGCCATCAAGGGCATCTATGGTACCGCCAACTGGGACTGGAAGCTGCAGAACGAAGGCACCAAGGCGTTCACGAAATCCTTCGGTGCGGCCTATGGCAGCCCGCCCTCGCAGGCCGCGCAGACCGGCTATGTGCAGGCCCTGCTCTATGCCGATGCCTGCGAGCGCGCCGGGACTTTCAATCCGGAGGGCGTCGTCAAGGCGCTGGAGGATTTCGAGTTCGATGGCCTGGGCAATGGACCGACATACTACCGCGGGTCCGATCATCAGTGCTTCAAGCCGGTCCTCGTTGTGCAGGGCAAGGAGCAGCCGAAGGACAAGTATGACCTGCTGGAGGTCGTGAAGGAGGTTCCGACCAAGACTGTTACCTATGACCCATCGATCTTCGGCGGAGAACTGGGGCCGGTCGGCACCAAGTGCTGATCGACTGAGAAGCTGGCGGCCGGCTGTCGCAGGCCGGCCGCCTCTTCGTTTGCCGTATCGTTTCTCTACCGGAGCGTATGGGATTCATGGACCAACTTATACTCCAGCTGCTCAACGGCCTCGACAAGGGCGCGGCCTACGCCTTGATCGCGCTCGGCCTGACACTCGTCTTCGGCACGCTTGGCATTGTCAATTTCGCGCATGGCGCCCTGTTCATGATCGGCGCCTTCTGCGCTGTCGTCTTCAGCCGCCTGCTCCAATTCGAAACCGTGACCATAGACCCCGACCGGCTGACCCCGTGGGGGTCGCCGATGGAGGTGCGCACGCCGCTCGTCCAGGCATGGCTTGGTGATTTCGGCGCTGTCCTGGTGCAGTGGTCAGTACCGCTGTCCGTTCTCTTTGCCATTCCGGTCATGCTCGTCGTGGGCATCGCCATGGAGCGCGGGCTGATCCGGCATTTCTACAAGCGCGCCCATGCGGATCAGATCCTGGTCACTTTCGGACTGGCGATCGTCCTGCAGGAGATCGTGAAGGCGAATTTCGGCGCCAACCCCATACCGACAAGCGCTCCAGCCGCCCTGGCCGGCAGTGTCGATGTCGGCGGATGGATGGGTTTCGGCGGCATCTTCTACCCCTGGTGGCGATTGGTGTATCTGGGCTTCGCGCTGACCGTCATGGGGATGGTGATCGCGTTCCTGCGCTATACGACCTATGGCATGGTGGTGCGCGCGGGCATGGAAGACCGGCAGACCGTCGGGTTCCTTGGCATCGACATCCAGAAGCGCTTCACGGTCGTGTTCGGCATTGCCGCCGTGGTCGCGGGGATCGCCGGGGTCATGTACACGCCGATCGTCTCGCCCAACTACCATATCGGCATGGATTTCCTGGTCCTGTCCTTCGTGGTGGTCGTTGTTGGCGGCATGGGCTCGGTGAGCGGCGCGGTACTTGCCGGCTTCCTGCTCGGAATCCTGCAATCCTTCGCGTCAATGAACGAGGTCAACAACATCCTGCCTGGCATCGACCAGGTCATCATATATCTCGTCGCCGTTGTCGTGCTGCTGGTGATGCCGCGCGGCTTGATGGGGCGCAAGGGCGTAATGGAGAACTGACATGAACGCCTTGCGGAACGATTTCATCTACCTCGTGGTGTTCGCCGCGGCGGTGCTGGCCATGCCGATCTGGCTGGCGCCCTTTGGCGCGGCCTATCCGGACCTGATGCAGAAATTCGCGATCTACGGCATCTTCGCAATCGGCTTCAACATCCTGTTCGGCATGACCGGTTATCTTTCGTTCGGGCATGCCGCTTTCCTCGGTGTCGGCTCCTATGCGGCGGTGTGGTCGTTCAAGCTGCTGAGCATGAACGTCATTCCGGCGCTTGCGCTGGCGATCCTGGTCTCCGGCTTGTTCGCCGCCGCCATCGGTTATATCAGCCTGCGGCGTTCCGGGATCTACTTCTCGATCCTGACGCTTGCCTTCGCGCAGATGTCCTACAACCTCGCCTATTCGGTGTTCACGCCGATCACCAACGGCGAGACGGGGCTGCAGCTCGCCCTCAATGATCCGCGGATCATCGATCGCGCCTTATTCGCCGATACGCCGGGTATTCCCCGCCCCAGCCTGTTCGGGCTCGAACTCGGCGGCTATGAAGCCTTCTACCTATGCGCGGTGGTCCTGATCCTGTGCTTCTTCGTGGCGATGCGGATCGAACGGTCGCCGTTCGGGATGATGCTCAAGGCCATCAAGTCAAACCAGACGCGGATGGCCTATACAGGCTTCAACACCCGCCCCTACACGCTGTCGGCCTTCATCATCTCGGGCATTTATGCCGGTATTGCGGGTGGGCTGCTGGCGGTTTCGGATCCGCTTGCCGGCGCGGAGCGCATGCAGTGGACCGCGTCGGGAGAGGTTGTCCTGATGACCATCCTCGGCGGTGTTGGCACCCTCGTCGGCCCGGTTATCGGCGCGGCGGTGATCAAATATTTCGAGAACATCTTCTCGGCCTTCCACAAGGCGAAGCTGGAGGACATCTTCTCGTTCCTGCCCGATGGTCTGGAGAATGTCGTGGTCTCGACCGTCTCCCCCTTTGTCGGCGAGGGCTGGCATCTCACGCTCGGCATCATCTTCATGCTGATCGTGGTCTTCCTGCCGGGCGGCCTGATGGAGGGCGCGCGCCGGATCAAGGCGCGCTTCGGCACCGGGCGCGGCGGTGGAAATGAGGCACGTTCAAGCAACCCGGCACCGGCGGAATAGGAGTCGCAACATGACAAATGCGGTGCTTCACGTCGCGGACGTGCATAAAAGCTTCGGTGGCCTGCATGCCCTGTCAGACATCGATCTGCAGGTCATGGAGGGCACGATCCACGCGATCATCGGCCCGAATGGCGCCGGCAAGTCGACATTGCTGAATGTGTGCATCGGGCGCCTCGCACCCGATTCTGGGGCGGTGGTTTTCGATGGCCAGGTCATCACGGGCAAGCGCCCGCACGAGATCAACCAGATGGGCATCGTGCGCGTTTTTCAGACACCCGAGATATTTCCCGATCTGACGTTGCTCCAGAACGTCATGGTGCCGGCTTTCGCGAAGCGCGATGGTGCTTTCACCCTCAATGCCTTTCGTGGGGCGGACAGGGAGACGGAGATTCGCGACGAGGCCGAGCACTGGCTCGCCGATGTCGGGCTTGTCGCACACAAGGATACGCAGGCGGCGAGCCTGTCGCGCGGCGACAAGCGCCGGCTTGAACTGGCAATGGGGCTGATACAGCATCCGCGGCTTCTTCTCCTGGACGAGCCGACCGCCGGCATGTCACGCCACGACACCAACTCCACCATCGAACTGCTTAAAAAAATCAAGGAGCGCGGGATGACCAAGGTCATCATCGAACACGACATGCATGTCGTGTTTTCGCTGGCTGACCGCGTTACGGTCCTCGCGCAGGGACGCATCATCGCCGACGGCACGCCGGAAGAGGTCAGGGGCAGCGCGGTGGTGCAGGAAGCCTATCTGGGAGGTGCGCACCGATGAACGCCCTGACAGCGCCACAGGCCGATGCCGCCACCGGCACGCCTTTCTTCAGCGTGAAGGACATCCACGCCTATTACGGGGAGAGCTACATCGTTCAGGGTGTCAGCTTCGAGATCGCCGAAGGTGATATCGTGGCCCTGCTCGGCCGCAACGGCGCCGGCAAGACATCGACGCTGCGCACGCTGGCACGGGCACAAGACCCCCAGCTGAAGCGCGGGGAGATCTGGCTCGGCGACCTTGCCGTCCATAGGCTGAAAGATTTTCAGGCGTCACAACACGGCATCCAGTTCGTGCAGGAAGACAGGCGGATCATTCCGGGCCTCACTGTCGAGGAGAACCTCCAGCTTGCGCAGATCGCCGAACCGAAGGGCTGGTCGCTGGACAAAATCTATGAATCTTTTCCGCGTCTGGCGGAAAGGCGCAAGCAGGATGGCGTGACGCTGTCCGGCGGCGAGCAGCAGATGCTGGCCGTGGCGCGTGCGCTGGCCCGCGACATCAAGCTGCTGCTTCTCGATGAGCCCTATGAAGGGCTGGCGCCGGTCATCGTGAAGGAGATCGAAAGGATCGTCGCGCAGATCAAGGAACTCGGCATCACCACCATCATCGTCGAGCAGAATGCGGTGGCTGCGCTTGAGCTTGCCAACCGCGCGCTGATCCTCGACATGGGGCAGATCGTTTTCGACGGCACCGCCCAGTCGGTGCTGGACAGCCCGGATCTGCGCAAGGAATACCTCGCCATCTGAAGCCGGCCTGAAGCAATGAGAATATCCCGCCTGTCCTGGACAGGTTTTCGCTGGGAAATTCCGTGGTCGCCGTTTCAAACGCGAAATGGTGCGCTGGTCAGGGTGTAGATGCGAACCATTATATTATTGAAATAAATAGATAATTTGATTCTCCTAAGTCTTGATGCCTCAAGGCCCTGGTGGGGGCATCAAGACGAAGGAGAAGGGCGTTCATGGCAACAGATCAGCCGTAGAAGGCGGTGTCGATATCGGCAGCGGTGAGCTGGCTGATGCCGAGGAAGGTGAGGGTCGCCCCCGCCACCTCGATGACCACGCCGGTGTCGGTCACGGTCTGGCTGGCAATCGCCGCCTGCAGTTCCGCCAGCGTCGCATTTTCTACCGCGAGATGGTCCGTGCCTTGCTGGAAGTCGGTCACCGTAGCGGTGAGGATCGCATCGGCAAAGGCCGCATCATAGGCCCGCAGGATGAAGACATCCGCGCCGTCACCGCCGGTCAGCGTGTCGTTGCCGAAGCCGGAATAGAGCACGTCGTTGCCGGCACCGCCGGTGATGGAATCATGGCCCTTGCCGCCGCGCAGCTCGTCATTGCCGGCACCGCCCATGACCGTGTCGGCATTCATGCCACCCTGCGCGACGTTCGCGCCGCCGCCGGTCAGGTCCAGCGTATCGAAGCCGTCGCCGCCATCGAGGCTGTCATTACCCGCGCCGCCGAACACCGAGTCATTGCCGTCGCCGCCCAGCAGCGTGTCATTGCCATCGGCAGAGCCGACCGTATCGTTGCCGGCACCGCCATCGATATAATCGTCATCCGCACCCAGCACGATGAACTGGCTGGCATCGTCGGCCACCACATAGTTCTGGCCGGCGCCGCCGGTGATGGTGGTCGAGCCGATGATCGAGGCGAACTCGATATTGTCGAGCTGCAGGCTGGAGCCCGCCGGCATGCTGCGCATGTCGATGACGAAGGCCTCCGACTGCTCGCCCCCGGTCGTGCCGGAAATGACGATCGGCGTGCCCGGCACAGTGGTGCCCGTGCTGGTCGGCACGATGGTGCGCACATCCAGCGTGCTGGTCTCGGCCAGATTGGTGAGGAAGGTCTGCGCCCCACCGACCAGCTCGGTCTGGGAGGTCGAGCCGCGTGCCTCGATGGAGGTCACCAGGCTGCCCAGCGCATCGGTCGGGTTCTGTGCCTGGCTCGGCCCTTCCGAGGTCAGGCTGGTGCCGCCCGGCAGCGTCGCGGTGACGACATTGCCGTTATTGTTGCTGTTCTGCACGATCGGCGCCGAGCCCGGCGTGCTGCCATTGTTGGTGATCGTCTCCGCCTGGGTATTCTCGCCGGAACCGGGCGTCGTCGGTGTCGTCGGCGTCACCACGACAGGCGGCGTGGTCGGCGTGGGCGTTTCGGGTGCCGGGGTCGTGACCGTGATGGTGAATTCCTGATTGGCAAGCGACGCGTTGTCATTATCCCTCAGATAGAAGTCGAAGCCGAAACTGCCGGCCCCGCTGCCCGCCTTGAAGGTGAGTTTGCCGTCGTCGATATCCTGCTGGGTGAAGCTGTCGCCCTCAGCCAGGGTGACGCCGGCCAGCAGCAGATCGCCGCCTGTCGGGTCGCCATAAAGGAGCGCATAGGTCAGGTCCGCCCCGTCATCGTCCTGGTCGCCCTCGTTCAGCATCGCGGTGGTAATTGTCACCGTCTGGCTGGTCTGCACCGAAGCGCCCTTGTTCGTCGCCAGGGTCGGCGCGTCATTGGCGTCGGTGACGGTGATCGCCACCGCCTTCGACGAACTTGTTAGCGTGCCGTCGGAGGCCGTGACCTCGATGTCATAGACATTGTTCTTGCCGTTATCCGACGGGTTTTCGAAGTCCGGGGCGGTCTTGAAGGTGACGGCGCCGGTGGATTTGTCGATGCTGAACAGGTTCGCATCCGCCCCGCCGGAAATGGTGAAGGTCGGCGTGTCGCCGGCATCCGGATCGCTGCCGGTCACCGTATAGACGGTGCCGGTGCCGTTCTCCGCAACAGTGGCGGTCGTGGTCTTGTTGGTGACTTCCGGCGCCTCATTCACGTTGGTCACGGTGATGGTGATCGCCTGATCCACCGTCTGAGCACCAACCGTGGCCGTGACGGTCACGTCATAGACGTTATTGCTTCCCGCATCCTTGGCACTCTCGAAATCCGGTGCCGACTTGAAGGTGACGGCGCCGGTCGAGCCATCAATGTCAAACAGGGCCTGATCCGCGCCACCGGTGATGGAGAAGGTGGGGGTGCCCACGCCCTCCGACACTGACGCTGTCGCGGTATAGACAGTATCCGTTCCATTCTCCGCGAAGATCGCTGTCGTGCCGCTGGTGAAGACCGGCGTCGCGACCGTCACGTCGGTCACCGGGATGGCGACCAACTTGGCCGGGCTGGTCGCCTTGCCGTCCGAGGCTGTCACCTCGATATAATAGCTGTTGTCTCCGCCAGAATCCGCTGGGTTCTCATAATCCGGCGGCGTCTTGAAAGTGACCGCGCCGGTCGAGGCGTCGATATCGAACAGCGCGGCATCCGCCCCGCCGGAGATGGCGAAGGTCAGCGTGTCATTTTCCGGATCGGTGGCGGTGACCGTATAGGCGGGACCGGTGCCGTTCTCAGCGAAACCGCTGCCTTCGCCAGACGTCACGGTCGGCGCGTCGTTCACGGCAGTGATATTGATCGTAACCGTATCGGCCGTGCCGTCTATTGTTCCGTCATTGGGCGTAATTGTGAGCGTGGCGGACGCGGTAGCGTTCGATGCCGGTGTATAGACGATCTTGGATGTATCGTTGAGATAGGTATTCAGGTTCGCCGCCGACCCCTGAAGGGTCATTGATCCGCTACCGGAACTCGAAATCGTGACTCCGGCGGTGGTCCCGTTGCCATCCGTCGCCGCGATGGTGCCCGCGTCAACCGCAAGCGTTAGTGTTATGGTATCGTCCTCTGCATCCGACACATTATATGCAGATAGATCAATCGCTGTGGCCGTGTCCTCGTTGATTGTCGCATCATCTGGCGTGCCGCCCAGCGCAGGCTGGGTATTGCTGACGATTGCCTTAACGTCACTGACAACGAAATTATTGATCCCGAAGCCAGCATTGCTGCCGGAATTGGTCGTTGAGATCATAACCGATTTGATGTCATTGAGCGATGTCGATGAAAGCCCGGAGAAAACGGTGAAATCCGAAATCGTCTGTGCCGATCCAGTTGTCGCTGCAAGCGTTCCGGAAACGGTCGAATCATCCGCAAGGGTTATATCTAGGGTAATCGTGTCATCGTAATCGGTGTAATAGTCAAAAGCAGTAAGATCGAAGCTATGCCCGGCCTCTAATGAAATCGTTGTTTTGGTTTCGTTTATAATGTCATCATAACCAATCATGTATCCTGCGTTATTGAAAAATGCAGGCGTGTCTCCTCCAGAATCCGAAGACCCTGCTGTGAATGTAATATTTTTCCCGTCGACCGTTTTGACGAATGTGCCATCAGGGTCATTTAGTGTCCCGTCCTCAGAGCCGTCCAAAATTGTAATGGTTTCAAGAGTGTGCGCGTAATCCCCAGGCATCAGACTGCTGGCGGTCATATCGCCCGTATTGCGCTCCAGTTCCCAGTCACCGCCAAGGGCCGCAGCTCCCGTCAAATCGTCGGAAGCGGCAACATCCGCCCCGGTAAGCTCGGCGAGGCGGTCGATGAACGCCTGCCCGTCACTGCCTGCGCCGGTATTGCAGCCATAGAGCAGCAGGTCGCCGCCCGGCGCGAGCGCGGCTGAGAGTGCGGCGAGAGCCTCGGCATGGGCGTCGAGCGTATCCAGGCTGAGGGTATCCGTCCCCAGCTTCACCATGCCGGTATTGCCATGCGAGAGAATGTGGATCGCCTCCACCCCCGCCCGTCCGGACAGCATGTCCGCGAGTTGCGCGAAACCGTTGCCCGCGCCGTCGATCAGCAGAATCTCAGCGCCGGACGGAAGTCCCTCCAGCAATGTCTGGTAGTCCTGGACGGAGGTATCGACCACGACAAGCGTACCGCTGGTTGCCCCGCCTGCGGCTTCGCCCGAAGACAAGGGGGTGCCCAGCACCGTTTTGTCGGTGTTCGCGATCATGACAATTTATCCTTCCAGGATTCGAAACCAAAGAGCGGTTGTGACGCCCGTAAGAAACACGTCAAAACTTAACTTTTCGTAAAGCCACTACACTTGGCGTAGCAGTAAGGCAATCACCAGGAAGCCATTGTCAGAATTGGTCTTTTTTGAAGTGGTGTCGAGGTAGGAGGCGTTTGTTCTTCTGGCTATTCTGGCTGGCTATTCTACTTATGCGGGTGCCAGCAAGCCGGCGAAGGCTACCCGCGCCGACAGGGGCCTCCGAGGCGGCAACTGGCGGCGTTTTGCCGGACAGCCGGGCACGCGCGCAACCACCGCACGGAACCATTTCTGTCCTCATTTCTGGGGGAGGATTTCAGGGACGGTCAGTCTCAACCGTCTCAATTCTCTCAAGGAGTCGAAAGAATCCGTCAGGAATCGATAAACACGACGCCCTTGCCGAAGATTGCCCGGATCGGCAGCCGGAAATGCTGGTCGCGCGCCTTCTTGCGCAGCCGGCTGAGGATGACATCGACCCGGTGGGTTTCCGGATGCTCGTCATATTCAAACAGCTGGTCGTGCAGAATCTCCTTCGCATAGACCTGGCTGGGATTGCGGTAGAGGATCTGCAGCAGCGCGAATTCCTGCGCGGTCAGCCTGAGCGCCTTGCCATCGGGATCGATCAGGCAGGAATGCGCCGCGTCGAGTGACCATTTCTGCGGCGGGGCCGTATCCTGCGGGGCCGTGGCTTCCGATGCGCCATCGCCCTGGATACGCGCCCACAGCTTGTCGATCTCCTCCGCCAGCCGGGCGAAATTCACCGGCTTTACCAGATAGATATCGGCACCGAGCGTCAGCCCGCGCAGCCTTTCCGGCTGCCCGCCGCGCGCGCTGACCACGATCAGGCCGAAGCCGGACATCTCGTTCAGATATTCGATGACGCTGAACCCGTCCTCGCCCGGCAGGCCCAGATCGACCAGCACGATATCCACCGGGTTGCGGTGCAGCCGCTTCCAGAAATCCTCCGCGCTGGATGCGCCCCAGGCGGCATAGCCCCGCGATTGCAGGAAGAACACCATCTCCTCCCTGAGGTCGTCATTATCCTCGATCAGGGCGATTCTGGGGAGGTGAACGCTCATTGCTCGTCAGCCATGGTTGCGGGCATGGTTGCGGGACGCGCGGGCAGGCGGAATTCGAAGCAGCAACCCTGCGGCGTGTTCTCCGTCAGGACGATATCCCCGCCATGGGCCCCTACGCATTGCCAAGCCCCAGTTCCACGCCGACGGTGTTCGATCCGGGCTTCCTGGCGACAGTTGGTGGCAGCGGTGGCACCACGGCGGACGCGCACGAGAACATGATGCCGACCATGGCGCTGAACTACATCCAGGCACAGAATGGCTATTTCCCTGATCGCTACGACGGTGATGTTGTCTGTAAGGTTTTTGGCGAACTGGATGATGCCTATGTCGGAGAAATCCGCCTTGCCTGCCTGCCCTTCACGCCGGATGGCTGGCTGCCCTGCGATGGCCGGCTGCTGCCAATGCCCAGCCAAAGCGATCAAAGGATGGCGATGCTTTTCACGATACTGGGCTGGAATTTCGGCGGCAGCGTCAATGACAAGACATTCGGCACCCCCAATCTGGGTTCCACGGCGGTGATGGGCATTGGCCAGGGGGCTGGCCTCAGCAACCGGACGCTGGGCCAGACGGCAGGCGACGCGAGCGTTACACTGCAGATCAACGAGCTGCCGCCGCATTCGCACAGCTTTACCGGCTATGTTCCGCCGGATTCCGGCGACCTGTTGCCGGGACCGCGGCAGGGCGTGGCCCTGGCCTACAGCCCCGGACAACGGCTTTTTTCCAATGCCGATCCGGATGGCAGCATGGCCCCGCAATCCATCGGCGAAACCGGCGGCGGGGAGGCTCATGAGAACCGGCAGCCCGGCCTGACGCTCGCCTATTTCATCTGCTACAAGGGCGTGTATCCGATGCGCAGCGGCCAGGAGCATGAAAGCGAGGCCGCCGCGATCGAGGCCGCGCTGGCGGCAGCGGGAATTGCGGTCTGATTACGGGCTGTCAGCACAGGTTTACCAAGGGCGGGCTACCCCACACCGTGGTCCTTGGGGCAGCGCCCTGATCCAGTTCGTTCGCAGTTACAGTCTGAATGGGAGGGAAAGTGGTGCGCTGGTCAGGGTGTAGATGCGAACCATTATATCATTGAAATAAATAGAAAATTCATGTCGGCGCCTCGACCTGGTGGGCTTTGAGACGAACTGCTAAAGGTCCAAAATGAGAGTCTCGCCGGGTTGGGCAACCAAACAGAATAGGCGTTCTCGAATGCGCTGCACTATCGCTGCGAGGTACAGCGTCGCAAAGTCTTCTAGATTCTCGAGACGCGCGTCGATCGCAATGCCGTTGCCTCCGAAAAGTCGAGGACACCTTTTGATCTCGGTATTTTCCAAGGATAGAGCGCGTGAATTGAGAGCCGCTATCACTTGATCGATTGCCCCCTATTGGGAAAAATACCCCCAAAACAAGCCAAGGGGGCGGCCATAGTGACCGAACTTCCCGAGCCGGTAAACGCGGCGATCAGCAAGCTCTACGAGGCCGGGTTCGATACCGCCTTGTGGCAGGAGGGGCTGGAGAGCCTCTGCCGCGCCGTTGGCGCGCATTCGGCGGTTACCGTGCCGCGCATTGCCGCCGAGAACACGCTGCTGCTGCCCTGCACATTGGAGATGGAGGATTTCCTCAAGGCCTTCGTCGCCGAGGAATGGTACCGGCGCGATCTGCGCGCGGAGCGCGGCTGGCCGCTGGTCGATGCCGGCCGGCCTGTGGTGCTGGAGCAGGACATCGTCACGCCCGAGGATCATGCGCGCGAGCCACTGTACCAGGATTTCTACCAGCGCTACGGCATGCTCTGGTGGGCGGGTATCACCTTCAAATCCTTCGACCAGCATTATGTCGTCTCGCTGTCCCGGCGGCCCGACCAGAATCCGTTCGACGAGACCGACCGGCGGCTGTTCCAGGCGCTGACCGGCCATCTGTCGCGGGCGCTGACCATGGCCGAACGGCTGGCGACGGCGACCGCCAAGGGCGGCCTCAGCACGCTGGAGGCACTGGATTGCGGCGGCATCCTGGTGAATGCGCGCGGCCGGGTGATCGCCGTGAATGCGCAAGCCGAGGCCATGCTGGGCGAGGGGCTGACCATCGCTGGCAGCCGGCTGCTGGCCCGCGATGCGGACCGGAATGCCGCGCTGCAGAACCTGATCGGCCGCACCCTGCGCGACGGGCCGCAGGAGGAAGGCGCCATCGCCATTCCCCGTCCGCTACGCCGGCCGATCTTGGTCGATGTGCTGCCGATCCCGGAAGCCGCGCGGGCACCCTTCCTGTTCGGCAAGGCGCTGCTGGTGCTGGCCGATCTCGACAGAAACCCGGTGCCGCAGGAAACGACACTGGTGCGCGCCTTCGGCCTGACGCAGCGGGAAGCCGCCCTGGCGGCGCGGCTGGCCGAAGGGTTCGATCTCGCGGAGGCGGCGGCGCGGCTGGAGATCGGCCGGGAGACCGCACGCACACATCTGAAGTCGGTCTTCCACAAGACCGACACCAGGCGCCAGACCGAGCTGATCGCCCTGCTGCAGCGCGTCGGTGCCCGGCGCAACGGTATTTCCATTCCCTGAAATCGACATCGCCTCCCCCGAACGGGGGAGGACGGACTTTCCCTTGTTTCGGCCTAATGACGTCAAACGCCGTCAGGCCAGCGAACGAAGGGAGCATGCATGTCCATATTGTCCGACCTGAAAGCCAGGAATCCCGACATCTTTTCGGAACTGGGAACGCACATCACGCAGGGCGTGTTCAGCAATTCGACGAACTATCCGACGGCCACGACCGACACGATCAGCGCCGCCAATGGCGGCAGCGGCGTGCAGGTGGTCGTCGGCGGCTCCGGCAATGACACGATCTCGGTACGCAACGGCAATGGTGATGTGGTGGTCTTCGGCGGGCCGGGTACGGACCGGCTGAACCTGCTGGACATCACGCTGGGGACCGACTGGGAGATCGGCGAGTGGCGGACGGCGGGCACCATCACCGACTATGCCACCGGCACCCAGAAGCAGATCGGTGGCTTGCTGTTCTACAACGAGACGACAGACCAGACCATCGCCACCGGTGACCGCATCGAATCGGTCCATCTCGGCAGCGGCGATGTCGTCCGGGGCAGCCTGTCCTCCCAGCAGGTCACAACGCTGGAATCGATCAACGCCTATCTCGGAGCCCTGAACATGGACAAGCTGATCGAGCAGGAATTCCTGCCCGACGGCACCACCGATTCCGGCTTTGCCAAGGTGATCCAGTTCTTCGCCGGGGCGCCGCATCTCTATCAGGACCGCGACCTTGGCAAGTCGGTCATCCTCGAGGAAGCCGCGACCTTCACCGGCACGGAAAGCCCCGATGTCGTGTATTCCGAGGTCGGCGGCCACAATATCCGCATGGAGTTCGGCCTCGATTTCGTCGATCTGCGCGGCACAGCCGCCGCCAATGTGGTGAATGGCGGCAATCAGGGCGACACCATCCTGGGCGGCGATGGCGGTGACGAACTGCGTGGCGGCAAGGGGCTCGATTCCATCGAGGGCGGCGCCGACGACGACACGATCTATTCCGGCCTCGGGCGGGACACGCTGACCGGCGGCGACGGGGCCGACATCTTCGTGCTGCGCGGCTTCGATGCCCGTTTCCCGGATGCGCTGCTGGCGCCGACTGTGACCGATTTCCAGGCCGGCAGCGACAGCATCGCAATGCAGGGCGTCAGCGATGCGCAGATTGCCACGGCGCTGGCAGGGCAGACACAGGTCACGGGCGGCGTGCAGTTCACCATCGACGGCACCACCATCACCGTGCAGGGCGTTAGCAGCCTCTCCGCCTCGGATGTCAGGACCGACGATTTCCTCGGCGTCTGACGGCAACAGGATAACCCGACAAACTGGGAGGAACCGCCATGTCGCTGGGAGCGCTCTCCTACAACGACCCGATCTATATGAACGATCTGCTGGGAATCACATTCTCGGACTGGGGCTGGGGCTGGGACCGCGCCGTCCCCATCGACATCAACGGTGACGGGCGCGACGAGGTGCTGGTCGGCCCCAGCTCACTGCATGAGGAAGGCAATTCCCGCACCATCGAACGCAAGATGCTGGTCCTGTCCTTCGACGGGCAGGGGCTGGTCGATATCAGCACTTCGGTGTTGCCGGAAACCGCCTCGGCGGTGCTGTTGCGCAACATCATTCTTGCCGATTTCAACGGCGACGGCATCGACGACATCTTCCTGAACAACACCGGCACGGAGGCGTACTCGCCCTTCCCCGGCGAGCAGAACAAGCTGTTCCTCTCGAATGGCCAGGGCAGCTATACCGACAATACGGCGACGCTGCCGCAGATCACCGATTTCAGCCATGGCTCGGTGGCGGCCGACTTCGATGGCGATGGCGACATCGACCTCTACATCAACAATCTGGGCGATGACGAATTCCATGTCAGCTATCTGCTGCTGAACGACGGGGCCGGCAACTTCTCCGAACCCTATCGCTGGAGCGAGCCCGGCTCGCCCGGCTTCTCCGACGACTTCACGACGATTGAAAGCGGCTATCACCCCGATTTGTTCGACATGAATGGCGATGGCGCGCCGGATGTCTGGCTCGGCGACATCTATCTGCGCGGCGGCGGGCAGCAGCTTGCCGGTTTCGGCTATATGCTGAATGACGGCAACGCCAATTTCGAGC
>Ga0208179_1000923_pt1 | contig 16379 bp, 8 predicted proteins | sample Malvired_Geostar_FD_184238 | JGI IMG/M metagenome (GOLD analysis project Ga0208179, IMG submission 184238) | Marine viral communities from the Global Malaspina Expedition - Malaspina viral metaG DeepMed_Geostar (SPAdes) (version 2) | ecosystem: Environmental > Aquatic > Marine > Oceanic | place...
GTAAGAACTGTAAAAACAAAAGGTGGTGATTATCCAATATATAAGACTAAGAGCAAGACTGCTCAATCGTTCAGAGATGCATTTTCAAGTGCAAGAAAAACTGGTAATGATATCTTTGAATGGCAAGGAAGAAAGTATACTTCAGAGCTTGCATAATAACTAAAGATAAAAATGATATACAGGTTAAGACATAAAAAGAGAAAGACAGTACTCAAGCCCATGCCTTCCTATTTCGGGCTTGCTACCACTTCCTCATCGCACTCAAGATGCTACTTCAACAAGCAGCACTCCATGTCATACCAGACAATGACCTTCAATGCCTAAACAGATATATCAATTAAAAGACTTTTCTGGTGGATTGAATACGCTTCAGGATGCAGCTGATATAAGAGAGAATCAATTATCAGGTGCTAAAAATATTATGTTCAATCTGCAGGGGAGTATCCAGCCTGCTTATTCTATGACCGATGCGACCAATAATAAACTAACAACAGGTACATATAGCAATACACATATAGCATCTACTGATGCAGGTGAGAGCATTCAATCTGGTCATGGGTTAGGATACTTTGAAACAGATTATGTAAGAGACCCAGTAATAGTTACACAAACAAGTTCTATTACAGGAGATGATGACAACGAGGGATCCGCTACTGGATTTATAGCTAGATCTGCTTTTAAAGAACTAGAGTATAAAGTAAGTGGAACTATACAAAATTTAATTAGTTCTTTTCCAGTTGGTACAGATATATTATTAACATCTACCACTCGTGACGCTGATGGATTTGATCCTGCTGGGCAAGGTATTTATACTGTAGTTGGCGTGGGTTCTACTAATGCTTATAATTTACTTCTTGATAGAGCAATTCCAATTAGTATTGAAACACCTCCTCAAAATTTCTGGGGAGCTACTATTTCAGGATTTCCCTCGGGAGATAAAGTTATTTTATTAGCTAATCCCAAAGAACATAAAATTGACACCTTTTCATTTAATACTGCCGGAACTGGATGGGAATCAGATAGTGTTATTTTACGTACTTCAGAAACAGGTATTGATTCAAAAATAAGATATTATAAAGTAGATGATGCAATTAGATGCTCTGATACTGCAGATAAAAATGATTGCCAAATAAAATGGTATGGATTTATTAATAGAAGGCACTTTGATGGTGCAGCTGCATCTACTGACGCTAATACATATCTTGATTACTATTCAAAAGATAATGACCTAGCAATACCGACCAATGGTGATTGTGTAGATGGTGGTACAACACCTGCAGTATCTACTTATCCAACAGCGGGAAATGGATTTGATTTTAATATTTCTAATAATACTGGCGTTGATGGGCTTATACCAGCTGGTTCTTATGAATTTGCACAAACTTTTATATATGATAATAATCAAGAAAGCTTGCCGAATAAGTATTCTACTGTTGTAACTGTTGATGACACTGATGATCTAAAGGTCTTTTCAGTAAATATTGGGACCACTGGTCCATTTGACCCGAGAATTTCAGGAGGTAGAATATATATAAGGGAACAGAATGTTGATACTGAATGGAGCTTCCTTGTAGATATCAATCTAACAAAAGGATGCAGGACAAGATTAACTGATACTTATACAAGCTGGTCAGATGCTGGAAGTTCTACTTATAGTTGCCCAACTACATCAGCAGGTGGAAATTTCATTATTAAAGAAATGAGTTTTTTAACCTATGAAACTATAAATGGATATCCATCTAGTATTTTTAGTAATGCTTTAGGGGATGCAGGTGAATACTGGAAAGATTCTGTTGTTACAAATAACAGAGCTTTCATTTGTAATATTACAATGAAAGATGAGAATCAAGGGGCAACAAAAGCAGAGTCTACTACAAAATCTTTTCCAGATAGGATCATGTATTCTATGCCTAATAGGTATGATACTTTTCCTTATTTTAATTTTATAGAAGCTGCAAAAGGTGACGCTGATGGATATGTTGCTATTGATTCTTTTGCAGATAGGATACTTGCATTTAAAACATATAGTATGGATATTATAAATATATCTTCTCCTAGTGACTCTAATTGGTTCTTAGAAGATAGTAAAAAATATATGGGTATTGAACATCCTGAGTTAGTTAAAAGAACCCAGTATGGTCTCGTATGGGCAAATAAACAGGGTCTATATTTATATGATGGAAACAGTATAAGAAACTTATCTGAAAATTCTATATCTGACTCTACTTGGGCTGCACATGTAGATTATTTAAGTACTATCATCTATGATGAGCAAGAATCAATGATTTTTGTAATTAAGAATTCTAATAGTGATGGTGATGCTTATATGTGCGATCTTAAGAAAGGAACATTTACATTCATAGATGACTTTGTTCTCGTATCAAATGATGGTATAACAAACTCAGTAGATACAGAAGATAATAATACATACATAGCTCATGATGAGGGGGATACAGTTGATTTTTATAAATTACACAGAACTCCTGCAAAACATTCAGATGTAGAGATAATAACAAAAAATATAGACTTTGGAGATCCAAATATATCAAAAAAAGTATATGCTATATATATGACATATAAATCTGATACTCTAAGTATTGCAGATAAAGTTTACTATAGTACAGATGGTGGAACCAACTGGGTGGTTACTTCTGGTCCTACTTCGGTAGGTACAACTACATGGCTAAAAGGAAAGTGGGTCATAGCAACTCCCCCGACTACTTCTAAGGTCATGATAAAGATAGATACAGGGTCTAATAGTGCTGTATATATTAATGATATAGGGATTGAATATAGACCCGTACATAAGAGAATGGCTTAATGGATAGAATATCAAGATATATGGCTAATTCTAAGCAAGGCATGGTGCAGGTCGTTAGATCACAACCAGCTATATCAACACTGCGTGAAGGTCAGGAAGTAATATACATTACTAGAGATAACAGGCTTGCAAGATATAGAAAAGAACAAGGTCGTCTTTGGATATCTTACATGAGTTCAGATCAAAATCAATTAGTTGATAAGAATCTATCTGTCAAAGGAATTACAAATTTATCCAATAAAATGATCATAAATAATTATCCTGCCTTCAGTGTCTATCAAAGCACAAGTGTTGATGCTCAGGCAATAGCCAATGATACATTCACTAGGATAATTCTTAATAGCGAATATTATGATAACGGAGGAAATTGGAGTACTTCTAATTATAGATTTACAGTTCCCTATAATGGCATCTATCATTTTGATGCGACTGTTCTACTGGACAATGATAAAGATACAGATGCTGGGGATTTTGATGCAGAGGAAAGGCTTGATGTTGCTTTATTTAAAAATGATGGGAATGCAACTCCATCTAATGCAACAAATAGGATTGCGAGTAGTCTCCACTTGGTTTCTGGTACTATAACAGACAATTTTTGGCAAGGAAGGTTATCGATAGATCTAAAATTAGATACTGATGATTTTATAGAGCTTGTAATAAAACAAGATACTGGAGTAGAGCAACATACTCACGAACCGACTGACGGTGACTTTACATTCTTTACTGGGCATTTAGTATGTGCACTTTAATGTATAATGGCAATATTAAAAAATAGAATACCTTGTTAGATTATAGGCAATAATATGGCGACATATGCACAATTAGCTATGGCAGCTCAAGCCAGTAAGGACAGAGCTGCCTTTGAAGCTGCAGATAAGAAAGAGGGTAGAAGGCGTACCAAGGCTGCTAAATGGGGCGGTATGGGCAGAACTCTCGGTCTTCTTGGTATGGCTCTTGCTACAGGCGGTATGGGACTTATTCCAAGTGCTATAGCAACTGGTCTTGGAGGTCTTGCAGGAAGGTCTGTAGGAAGAGCTTTGGGTGGCGGCAGAGAACGTGATGCAGATAAGGATGTGGATTCTCTATTCTATCAGGGAGCTAGAAGAAAATTCGGTGAGAACATAGAAGACTATCAGTCTGGTATGCGTGAGCGTATGCTTACTGATGCTGCCAGAGATATGTTTTCCGCATACGCTATGGGTAAATACAAACCAGAGATTAAAGAATTTATGGGTGGTGTAAAAGAGTATGGACTCAAAGATACTATGGCTAGAACTTTTGGTACTGGCGGTGAACAATTTGCTGAAAGAGTAACAGAGCAAGGACTTGCAGATAATCCTTGGTTAGCTGGAGCTTCCGAGGCAGATGATCTTTGGGCTAGAACTCCAGATGCGGCATCTAAATTATCAACAGCAGGTATAGAAGAAACAAATCTATCTATAGGTTATGATGATCTTCCAGCTAGGACAACATTGCCTTCTCCTGAAGCAGCTATGAATATAGAGCCTACTAATTTACTTGATATGGCTAATACATCTGGTATGAGCCAGAGGGCTGTTGATGCTGGTGTTGATCCAATGTATATAGCAGAATCAACAGGGCAAACTATTGATCCATTGAATCGATTCCAAGATCCAATGGACTGGGTTAAGAACTTGTTCTCTCCAAACGCTAATCAAGCTACACAGCAAGCTCTTCCATATGCAAATGAGAATATATGGGATGACTTATATTGGAATCAATTAGGCGGTGCACAGCAAACAAATACTTTATCTCCTAATTGGAGAAGACAAACTTTCGGACCAGAATAATGGGATATCATTGGCTTCAAACTGCAGTCGGTAATACTGCAAATCCTAATTTGAATATTCAAAATATGTTATCTCCTAAGGGGATCGATATTGATATGGGCAAATTAGGAAAGTTCTTTGAAGGTATAACAGAAGATTACCAAGAAGATGTTGGTATGGCTCGTGCTGGTTTTGCCCAAGGAATGCAAGGTGCACAAATGCAGGGACAACAAGCTGCCATGCAACTTGGCGGAGGTCAGGGTCTTGCATCGATAGGCGGTGGCGGATTTGGAAGGCAAGGTTATGGTATGCAACAAGGTCTAGGTGCAATAGGACAACAGTATGGTCAAGGTCTTCAATCTGGTCTTCTTGGATACACTCAGAATGTATTAGGTGCTCAGAGAGGTATGGAATCATCAGTTTATGATGTTGCTACAGGATTGTTAGGGCAGGATGCAGAAGGGATTTCTCAAACTCAATCTGGGAATAACCAAGAAGGTATGTTTGGACCACCTTTTTCTCCCGGTTTTGAAGGCACAGAAGGGCAAGTTGCTTATAGTAGAGGCAACAACTGGATGTGGCAAAATGGTACATGGGTAATGCAAAAAGGTGGTAGTGGTGGCTGTTTTATAGCTGGCACTGGAATTGATACTCCAGATGGTATCATTCCAATAGAGATATTAGAGATAGGCGATATGGTCAAGACATATGATCTTAAGAACAAGAAGCATATTAGATCTAAGATAACTAAGACATATAAACATGATGATGTTGATGGTTATATAATCATTAACGGTATCATCAAAACAACTGTATATCACCCATTCTACTCAGATGGTAAATGGATAAAGGCTGGAGATCTATCTATTGGTGATAAGATACTTAATATTAATGGTGCTGAACATACAGTAGATACAATTGATAGAATTAATGATAAAACAGATGTATATAATATCGAAGTTGATGATACTCATAATTATTTTGCTGAAGGATATCTTGTTCATAATAAATAGGAATTAATCATGGCACAGTATGAATCAGGTCAATATATAAACGAGTTTCTCAATGAGATGCCCAGTCTCCTTCTTACTATGCGTAAGATGGATGTGGATCAGATGCTTGCAACCAGAAAACTAGACCAGCAGGATACGGCACTTGGTCTTGAGTCGCAAAGAGTCAATATACAAGACAGGCAAATGCTTATGGCTGAAGACTTATTCGGTATAGAGAAAAAAGAAAGAGCAGCTTTGAAGGGTATACAAGACCCTCTAATACAGGGTGAGATAAAACGTATGAAACTTGAAGAAGAAGAGGGTAGGCAATTAAGTGAGATGCCTTGGACCCAAAGATGGTTCAGAGGTCATGAATCTGGTGAAGGATGGATACCGTGGGTAGAATCAGAGACAGAAAGAGCTAGGCGAATAGCTAAAGAAAAGGTTGGTGATGTACCTGTAGGCAGTGAAATGATGGAACAAATACAGCCTTATTTAAAAGATTTAAGACCCAGACAGTTCCGTGAATTACGTGATGATCCCATGTTCAGAAATCTATTGATGTCGAATACTGGTCTGTTTGGAACTATTACAGCACCACCATTAGGCGGGTTTAACTCAATAAGGAGTTATTATGGCAGTTGATTGGATGGCAGCACAAGAACTTGTAAGAAGATATAATGACGATCCCAGATCGTTCACCGATACTGAAGCTGAAATGATAGCTACTATATCCAGACAGTTCGGTATGGACTTTCAAAGAGAAAGCAGACCACTTGCTAAAGGTGCTTTTGATCTTGCAGATATAGCTACTTTTGGTCTACTTCCCAATGAATGGCGACCCACAGCAAGGGGAGAATCAGCTTATGGTGAGACAGGTGTTGATAAATTAGCTGGCGGTCTTGGTACTGTAGGTGGACTATTCGGTGCTGTAGGTGTAGCTAGAGGAGCAATCAGAGGAGGTAGATCCCTTTTTAATAGATTCAGAGGCGGTGGAACTACTGGAGGCGGTGGAGCTGCAGTTGAAGGCGAGATCGTTAGGAAATCAGCTGAAGGCGTATCACAAACAGGACGTGGTTTATTACCACCTTATCGTGGTGCTGATCTTGTAGCGAATCAAAGAAGATTATATGGAGGCGGAATAGTACCAGCACCAAGAAGATTAGGCGGATCAACATTATCAAGTTCAACACCAATGGATGTGATGGGAGGCAAATCATATCTTGATATAATATCTGGAGTACAACGACCATTACAGTTGCAAAGTCCTTATAATCCTATTCAACAAGGTTTCCAGAATAGATATATCACTCCATATTCATAATATATTCTCTATTAAAGCATGGCTAATGCTTCCGAGGCAATTCGTGTAAACAGGCTCTTGGACATGTATAGGGCTAACCCTATGCTGTTTAACGAAGAGCAATTAGATGAACTTCAGGAATTAGCAAAACAGACCGACCTTACCTTTAATCGGGTATCTACAGACTTTAACCTTCGTAATATAGTAGAAACCGCTATAGGCGGTGTATTTGAAGGCTTTACCACTATTCCTATAGGCAGGACTCCCCGCAATACATACGAGGCTATAGCACATTCTATGGGACATCTTATAGGATTTGCTCCCGGTATAACTGCCATACCATTAAAAGGGCTGGCTGCTGGTGCGTCCAGACTTGGAATGAAAGGCGTAAAACGTGGACTTGAGAAGGGTGCTTTCGGTGCTCAGGTAGCCAATAAATTCTCAGTGCCTATGTTCTTTGGAGACAAAGCAAGCGATCTTGTTAATAAAGGAATAGCCAAGGCTGGTATTGAATCAATGGAATTTATGAAACTTGGGAGTGCTGCACGTGGCATAATAGGTGATGCTGTCCATCTTGGCGTAGCAAGTGGAGTAAGCAGTATATGGGGTGGTCCAGATCAGATACTTAATTCTATGGTACATGGTTCTATAGCTGGTGGTGCATTTGGCGGACTTGGGAATTTCAAGCGTATAGGTAATCTTTTGAAAAGCAAGAATGTTGCTAACCATAAAGAAGCTGAACGGATTATCAAGGCGGGTATAGGTTCTATGATGTTAGGACTTCCTACCACATTAAGAGAAATGCCAATAGAAATGCAGTTGTATCAGTATCTGCTGGGAGGATTCTTTGGCTATCAAACAAGACCATCTTATGAGAAGGCTGGTATGAAATTCTATGCAGAGGATATGATATCAGGCAGACCTGATAGAGTATTTTATCCTGAGAAGAACCCTGAATGGGATACGCTCTCTAAAGAAACCAAGAATTATGTATACAAGCAGGCTTCAGACCAAGCACGTATCAGTATGATGAAAACAGGTGCTTGGAAGACCGAAAAGGAACTTGAGAAACATCTTGTGGACGCTGCTGAAAAACGTGTAGGTAAGACACCTACAGAAGAAGATGTTAATAATATGGCTCGTGAACAGGCAGGCAGGATAGTACAGGGCGGTGTCATTATCAACCTTGAGCAATGGGAGGATCCATTTCCCGAAGAACTGGGTGATCCAAGGAAAACCCCAAGACCGCAAATGCTGGTCCAGTTATTCAGGAAGGACGGCAAGCCGAATGAAAGTATCCTGTCCGTAGAAGCTATTCCACGAGGCGGTGATTATCATGGAACAAAGATGGATGAGAATTCTCCTGTATCCAAGGATGGAAAAAGCTGGAGCATACCTGCAGAGACGCTTGATGGCAGAGAGATAATAACATTAAAGTATATCAACACCAATGCTGTCAAGGATGCTGAAGGAAATATAATAGCAGTAAAACCATTCAAGGGAGTTCCTGATTTTGAGAATGGCACTGTAAAGTATATCGTTAAACAAAAGGACTGGTTCGCTATCGAGGACCATCTTGCATCTCAGAATCTCTATATCGATGGCGGTGTAAAGGATAAAGGGAACCTTAAGGTTAGTTCTTTTCATCCTGATATTAACCAGATAGATATCGAAACAATGATAAAGCATCTTGCCAGAGGTCAACTCAATGAGACGGTAGCTAACAATCCAGATCTTACTGCAGGACAGCAGAAAAGACTACTGAATCAGTATAGAAGCGAGATCACAGAGAACTATGAGAATAGTCTTAATAAGGAAATTGAATGGTTCGGTGATGCTATTGAATCAGAGGGTATGGGACAGAATGTAGTAAAGCGACATGAGGATAGCTGGAAGAGTAATGTTCTTTGGGAAGCACAGCGTTATGGATTATATACAGTAGGTCAGGAACCGGGGGTTGGCTTCAGCAGGATAGGCAACCTTATGAACAGTAAGGTAGGTGCTAGTAATGTTGTTGACAGGAACAAGCGTGAACAGGTATTCCATACCAAGAGTGTACCGCTTGATATTGAGATAAATGGAAAGAATTATTTCAATATAACGATTCTTGAAGATTATGTACCTAATGAGAAAGAATATCCAGACTTCTGGTATAAGACCGATATAACTAATCCAGATGGCACTGTTACTACAAAGAAACTGCACTATGGATCAGAGACAGATGGCACTATATACATCAGAAAGGATGTATGGGATTCAATAGTAAAGGACTCAGGATTTCAAAAGGAAGATAAATTCATCAATGACCTGATGAAGGATTCAGGTATGTTAAAACCATTCATTGTATCCAAAACGGATACTGGTGTGATGATAGGAAAGGCTGCTGGTCGTAGAGCAAGTAAATCAATGAGCGAATTTATGGCAGAGAATGAACTTGATATGATCGTCATGCGTTCTGCTGCCAAGTATTCAGGCGGTATCAGACCAAGCAGATATGATTATATTGACGGTAAGCATATAGCACTTGATGAGCTTGACATAAGGAAGATGCCTATATCAGATATGCGTCTGGACCTTGGTGTATATGAGAATCCTTATAAGTCTACTTCACCGCAGATGATAGTGCGACAATTATTTGGTAATCTGAATGAGGACCAGCATAAAAAAGTATCCGATCATGTATTCAAGACCATATATGAACCACTTATTGATGGAGATCCAAAGCAGAATACACTTATAGAAAGCTACATCAAGGACCCAAGGATCGATATAGATCTCAACCAAATTGACATAGATAAGATATCCCTAAAGAATATTCATGCTATTCTTTCTTCAGAAGGAAAAGAATTAAAAGACCTTAGAACACAGATACGTGATCATATAATGCGTATATCCACAGAACGTGAAGAAGGTGAAGCTGACCTTAACTTCACTGATGAACAGTGGCGTGATTACCTATACAGGAACAAGCGTGTCTTCCACGTAGTGGGGACAACTGATGCCGTAGCTGATGGTTTTAAAGCAACAAACAAGTTTTGGGAGCATACCTATAAGCGGTATATAATAAATAGATATCTGCGACCTAAGTGGCAGTTCTCTGGAAAAGGCTGGGCAGCTCCCTATGATGCAGAACTAATAAAGGAACAGCATATCAAGTCAGGTGAATTCATGCTTGATAACGGCATGAAGAGACTGCCCGTAGACTTTGATGTTAAGATTATTAATAAAGTATATCCAAAAAGAGAAGGCGATGTATCGACACTTGGAGATATCCATAGGCTAAGTCAGGATATCAAGCGACCAGATTTTTCTAACCGATTAAAGGAAAAAGGATTATATAAAGAGGTAAAGAAAGCTCTGGATAATTTTGATAGTGAATTCGTTATTATAAGAGTGCCAGCTGATTCATCCAGCGGAGCAAGAGTGCTGCGTTTCAAGGGATTCACAGGTAGAAAAGGCACTGCTATTGTCACACATCCAAGGGACGATGCTTATTTAGGCGGTATGGATAAGGATTCTGATTCCATGTTCATATATCATGGCTTTGATAAAAAGATAAAAGATGCTTACAAGTCTGTAGATGCAGAATGGGAGAAGGATGGTAAGGTCATAGAAGGTAAGTCAACTGAACTTGACCATGTATTCAATGATATTACAGATGAAGGTCCATATCTTCATCAAGCCAGTATATTCTCTCCTTCCATGAGAAAGGAAGTAGCAAGGAATGTATATCAGGGTAATCTTGGTATAGGCTGGGCTATCAATAACCGTATGACAGTACAGGCTTGGATAGATATGGCACTTGCTAATGAAGGAAAGCTTGAGGTTGATGTACATCCATCGCTTAAATCTAGGTCTGGCGATGAAACTTTCAGACTCAATTATAAAAGTGATTTTGGACAATATATATTAACATTAAAACCTAATGCTGGTGAGAATGTAAGACGTTATGCCAGAGAAATGCTTAACCGTTCTGCGGATGCTGGTAATTATCCCAAGATGAGATCATATGTTCGGTTTCCACAATTATTATTTGAACAGGCTTTTAATATTGAATATAAGCCAGCAAAGTGGATGAAGCCTGATGATATTAAAAAATATGATTATTTTGCATCAGCAAATTTTCAGACAGTAAAAAATAATACTGATCTTGGCAAAATTCATAAGATTATACAGACTATGAAACCTAATGCTATTACTAAAGTTACTGAGCTTTTAAAAAGAAAAGGTAAAGTAGTCATGAAAGATGGTAAACCAGTCAGAATTAAAAAAACTGGTGCTATGATGTTAGATGAATTTCAGATACGTATTGGTGGCGATACAGAAGTTTCTCCAAATTTTAAATATAAGCTTCCCAATATCTTAAGTTATATTGGTACAAAGGCTCGTAATGATGGTGTTAATGAAATGTTATTTGCCCATCCTTATGAGTCTAATATAAATCTTGTAAAGACTTTAAAGTCAGTATTAGCCAAAGACCCACTGGCAAGAGAACTTGATATCATTGTAAATCTGGCTGATAATTTAGAGACTATAAGAATGCAAGCTGCTGTATCTGGTCAAAGAGGAGACTGGAAACAGTTAGCAGAAATGTTAAGAAAAGAAAATTTCCTGATAGCAAGCTTTATGACACTCACTAGAAAGGCACATGCAATAGAAAAGAAAGTCATGGATGAGGGAGGTACTAGAGAAGATGTTATAAGAAACCTTAAGAGGATACCTGAAAGAGCAAGTGAGATCAAGAATAAATTTAAGAACGTGGATAGAACCCCTGAATCTGAACTTAAGAATGCATATTTTAATGATTTTGACAGTGAACTGGTTGCATTAAAGAATGTAATGAGACAAGAATTAGGGGAGCAGGGTATAGACCCTACCCCTTTTGAGGAATATCTTGATATATATATGCTCAGTCCATTAGTAAAAGGCAACAAATACGGAATGACAAGCAGAATACCTTGGCAGTCTCCGCATGTAGGAAACAAAGCCATTAAAGAAGTCTTTGATGAGCTTGATATCGTTGTCAAGCTTGCTAAGGAACCTGCAGTTAAACAGATAGATAAACTGGAAGGTTTTACAGAGTATTTACATAGACCGTCTGGCTATGCAAAGATAGATGACAGCTTTACCAAATTCATGGGTGAAGAGTTTGTCAGCGATCCGCAGTTTGACAAGAATGTAAAGAAACTTAAGGACTACATGGTTGAACATCCTTATTGGGCAGAACATCCACAAGATGCATTTATTATGTATACTTATGAGTTTGAAGGTAGTCCAAGAAGTTTCAGCACTATGACCAAGGACGATGTTTCTAACCTCTTAAGATTTTTTGAGTATTATGATCCCAAGTTCAAGCAGGGCTGGATAGATAAGTTTATCAAGAACAAGTTTCCCGATACAAAAGATCGTGATCCTATGCGTATCCAGAGAATATTTTATTATAACAGACCAGCCACACTTGATAAGAAGACACTTGCTCATGAGATCAGAATATTTGAGCAGGCTAACATGCCTGTCAGAGAAAAAGACAGAGTAGTTATCAAGAATGTAAAGCGTATTATGTCAACACACGGTGCTATGCGTGAGTGGTTAAGTAAGATGGTAAGCCAGTCAGAGAATGAAGTTTCAACAGTGCTTGATAGTATGGATGAAACTACATTCAGGAGCCTTGCTGGTATTACACCCAATCAAAGAATAGAATTATTCAATAAGGCAGTTGATATCATCGAAGGAAAGATCAAACTGGAAGATATTCCAAAAGAATATCTAGAAAAGAAAATCCCTATTGAAGAAAAGGTCTTGATTGATGGTAAAGAGAAAGTAGTAATTAAAGAATTTACTGGCGAACAGATGCTCAGTTCACTCACTAACAGGATACGTAATGATCTTGAAGAGTTCGGTAATGAGTATATTTATTTATCCGATAACTGGAAACAGGTAGAAAAAGATATCAATACTGCTAGTATCGTAAAACTAAATGAGTATATGAGATGGAAGAACAGAAAATTTGATTTCGATAACTTTTATAGAAAGGTAATAGAACCAGCTTGGAAGGGTAAGGATATTACCAATATACCTTTAGAGGCTATCTACAGGGCACAGTATGAATACAGGCTTGAGCAGATCATAGCTAATAATAAGATTAATAACCCATCCAAGTTCAGAAAATTATATAGGGAAGGTAAAGCCAGAAAAGATAAGAGTGGTAATTTTTACGACACTACTTTTAAGCCTATAGGAAAGAGAAATAAGGAAACCTATTTCCCTCATATATGGCGTGACCCTTTAACTAAAGCAGAGCAGAGAGAAGTAACCAGATTCTGGAATGATATTATAGAAGAAGAACTAAGCAAATCTTTAAGTAATCCCAAAAATACTGTAGAGTATTTAAGAGAACAATCCAAGCTGATGAATAAAGAATCAGCAAAGAAATTAAATAAATTGCTGGATACATATGACAAGACAAAGGACATAGATATACTTCAAAGTATAATGGAACCTGCTATATCTGCTAAATACCAGTATGCAAAGGATGGATTGTCCCATCCTACCAAGTATGGTGAAGCTCATATGTATGAAGCTCTTGTACAGGTAGATATGACATCAAAAGATATAGCTGCCATTATATCTGATCTTGTGCGTGTAGGTTTTTTCTCCAGACCCAAGAACATTCTTGAGAGACAGGTAGAGAAACCAGCATACATGCGTGAATATGACGCACTGAAAAGATATAAGGAAGGTATTATCAAGTCAAGACTTAAGAATCTGGCAGCACTTATGGGCGATGTGGAAATAGATAATATGACAGCCAAGAAACCTTTTGGAAAATATACTAATGATCATGCTGAGTTTTACCGCATGTATCTGCGTGATTCTCTTGGATACAAGACCACATTTTCCGATTGGGTACTTAAAGCTATGGAAAGCAGCGATCCGTTAAGGCTGAAGAAGAACCTGTATTATCAGACCAGTGATCATGAAATGATACAGAAACTGGACAGAATACTCAAGTTCTTTGGTGTTGATAAACTACCATTTAAAGTTCCACAGAACGATCAGGCAAGAGCTGAGTATCTTGCTAGGATAATACACAAGCTTGGCTCAGTAGAAGCAAAGTATCAGCTGCTAACGCTGCTTGCCAATACTGGAGTAGCTACAGGCAACCTGTTCGGAGGTTCTTTGAATACAATTACCAAGACTGGTCTGCGTAATTTTTTGAGATCAACAAATTTCAAGTACCTTGAGAAAAATATACTCAAGGATGAGAACGGTAAATACCAGCTTACATTCAAGAATGGTAAATATGTAAAGACCAAGAAAGATTTAAAGAGATGGATCATTGAGAAGGGTGTCATTGAGCAATATATAAAGAACGAGCTTGATTTCAACCCGAAAGTTCAGGCAATGAAAAATAAGAAAGCTCTTTACGAATTTGCAAAAGACTTCAGTAAACTGCTTTCAAAAAACCCTGATCCCAATAAAGAAACCATTCTGGAAATTGCCCGTAGGCATGGTTTAACTGAGAAGATACTGGAGATAGGTGCATTCCCTATGCAGGCATCAGAAAGATGGCTCAGAGCCAATGCTTTCCTATCCCATTTACTGCAGATCAGAGATAGTTTCAACGGTATGACAGGTGAGCTTGATCTTAACAGCGATGCTATTATAAGATATGCTCTAAATGGAGTTGAGGCAACCCAGTTTGTATACCACAGCGTAGGCAGAAGTGGGTTCATGCGTACTGCTACAGGTAAGGTACTGACAAGATTCAAGAATTTTGTCCAGAACCAGATAGCATTCCAGCGGGAAGTCCACAGGCAGGCTAGGATGTACGGATATAAGCCGGGAACCAAGCCTTATGAAGACTTCCAACGCCTTTTTATGATCAACGCAATGCTTATGGCACTGGGTGCAGCTTATTCTTACAGCTTATTTGATGTTGCTACTCCTCCTCCATTAGACTGGATGAGAGAGACAGCGGAGTTACTATGGGGCGATAAGAAAGAGCGTGAGAGAGCCTTTTTTGGAACCTATCCAAGGGCTGTTGCTCCCTTACAAATCCTTACCCCGCCTATTGCGAGAATACCGCAAAGTTTGGTAATGTTACTCAATGGAGATTGGGAAAGATTTGCAGATTACCAAGCTTGGACACTGTTTCCTTTTGGCAGGCTTGCTCGTTCCGTTGATAAGACTTTTAACGAACCTTACGGCACTACATTCGGCAGAGGAATGCAGCAATTCTTCAGAATCCCTACAGATAAATTCAGAAGAAGATATGACAGGGCACAGATAAAAGATATGCGTAAAGAATACATAACATCTTCCATTGACGATCTTACTGAATCGCAAGGTGAAGAATGGGATAATAAAGAAAATTGATAATGGCTAAAGACCAATTCGGATTTGGAACTGAAAAAACAGATTACGAAGCAAGCAATCTTAGTAGATTTTTACATTACTTAATTCCAAGAATAGGTATTGATGTTTCTAATGCTGCTTATATATTAAGTATGCAGGCTGACTCAAGACGACCAGAATATTCTGGTATTATAAAAGAGCTTGAAAAACTTGCACCAAAAGGTGTAAAGGTAGGAACTATAGATATATCTAAAAAACCTTTCAGTGGACTTACTGATCCTAGATCAGGTGCTCATTATGATATACCACGTAAACGAGTTTATACTGCACAAAGAGGAGTAAATCCAAATCCCGGATTACTTGCTCATGAACTTGGACATGCCCAGCAGTATACAAAGCCTAAAGCTTTACTCAACAGATTAGCACTTCCAAGTAAACTAGCTACCGTATTCGGATTGACAACATTACCTCTTTTAGTAACAGAGGATGAAGATACTGCGAAGCTTATGGCAGGAGCTGGCACTGCTATGTCCACACCTTTGTTTCTACATGAAATGGAAGCATCTGGAAAAGGAAGAAAGATATTAATGAAAGCTGCAAGTAAGAGTGGTAATAAGCTTGGATTACTAAAATCACTAGCTCCATTTAAAGGAATACCATCTTATTTGCTTGCCTTAGCTAGTCCATATATAATTTATAAGTATTTAAAATCACAAGGTCAGTACAAGGAGAATTAATTATGGCAAGTTTATTAGGAATGGCTTTTCGAAAATACCCTATAGGTGCTCCAACAGCACTTGGAGCTGCTGGAGCTGCGGCAATGGGGCGTTTAGGGAATGAAAATAGTGGATGGGTCGGAAGAAATACACCCAAAGAAAAAGAATTAAACGATATATCTAAATACGAACAAGGTATTCCAGTCCAAAGAGTTGATATGAATACTGGTTTAGATAAATATGTAACTAGAAAAAAATCTGATTATAGAAAAAAAATAACAAGGGATAATCCTTGGCGATATGATATGTCAATAAACTTAGACGCTAAAATTCCACATGAAGAAGCTGAAGATTATTTAAGAAAGAATATCCCTTTTGTCGCTAGAAAATTAGATAATA
>Ga0208179_1000925_pt1 | contig 16373 bp, 22 predicted proteins | sample Malvired_Geostar_FD_184238 | JGI IMG/M metagenome (GOLD analysis project Ga0208179, IMG submission 184238) | Marine viral communities from the Global Malaspina Expedition - Malaspina viral metaG DeepMed_Geostar (SPAdes) (version 2) | ecosystem: Environmental > Aquatic > Marine > Oceanic | place...
GCTGTAGGAGTTATTGCAGTATTGGCAGTAGTCGGATGGGTGAGCGGATGGTGGGGCTCTCCCGAAGCTGTCTAATCCTCTCGTCGATAGGTTTAATAGGATGCACGACTTTAAAGAAGGCAGGTATCGTGAGCATGGGAGCCGGGGCGGGTGCTCTTGCGGGGACTGTCTTATCGGGGGGTGTAGCTGCACCGATACTGGGAGCCACGACGACTGCCTTTGTGACAGATGTAGTGACGGAAGCGATTCCGATTGGAAGGACAGGAAAGAAACTTATGAATGATTGTGCACCAGATAATTTCTGGAGTCTGTTAGGCTCCTTGATCGAGATGGGGGGTTGGGCATTAATTTTGATAGTAATAGTTCCCATGGTTTTTTCATGGTTAATGCCTGGACCTATCCAGTTTAAAAAACGTGGAAAAAAGTGAGATTATATTTGCATTAGCAATGATCTTATGTATTATAGGCATACCATTTGCGTTGGTTGTCTGGGTTAATTACGCTATATTGGGTGGATTATAATGGCTAGAAAGTTTACTATAGGCGGAAGAAGGCGATACCCACCAAGAAGGGTTGCTTATAGAATGACAAATGGTAGGAAGTTCTATGAAAAAGATCCGAGAACATTTCCTTACGGGAATATGCCTTATTTTCAAAATTATTATATAACTACCGGATATGTGAGTGACGCATAATGGCAACAATTGTATTAAGAGAAACGAAAGGAAGTCCGCTTACATTTGCAGAAGCAGATGCTAATTTTACTAATCTAAATGATGATAAGCAGGAGACAATTCCCAATTTAAGTCTTGTTACTTCTGCAGACATGGCTACAGATAAGATATCTTTTTATGATACATCTTCTGGGGCTACTAGGTCAATTCTTTTTAATAAGGTTACAGCTTTTACAGAAAGAACTTTAGTTATTAAATGTGTTGCCGATACTATTGGTCCATCTGTGGGTAATGGCATTACGCATGTTACCATACCTTCTACTCTAAATGGAAAGAACTTACAGTCTGCTCAAGCGCATGTGTATACAGTGGGCACTGGAAGCACTACTACAGTTCAGTTGCATAATTTGACTGATGGTCAAGATATGTTGTCAACCGCTATAACTATTGATTCTGGAGAAAAGGATTCTTCTACAGCAGCGACTCCTTCTGTCGTGGGTAACTATAGCTCGGTTTCTACTGCTGATGTTATTAGAATAGATGTTGATGTTGTAGCTACTAATACGTTAGGTCTGGAAGTTAGGATGGTATTCAATACATGAGTCTTCAGATAGGGGTAAATTCTGAACCACCGTCGATAGAAATAAAAAGGTTACAACCTATCCCTGAAATAATCTGCGGTGTTAATGAAGATAAAGATAAGATAAGGGATAATATAAAAAGTAATATTAAAAGAGGGTTACCGCAAGTAGAGCCGCATGAAACTCAATGGGATAAGACGGTAGGCATTGCTTTGGGTGGACCTACATTAAAAGATACTTTTCCAGATTTATTAGAAAAGCGTAAAAATGGGATGCCCGTAATTACAGTTAACGGTTCTCATAGATATTGCATAACTGGCGGGTTAACCCCATCAGCAATGATTATGCTAGATAGTAGAGAGTTTAATAATAGATTTGTTTATCCATTAGTACAGGAATGCAAATATTTTATTTCGTCTCAATGTCACCCTTCTGTATTTGAAAACCTTAAAGACAATGCTACATGGATATGGCATTGCGCCGGAGATGAGAATTTTGATCTTTTGAAAGAGGTTTATGGAGAAAAATATTATCCAATAATGGGCGGCGCTACAATAGCATTAAGGGCTGTTCATTTATTAAGAATGCTGGGATTTCATAAGTTTGAGATGTATGGCTTCGATAGTTGTATTATAGGAGACCATCACGCTTACGAACAACCAGAAAATGATGATGAAGAGATTTTAGATGTTATTGTATCTGAAAAAGAGTTTAGATGTACTGCGGCTCATTATCATCAGGCAAAAGAGTTCGTTGACATGATATCAAAAACTGGCGAACATTACGATTTGGCTGTACATGGTGATGGCCTTATTTCACATATTATTAAAAATCCAGATTCATTAAAGATTAAAGAGGAGGTAGTATAAAATGGCGGCTACTGCTTGGAGTTTTTACAATTCCTTTAGGGAATATATAGGCAATGGTCAGTTCGATCTAGACGGTACAAGTGTTGGTTTTTATATGGCATTACATACTAGCGCAGCTAGCGCTAATGTGAATACAGCTACATTATCAACACAGGCTTCGCTTGGAAATGAGGCAGCAAGTGGTAATGGGTATACAACAGGTGGTGCTTCTGTTACATCACGAACATGGGCTTCTGTTGCAACTGACAAGTATCGTTTTGATTCAACTGCTGTTGTATGGACTGCTACTGGCGGAGCAATTGCAAATATTAAGTATGCAGTTGTTTATCAGTCTGGTGGCAAATTGGTTTGCTTTTCTAAACTGACTACATCTCAGTTTACTTTAGCACAAGATAACACGCTTACTGTTACTCCAAGTTCCAGTGGCATCTTTGAGCTGGCATAGGAGGCTATCATGGGACTAGAATCAGCAACATATATTAGTCAATTAGTCGCTACTAATCCTCTTGCTACTGATCCGATATCGCAAGGTGATGATCATCTACGTTTAATAAAATCTGTACTTCAAGCGCAATTTAGTGGACTCTCTGGAACTACTGCGGTCACTTCTAGTGGTGCAGAATTAAATATTCTTGACGGGGTTACAGCAACTTCAACAGAGTTGAATTATCTAGACATTACAACTCTTGGCACCTCAGAAGCATCAAAAGTAGTTACAGCAGATGCAAATGGTGATGTTACAATTGCCGATGGAGCATATGATTTTGATGTCGCTTCGCATGATGGGACAAATGGATTGTTGCTTGGTGGTACATTAGTTACAGCAACTGCGACTGAGTTAAATTTAATTGATGGGTATACCGGTACAACTGCCGAATTAAATTATAATGATGTTACTACTTTAGGAACTGTTCAGACATCTAAAACAGTAACTGCTGATGGTTCTGGCATTGTTAATCATGCGGATTATGTAGTACAGAGGCCGGAGATAAAGGATTACGCTGAGACAGTAAATGCTATTGGTGGTACTGGTGGTGGTACGCAGGATATTGATATCACAGCCGGAAATGTAGTAACAGCAACAGTAGACACATCCGCTAATACTTTCACCTTTAGCAACCCATCAGCGAGTGGTAAGGCTTGTTCGTTTACGCTTATCTTAACTAATGGCGGGTCACAGACTGTGAACTGGCCGGGATCAGTTGATTGGGCTTCTTCTACTGCACCAACATTAACAACGTCTGGTGTGGATGTTCTTGGCTTCCTTACTGTAGATGGCGGAACAATTTGGTACGGTTTTGCTGGCGGTTTGGATATGGGTTAAGGAGATAGATTATGCCATTAGGACCACAACGAACCGCTATTTTATTAGGGGCATCAAAGTTTTCTGCTACTGGTGGGACTGAGTCTACTGCCACAGTTGGTGGACAAGCCTATAAGTTTCATACATTTACATCTTCTGGGACATTTCAGGTTAAAGGAAAGGCCCATGATATTGCTGTATTTGTGGTTGGGGGAGGAGGAGGATCGGGTTCTCCCCACGGTGGCGGTGGAGGAGGTGGTGGTGTTCTTTGGAATAGTTCCTCAAACCACACTACTAGTAACCCGGCCCCTGAGTTAGCCGTTGGTTCTTATACCGTTACTGTTGGTGCAGGAGGCGGAAGACAGACTCAAGGCGGGGATTCATCTGTCGTAAAGACGGGGTTTAACTATACGGCTGATGGCGGGGGTGGTGGTGGTAACCATACTGGCCCTCAACCGGGCGGTGCAGGGGGTTCTGGCGGTGGTGCTGCTTTGCCTAGCGGACCTCCCTTTGGCTCTATATCTGGAGGTAGTGGTACTGCTGGTCAGGGTAATGATGGAGGCTCACACACTGGCGGTTCTGGCGCAAGAGGTCAAGGTGGTGGAGGCGCGGGAGCGGCTGGAGGAAATTCTACCACTCCGGGTAATGGAGGCATTGGCGTTGATTGGTCACCATATATAGGAACCCTTGGCGGTGCGTCGGGATTGTTCTCAGGCGGTGGCGGAGGCGGGGGCCATTGGGGTGGAAATTCTGCTGGTGGCGGTTATGGCGCAGGAACGGCGGCAGTTGGGACAGCGGCTACGGGCGGCGGAGGTGGAGGCGCTCACGGCGCGGCATACGCTGGCGGTTCTGGTTGTGTTGTTTTTAGATACATTGAACCCGCTTAGGTGACATAATATGGATGAATTAAATTTAACATACTTTGCAGAAATAGACCAAACGGATACGGTCATAAGAGTTATAGTAGCAGACCAAGGTTTTATAGATAGAGGTGTAGTCGGGAACCCGTCTAACTGGATAGAGTGTTTTACTGACGAAGACGGGAAAGCAAACTCGAAGAAAACTTTTCCAGGGCGGGGGTATAAGTATGACTATAATTCTGGTTTATTCTATATGTCACAACCTTACCCCTCTTGGACATTAGATTCTAATTTTGATTGGAATCCTCCAACCCCTATGCCGGAAGAGGTAGATAATACTTGGATATGGGATGAGAGCGCACAAGAATGGATTGTTGGTGCCAACTCTGCTGGGTACAATGGACAACCCGCTGGACCACAAGGTCCTGGGAATGATAACACATAGGAGAGTAAGTGCTTATAAATGAGTTTTTTTATTTTAATGAGGGTTTAAGTGCTGTAGATTGTAAGTCAATAATAGATGTAGCAGATGGTAAATTTGAGGACGCTTCTGTTAATACAAAACGGGGCATCTCGGATAAGGAAAGAGAAACTGGGTCAATAGCCGTTTATGGAAAAGAGAATTCTGTAAGAAAGAGCGGTATATTTTTCAGTTCTGAGCAGTGGTTATTTAATTTGATATGGCCCTTTATGGAAGAGGCTAATAAGGACGCTGGCTGGGAGTATGATATTTCTGGTTGTGAGGCTATACAAATTACTAAGTACGATAGTAGTGATTATTACCAGTGGCATAAAGATGGGAATGGTTGTCAGAGGTCAAAATACCAAGAGCCTGAGAATATATGGTTAAATGGTAAGGTTCGTAAGTTAAGTATGACGGTAACTCTTAGTGACAATTATACTGGTGGTGAATTTCAGATAGCAAGCTTAAATTCAGACAAAGGGGATTTCGAAGTAACAGTGCATACACCTCCAGTAGAGGGGGTTGGCTCCATAATAATTTTTCCATCATTTGTAATGCATAGAATAAATCCAATTAAAGAAGGTGTAAGGTATTCTTTAGTTGCTTGGTTCGTGGGGTCACCATTTAAGTAATGCAAGATTATAAATTTCCTTATTGGGGTCCGTTTGTTTTAGAAACAAAAGTAGAACAAGAGTTTATAGATATCTTATTAGAAAAAGGTAATGGTAGTAGGAAAAAAAATCTAGATCATAGAAATAAGTTAGCCGGAATGATGGACCATGAATATTATTATGAAGATTTAGAAAGTTGGTTTATTCCAAAATTTACTTGGTACGTCAACTTTTATATTGACCTCTTAAAATCTAAATGGATGCCTAGCCAAAAGATAATTAAAGAATACAGCGTTACTAGTTTGTGGATTAATTATCAGAAGGCTAACGATTATAATCCATTGCATAATCACGAGGGAGATTTATCATTTGTAATATATTTACAAGTACCCGATGAGATTAAAAAAGAGAATGAAGAAATGGAAGGGGTGCATAATAATAGTGGGCCGGGAAAGATAGTCTTTAATTATGGAGTCCCTATTCCCTTTTCAATTAGTGGCTTTGATAAACTACCAGAGACAGGAGATATAATTATTTTCCCTTCATGGCTTACTCATTATGCTCATGCTTTTAAATCAGACGTAGAAAGAATTTCAGTATCAGGAAATGTAGTTTTAAACTATGGTCTGCTAGATCAATGAAGATTTACGAAAATATACTTTCTACCGGATTGTTTGAGGAATGTTTGCAGGAGTTAAACTCATTATCCCTGAAGAATGTTTGGAACAATTCCGAATTTAGGTGGGGTCAGGATGTGCAAACTGGTTTTACTGGGGTTATAAACGCATCTCCAGTAAACGAAAATCTTTCTTTGAAACTTTGGGAAGAGCTAAAGGATCACCTTGGTGAGTATGGTGGTGAGGTGGACGAACATGGAAATAAGATTGATACGAATGAGATAGAGTTTCAGTTTTTTATCTGGAATAGGGATAGCGCAATACCAGAACATACCGATAATCAGTATACATTTGGAGCAAGTATTTACCTGAACTTTGAGTGGTCACCGTCTTGGGGTGGTTTGTTTGTTTGGCAAGAAGGCTCCTCTAAGATTGACAAAGATAGGGAACTTCATGCTCTTTGCCCAAAGAAAAACATGATGGTGGTTAATAACCTAAAAGAGCCTCACATGGTTACTATTATTTCTCCACTGGCTCCAGAGCCAAGGGTTAGTATACAAATATGGGGAAAGGTGTCATCCTCTTGTTGTGATTCAACACCTCATCCAAAGCAATGGACAAGCCATAAACCAAGAAACATATACTTAGGTGATCGTCATTAAGTGAAAATATCTGTTGTTGGTGCTGGGAATGCCGGATGTTTAACGGCTCTTCATTATGCCTACTATGGTAATGGTGCTATAGAGGTTGAGTTAAAGTATGATCCGACCGTGCTACCTGAGAAGGTGGGTCAGGGAACATTGCTAGACGCTCCCAAACTTTTATGGCTTGCGCTAGGTTCTGACTGGTATTCAAACTCAATAGATGCAACTCCAAAGACGGGGATATTGTACGAGGGGTGGGGAAAGGTAAATGAAAAGTTTATTCATTCTTTCCCACTAAATTCTCTAGCCCTTCATTACTCACCCAAGAAGTTGCAGGATACAATTTTATCTTCTGGATTATTCAAGGTCACAGAAGATAGCATTGTTAATATCGAAGATGTAGATGCTGACTACGTATTTGACTGTAGGGGCAAGCCTAAGTCATTAGATGACTACGAAGAATTAAAAAGCCCCGTTAATGCGGCTATTCTAGCGATGAAGGATGGGGTTGATGCTGGTCAGTATTGGACTAGGTCGGTTGCTACTCCAGATGGTTGGGCTTTTGTAATACCTAATACAACAAATACAACTTCCTATGGTTATATTTACAACAAGGATATATCAACCAAGGATGAAGCAACTAAAAATTTCGAGAGTATGTTTGATGTAGAGGCAAAAGATTACCTTTACTTTAATAACTACGTTGCAAAAAATCCTGTTGCGGATGGAAGGATTGTACTTAATGGTAACAGGTTATTTTTTCTTGAGCCATTAGAAGCATCGGCTATACAATCATATTCTCAGTGGGTAAAAAATACTTGTGACGTTATCTTGTATCAGAAGTTTGGGTGGGACCATGCTTCCATACTTATAAAGGAATATATACACCAGATAGAAAATTTTATTCTTTGGCATTACCAATTTGGATCGAAGTACGATACTAAATTTTGGGACTATGCTAAGTCCTTAAAGGTTGTCGATGATAAGTTTGATAATTTTTTATCTGTGGCGATATCCTCTAGCTGGCCCGAAGTTAGAAATATTTTTTATGACGCAAGTTCTCCGAATTCTGGGTATGGTCAATGGCTTGCTTGGAATTTTAAAAATTGGTATGAAGGAGTAACAAAATGTCAATAAGTTCATGGATTGCATCAGGAGGAGATTGGAGTGACTCCAAGTATAGCAGGGGATGGGATGGTCCTGTTAGTACCCCTGATAAAGCGGATTTAACTTTAAGTTCAGTCGCGCCCGGAGGTGGGCAATCTCATTTTATTTCCCCAGATAATGCTTCTTTTGAAATAGTTCAGTCTTATGAATGGGATCAGTTAACAAGTTCTTGGGTTGATTCTACCGGGGACTGGAGCGCTGGTCCTATACCACAGACTGCTGTTGGGACAAGTGTATCTGTAGATAAAGCAGACCTTACATTTACCGCTTATTCTCCGGCTGTTGGTATATTCTATAAGTTTGTTATAACAGCGCAAACATTAGAATTATTAGGTAAGGTTCCAGCTAATGGAGAAGGGTTTGTAATTTCTCCAGATAATGCATCTATTCAAATAGTTCAAACGTATAGCTGGGATAATTACGGTGGCACATGGGCGGCATCTTCCGATAACTGGGATGTTGTTCCATTTGTTCCAACCGCTATAGAGACTGGACAGAATCAACCAGATGCTGGTTCTTTGACGCTTACTGGATCATCGCCAGATTTTAGACTTTCACAACTTTGGTATGTTCCTGCTGGAAGTATGACCCTAACTGGATTTCTTCCAGTATCAACTACAGGCCATATATTTACTCCAGACAAAGCTGATTTAACTGGATTAGGATTTACATCATGGGAAAATACTTCCGGAGATTGGGCTAGTAATGAAGATAACTGGGGAGAAGGAGTTACTCTTCCTCCTTGGAGTGCAATGACAGGGGATTGGGCTCATAATACAGATACGTGGGCTGAAGGAAACCTTGCTCCTATAACAGGAGTTACTTATACGTTTACTGTAGATTCATCAGGAAACCTTGTATTTATACCGTATGACTCGGGATGGCCTTTGGTCAGTAATCCTAAATATATTGCAGAGGTTATTATTGCATGAAGAAAAAAGATAACACACAGAGTTGGTCAAGTCTTTGTTATGCTACCGACCCTGAATTAAGAGAGCCAAGACCAACATATATTTTTAGAAATGGTCAGAGAGTATTTTATACGCCAGACAAAAAAAATAAAAGGAAGAGATGAGATGTCTTTTGATATAGAAAAAGCTAATATATTTTCTTTGAACGATCATACATTAGCTAAAAATGTTGCAGAAACTTTAGAGAAAAAGTACCCAGGATGGTTTTGGGCTGTTAATGTAATGGATGGGGTAGTTACTGTTAAGTCATTACGCCTATCTGGGAACTGGGGATTTGTAATCCATGCTGATAAAATAGATAATGACTATAAAATGGTTGTTATGGCTGGAGGAGAGATATTAGAGAGGTTTAAACAGCAAAGAGGTAAGTTTAATAATACGTTGTATAATGATTTGGAGATGAGTACCAAAGGACAACTTGATGGAGACTATGCTGCATGAGTTTAATTAATCCACAGCCACCTACAGAAGGCGCAGAAATTTTAAATGCAGATGATGAAGGGTCTCTTCGTGAGGACTCTTGGCTTAGGTTGGCTAGGCAAGCATATGAGGATTCTTCTGAGTGGATTGATGCTAACTTAAGAGGTCAATGGGAAAAAAGCCTTTCTTTATTTAATAGTAATCATCCTCCTGGCTCTAAATATAACACAAATGCTTACGATAAAAGATCAAGATTTTTTAGACCCAAAACTAGAACTGCTGTAAGGAACTTACAATCAGCAATGAATGTTGCTTTCTTTACTAATGAAGATGTGGTTAGTATAAAAGCAAGAAACCCTAATGATCCTAACCAAGCTGCGGCAGCTATAGTATCTCAGGCTGTATTGCAATATAGACTAACTAATACTGTTCCTTGGTTTCAAACAATGTCTGCAGCTTTGCAAGATGCAGCTGTGCAAGGAGTTTGTGTAAGTCATCAATACTGGGATTATGAAGAGAGAGATGAAACATATGTAGAAATGGGAAGAGACAATAAACCCGTAATGGATTATGAGGGGAATGAAAAAACAAGAACTCAAGTAACATCAATAAGGGATAAACCAATTATAGAGGTTATTTCTCCAGAAAACTTGAGGATTGATCCAGCATCTGACTGGGCTGATCCGCTAGAAAGTACCCCTTATATAATCCACCTCATCCCAATGTATCTACAGGACGTTAGAGGGAAGATGGATTCTGGTGAGTGGAATGAACTAAGTGATGGGGAATTATTAACTACCACTAGTGACGAGGATGATAATACTACCAGGTTAGTGAGGGACGAGCCTAGAGAAGACCCTCTTGATAATGATGCTGGTTATGGTGAGGTAGAAGACTATAAGATTATATGGGTACATAAGAATGTAATTAGAAAAGAGGGAGAAGATTGGTGTTATTTTACAGCGGGTGTTAGCTATATGCTTAGTGATCCAGTTCCTTTACAAGAAATGTATCCTTGGTTAAGGAGCGGTGAAAGACCATATGTAATGGGTTATGCTAATATAGAGGCGCATAAGATTTATCCTGCTGGCACTGTGGAGCTTACGCAGGAACTACAGGCAGCTGCTAATGATATATGGAACCAAAGATTTGACAATGTTAAGTTAGCCCTTAATAAACGTTACCATATTCGTAGAGACAGGAATATAGATTTAGATGCTTTATTTAGGTCTGTACCTGGTGGCGCCGTTGAGATGGATGATCCTGATACTGATGTAAGGATCATAGAAACTAGAGATGTAACTGGTTCTGCCTATGCTGAGCAAGATAGAATTAATATGGACTTTGATGAGTTACAAGGTAACTTTTCAACTTCTACTATTCAAGCATCGAGATCTCTAAATGAAACAGTAGGTGGGATGTCGCTCTTAGCTAATAGCACTGGGAGTGTAGTTGAGTATGTTCTAAGAACATTCTCTGAAACTTGGGTAGAAAAGGTTCTTAAGCAGGTGCTTAGATTAGAACAATACTATGAGACAGATGAGGTAATATTAGGATTGGCTGGAGAAGCTGCGGTAGCTATTAACCAATCTATGAAGGATATATCAGTTGATGATCTTCTTAAGTATGAAGTTTTATTAAAGGTTAATGTTGGAATAAATGCAACTGATCCCTTAAAGAAGGTTCAGAATTTAATGATGGGGTTACAAACCCTTGCAGCATTCCCAGGTGTGGCCGAAAGAATAAATATGCAAGAACTTACTAAAGAAGTGTTTGGTCAATTAGGATACAAGGATGGCGATAGGTTTATATCCTTTGAAGGTGATCCTAGACTTGCTGAAATGCAGGCTCAGTTGGAAGAGATGCAGGGAATAATTGAGAGCGAACAGATGAAATTAGATAATAGAATACAGGTAGAGGAGATGAAGCAACAGGGTAATCTTGAGGCTATGAATATGAAGACTGGCGCTGAAATTAGAAAGAAAGAGATAGATGCACAGCTTCAGTATATAGATTTGCAGCTTAAGCAGGAAGATGTAGCAACTAGGCGAGCTGAGTTAATGTTGCAAAGAGAGGCGCTTATTAATCAGATAGCGGATGAAGAGATGAATAGGCAGGAAGAAATGTTAGATGAAGGACCCGTAGGTGTTATGGCTAGGAATGACTATAATAAGATACCCTACGCGGTAGGATAATATGGATTATTATGACCCCCTTGAAGTGGGGATAGATGATTTAGTAAAGAGGATAAGGGTAGGTAAAGATGCCAGAGAATTTTTAAATACATCCATTGGTCAAGCTATAGTAGAACGAGCCACTAATGAATATAAGGAAGGTATCAGAGAATTACAAAAAATGTCTGAGTCTCGATGGAGCTTCTCTCCAGAAAAAGAGATTCTAATGTATAGGGATATTAGTGATAAATTATCTTGCCCTGTAAATATATTAAAATGGTTAGCTTCTGTGATTACTACCGGAGAAAACGCAGAGACTATTTCAAGATATAAAACATCCGGTGAACTAGAACCATAGGGAAATAAAATGGAAAATGATAACGCTACCCAGACGGATGCGTTAGAAGAGGTTGTTGAAACTTCTGAAGACGCACTTGTAGAAGAGGTTAGTTTAACTCCTTCTAGTAGACAAAAAGCTTTAGAAGAAATTTATGAGCGAAGAAGTCAGGATGTAATGGAGGAGGATCTTGAAGAGTTAGAAGAGAAATCTCCAGAAGCTCCAGTATGGCATGATGGAGAAGAATGGAAGACTAAGATTAAAGTTAATGGAGAAGAAGTTGATGTTTCTTTTGATTCTTTAAAATCATCGCACCAAAAAGATAAAGCTTCTCAAATGAAATTTGAGCAAGCTTCCGCAAAAGAAAGGCAGTTAATGGCTAGAGAACAGCAATTACGCCAATATGCGGAAAACCTAAAGAGGCAGCCACCCGTTGAGGACGCGCCTAAAGAAGACGAAGCAAGTGATGTTGACGATATAGTTGAAAAATATCATAGCGCTTTGTTTGAAGATGATGCTGCTGAGGCAGCTCGTTTATTAAAAACCTTGTCGAATAGTGGGCGCGGTAACGCTACCCAGAATGTAGAAGAGGTTGTAAATAGGGCTATTATGTCCTATGACCAGAGTAGACAAAGAGCAGTAAAACAGCAAAGAGAAGCTGTTTATCACAAAAGTCTTCAGGAGGCCGTAAAGTCTTTTGAGGAGAAATATCCTGATATAGCAGAATCTCCAGAGCTTAGAACAATTGCGGATAATAAGACGGTCACCCTAACTCAGGATAATCCTGATTGGACACCTAATCAAATTATAGAAGCAGCTGCTGAGTATACTCGCGATTGGGCTGGATCAATGCCTAATCAAAATGGCAGGTTGGAGCGCAAGAAAAAAATTGTGCAACATCCGAGATCTGCAAGGGCTTCTGCTAACATTGGTTCTGATGAAGTTCCAATGACAGCTTCTGAAATAGTTCAGGAGATGAGAAAAGCTAGAGGCCAAATTTTATAACTTCTATAGGAGGTAATTATGGCTGGACAAGTATGGTCAGTTAGCACCTCCGGTGGTTATATGTATGCCTTAAATCTGAGTCGTCTTCTTAGGATGGCAGTTCAGCCAATGGTAAAGTTCCGTCAGTTCTGTGACGTAAAAGACGCAGCGCATCAGGGACTTCATCGAGGTGATACATTCCATTGGAACGTGTTTAGTGATGTTTCCACTCAAGGAACCACACTAGTTGAAACCAATACAGTCCCAGAAACCTCGTTCACTATCTCTCAGGGAACAATGACGATCACGGAAGCAGGTAACTCTGTACCGTGGACGGGCAAGTTAGACGATCTCTCTGAGCAGCCAGTGGCTGAGGTGGTAAGGAAAGTATTGAAGAACGATGCCAAGAAGGCGTTCGATACTCTTGCCGCTGCTCAGTTTAATGCGTGCGCTTTACGTGTAGTTCCCACTGGTGGGAATAGCACGACAGCTCTCACGTTGACAACTAACACGGCATGTACGATAACTAATAATGTGGCTTTTCAGAAAGAGCATGTTAAGTTAATTGTCGATATCATGAAAGAGCGTAACATCCCGGCTTATGCTGATGATGATTATTACGCTTTGGCATGGCCAACGACATGGCGTACTCTGAAAGATGATCTAGAATCAATCAAGCAGTATGTTGATCCTGGTTTTCAGATGATTATGAATGGCGAAATTGGTCGTTATGAAAGCGTTAGGTTCGTAGAACAAACTAATATTGCTAAGGGTGGTATGTCCACGGCTGCTACAGCTTGGACAAACGGTCTTTCCAATTGGGCTTTGTTCTTTGGCGAGGATACTGTTGCTGAGGCAATTGCAGTTCCTGAAGAAATTCGTGGGAAAATTCCTGGGGATTACGGAAGGGATCGCGGCGTCGCATGGTACTACCTTGGCGGATTTGGCATAACACACACGCAACAGGCCCAGACACGTATAGTGATGTGGGACAGCGCGGCTTAAGGAGATATTATTATGAGTTATTCAAATCCTGTAACTACGCGAATCCAATCTGGTGCTAGTCAAGACTTAGGTAATGGTACACCTACTGTTTTCTCTTTTAAGGGGCCAACGGGTATGAAAGGAACCATTATTGATGTTGGCATTGAGGTTACGGAAACTTTCGCGTGTGATAGTACAGATGCATCATTTCAGGTTGGAACTACTAGTGATGCAGATGCTTATTGCAAACTCAACATTTCGGACGGTACTCTATTAACTGATACATTCAATATCCAAAATGATACGAATGCTATTATTGTAGAGGCTATTCCCGCTGATACTCAGATCGAATGTACTCCAGTTGTTGGGGTAGATGCCGGTACTGAAGCTGGTATGGGTTATCCGTATGTTGTTGTTGAGTGGTACTAAGGAGGTCAATTATGGCTAAAGATACAGCAGGAAATCACCCAACGGTTAATCAGAATGGTCTTATCGAAAAGAAAGACGTATCTGGAGAGTCTTTAAAATCTCTAGGTATGGCCAGTATTGGTAAGGCTCAGATGCCGCAGGGGATTGCTAAATCAACTATTTCCACTGATCGTGGGAAGTTTGAATGGCGTTAAGTTAATTGGTGATGGGGCGGGAAACCGCCCCTAATCCATATGAGGATATTAAAATGGCTAAAAGAATGAATTCAATTGAAGCATTCATTGGTGGAGTTGTTGAAACCCCAGAGATGGGGTATGGTCATACTGAAGCTGTCCTTAAAGGATATACCAGTGGCTCTCAGTTGTTTGATGAAAGAGCTATGGATTTTAGGTATGATCAACGAAGAACAAATAACGAAGGTAGAGTTAACGGACAAATGGTGAGAGGAAGCGGCGTCGTAGCAGGATGGGCGTTTTAAATAAATAGTGAAAAAAATAGTAGTTCCTGAAAAGGAAATAAATGATTTTACCCTTGAAGATTTTGGGGGTAAGAGGGGTGCCAAAACTGCATGTGTTGTTAGATACGGTGGTTTTGGAGATATGTTACAAGTTGCATCTATACTTCCGTTATTAAAAGATCAGGGGTATAGAGTATGCATAAATGTTACCGAGAGAGGAGAAGATATTTGCAAGAGTGATCCGAATATTGACGAGCTTATTATTCAAAGAACTGATCAGATATCTATTGATAGTCTGACAGAGTACTGGGATAAGATGTCTCCATGTTTTGATAAATTTATACAGTTATCAGAGTCGATAGAAGGTTCTCTTTTATTAGTAGGAGATAGGACTGAAAAGCTAAATGGTATAAAAACTAGGGTTCCAGGCAATCCTAAGTTTTATAACCTTAGCAAAGAAGAGGTTCATGAATTATGTAATGTGAATTATATGGAAAGAATTCATGACATAGCTGAAGTTCCTCATGTATTTAATCCTAGATTTTATCCCACTAGACAAGAAAGGGAATGGGCTAAAAAAGAAAGAAAGAAGATAAAGTCTAGACATGTAATATTGTGGTCTTTATCAGGGTCTTCTGTTCATAAAGTATACCCGTGGACTGATAGCGTGATAGCTAATATTTTATCTATAAGAAAGGATGTTTCTTTTGTTACTGTAGGTGATGAACTATGTCAGCTTCTAGAGCAAGGGTGGGAAAAAGAAAAGAGGGTTATAACAAAGTCAGGTAAGTGGTCGATAAGAAAAACTCTTTCCTTTTTAGATCGTTGCTCTATAGTAATAGGCCCGGAAACCGGAGTGTTAAATGCGGCCTCTACTTTGAGCAATCATAAGATTGTAATGCTTTCTCATTCTTCTGAAGAAAATTTATCGAAACATTGGGAAAATACTACTTCTTTAGAGCCTGACTACTATGATAATTTTTGCTTTCCTTGTCATAAACTGCACTATGGGTTTAATACATGCAACAGAGATGAGCATACCGGAGGCGCAATGTGTGCTGCTAATATAAAATCAAATGATATTTGTAAGGACATAATGAAGAATTTGAAATGAGTACTTATCTAGTTTTGTGTCAAAATATGGCGAGGGATATTGGTATCCCAGGAACAGGGCCAGACGATGTTACATCAACCTCTCTTTCAGAAGAAGAGAATGCTGTCGTGCGATATGTGAAGCAAGCTGATCTAGATATACAAAGTAGGTGGTTTAATTGGGATTTCTTGTGGACAGAAGCTACTATTACCCCAGTTGTTGGAACATCTACATTAACGTCTCCAAGTGATGTAGGTAACTGGAAATTAGATTCTATTGTTTTTTCCAAAGATACAGACTCTTATCAAGAGTTGGAGTATATGGATTGGGATGACTACAATATCCAGTATAAGATGGGTGTAGTTGAGTCAGGTACACCAGAAGTATTTGCAGTAAAACCTGATAATGTTATAGATGTATATCCAACCCCAGATGCAACTACAGCTATTTCTGTTGCGTATTGGGCAACCCCTACTGAATTAGCAGCAGATGCAGATGTATCGGCTATACCGCCAAGACTACATAAGATAATAACATCAAGAGCAAAAATATATTATGCCGAAAGTGAGGATGCCCCTGAAATTTTATCTGGCGCTTTAGCTGAATTTGAAGATCTACTAGATAAGTTAGAGTCAGATCAGTTACCAGGGCAAAAGAATAGAAGATTCTCAAGAGCTCAGGATATTACTAATTTTACAGTAGTTCCGCAATGACAAAATTAACTAGACGATCTCT
>Ga0208179_1000931_pt1 | contig 16314 bp, 17 predicted proteins | sample Malvired_Geostar_FD_184238 | JGI IMG/M metagenome (GOLD analysis project Ga0208179, IMG submission 184238) | Marine viral communities from the Global Malaspina Expedition - Malaspina viral metaG DeepMed_Geostar (SPAdes) (version 2) | ecosystem: Environmental > Aquatic > Marine > Oceanic | place...
AGTGTATGAGCCGTGGAACAAAGTTCCAGCCCATCACCACCCGTATAGGTACTGTCAAATGCATTGTTAAGAACCGCTGCACCTTTGACCTCTTTGGTCTGGCTCATGCTTCTTGCCAAAGCCCGTGTATACCGACCAGCCAATCGATCATAAAGATTATCTTCGATTGCCTCTTCAGTAATGGAGAATGCAAGTGCAATTGTCTCCATTGTATAACGAGCAGTGTAGACTTCTTGTGCGTCATCATAAGTGATGGCTGTACCTTCAGTCTTCGTTGGCGCTGAACCAAAGCCACTCAGCATGACCTCTTCTTCAAAAGCACGATCAGAGTTCTCCATATTGAAGATATCTTCGTACTCTCTTCCGTATTGGTCATATTCCAAGCCAAACAAGGCATTAAGGCCGGGTTCCAACTCTTTGACTAGTTGCGCTCTACTAATAGCCATTAGTCAGCCCTCCTATATGCCAGTGGTTGAAACAGTACCAGCAGCAGCCGCACCATTCGGGCTGTGATAGTGATTGTTCAACCGTACCAAAACACCAATACCAGCAGCAGCGAAATCTTGATTAGACGCATCATCAACCCACCCCAATATCCTTAGATTTAGGGTATTGGTAGTGTTGATTGTAGAAACGCCCAATGTCGAAGATGACATACCAGTAGTAGTACTTCCACTGGTAGCTGTGGCAAAGTTTGCGTTTGCAAAGACAGCAGCTCTCGCCGTTGCCTTACTTGTCCATGTGGCATCCGTTGCAATCGTAAAGATTTGCAGTGGGTCATCTGCGACCCAAGCCTTTACTGGATGATTGCTATCAGCCCCGGAACCGGGCCAATGCATAGACCAAATGGGTTTTCCAGTAGTGCTAGAGACGTATTCACAACCCATGAAAGCACCAAGCAAACCAACAGATCCACCAGCGGCATCACCTGTTAAGTCGATATATCCCGTACTTAGGGGTATAACAGGTTGACCTTGATAAAGAACGTTAGTATTGCCGTTGGCAATTTCATACATTGTATAGCCACTAACACCAGTGGAATTGGAGTTCTGGCCCATCTTAGCGACAGGTTTCAAACCCCACGATCCATTGAGATTAGCCATACCATTTGCTCCTCAAAGCAATTGTTGAATTAAAACAGTAGTTCCTAAGTCTCCGACTTAGGACCACCAAACGTAACACGCGATTGACGTTCAGGCTTCTGAATAGCCATCGAATGATGTTGCGTCTCCTTTAGAAGATCGTTATCCACCGCTTGCATAGCTTCCGAATTTTGCCTCTGGAAGTAACTTGTGCGATCTTCAACAACTTCTACAGGAATACGAGCTAACAACAGTCCTCCAACACCAAAAACTCCTTCATACTTACCTGTATCCATCGTAGGAGCTTCAAAATCAGGGTATTCTTCTTTACGGACCAATTCCCACCCTTCTCTCATACGAGCAGAAATATTCTTTCGGTCATCAAATCCCCTCACTTCAGCCCTAATCCAGCGGTGAGCAAAACCTTCTGGTGGTTGGGGTGCGTCTAACATAGACGGTGGTTGCCAAGGCTTGCGACGTGGTTTCGTCGCTCTAGTCTTTGCAGCGCGGGGAGTGCGATCAATCTTTTCAGTAGTCATATCGTTCTCCATCAGCGTTTGTATTTCGCGTACTCGTTAAGCGGCACTCCAAGTTTATTGGCTATCGCAACTTCACTAGGAGAGAGTTTTACTGTTTTGCGTCCAGAATTGCTGGAACGAACGGCAGAGGCAACAGCCTGTTGAGGCCGCCTACCTTCTGATACGGAGACTGTCTCTTCCGCCATAGTTTCTTGATTAAACTTATGTGGAAAAGCTTCTCGAACTCTTTTGTCAATCTCAGCATAATATTCAGGAGAGTTTGTGTCAAAGCCTTCTTCTTCAACCAATGTTTTATGAATGCCGAATGCTGCAAACGTCATGGCATCATTTTCTCCGAACCATTTATTTTGTGTTGCCCATTCTTCAGCTTTAGGGTCTGCTCGAACAGGAGCCTGGGGCTGTGCCGCTTGTTGTGCAGCAGGGGTAGGAGCTTGCTCCATGCGTTTTTGTTCTGCTTTAGCCGCTCGTACTCTCTCTTCTTCAATAGCTAACTGCGCCAGTTTTTTGTTTAATTCTACTTGTTGGCTTGTATCATTTGTCGCTATGGCGGTTTCTAAATCTTTAGTCAAAGATTCAGTCTGAGAGGTGATACGATCCCCATACTCGCTAACGTATCCCACATCCAAGTTATGGACGCGCCCTTTTAAGGCTGTGTTTTCCTGTTGGACGTTTTTTGCATAGGCAATAGCGGCTGCTTGTTGCCGTTCTGCTTCCCGTGCTTTTTTAGTCAGCTTATCTATGCGTTTTTGAACTTTAGCACTATATACTTCGTGTTCTTCTGTACCCCCTTCCTCGACAACTTCAGAAACAGCCGATTTGTCTATTTCTACTGATACGGGTTGTCCCTCGGAAGGAAGATCTACAATATTTTGTTCCGGTTCAGGCATGGGTTTTCTCCATGTTAAAAGTGCAGGATGTCTTCAGGGTCCTGGATAACGGCTATTACTTCATCGTCATTTAGGATACGAACCTCGCCGCCGTCTATCTTAAAACGAGCACCCGCGTATCTCCCAAAAATGACCCAATCCTTCTCCGCGCACCAGGACCCACTAGGGAACTTTTCCTTATCCTTGTACGCCAAAGGCCCAACAGAAAGAACGTATCCGCATACCGTTGCAACGGATTCTCTTTCTACTGTTTGGTCAGGAAGGAAAACTCCCCCCTCTGTCTTCCCTTTACCACGATAAGGAAGAATTAAAAGCCTCCATCCAGTCGGTTTAGGCAACCTTTCAAGGGCGCTGCCCTCTAATTTCTCTGGATCTAAGATTTTTTCTTCTGGATTAATATAAGCTTTATCAAAAGAAATAACGGTACTTCCACCTTTTGGCGCTTCTTTTATAGAAACGGTTGTGTCTGTCATTAGTCTGCCTTTTCTAGGATTTCCCTTATGGAATCTCCTATATAATCCAAAGATTCCAAGGAGCCAACTAATTGTTTATATTCCTCCATATTTTTTAAAGAACCTCTGGTTAGCATCTCTACAATTCTACTGTGTCTTTCCTCAACAATTTTCAGCAAATGTTCCGCCAGAAGAATACCATCCATATCACTTACTTACTCCCTTATACTTTTCAAAACTTCTAAGACCTCCCAATCCAAGCATTCCTAACAGAACAGGCATCATCATACTTAAATCTACATGGGGTAACTGAACCAAATCCCCTGTCTGTGCCAAAATGAACATAGCTATAGGCTGTGCTAAATAGGTATAAAATAAAGCAAGCCCACAGGTCCATCCGACAAAGGGTCGCCATCCTGCAATAAAGATGGATCTGTGGCTTGCTTCTTGTTTGTTTACTTCTAACTGGGCTAGGTCAATTTTAGCAAGGTGCTCGGTTAGCTTTGCCTCTATTTCTCTTTGTGCTCTTTCCTTCTCTTCTTTATTCGGGAAGAACCGATCCAGGACATCCCCTACTACAGGGAGAAGGCTTGGCAAAAGAGTAGCTATCGGCATTACTTGGAGCCTCCGTTAAACATATCTCTGATCTTATTTGTAAATTGCCATAAAGCACTGATCTGTTTTTCATGCATATCTACTTGTGCCCTAAGTCGGGTTGTTTCCACAAACGTATTTCTGGAAATAATATCATCGACATCTTTGCGGAGTTCTTTGACACTGGAAGAAAGCTTCGCGGCGACCACTACCAGAGCCAAAAGACCCATGACCTGTTGCCAGTAGTCTCTGATTAACGAAACTTCTGCTTCCATAAAGATCCATTGCCTATTCTTTTTCGTGCCTTACCACAGCTACTGCTGCCAGAACGAGTGAAACCCAGATCCATGACATCTGTGCGGTCAACACCCAACCACCTATGGCTGCGACACTTGCCGCTGCATAGGTAGACGGTTCCGATAACCGTCCTTTTACCCAATGGGATACTTCATTCATAAAAAATTCTCCTCAGTCATATGTATAGGAAGTGCCGCGAAGCGCAGCGCCCACCCCTTTCTGAGTACCCTTTACTACAGTACCTTTCAGAGTATTGGGTGTAGCCACACCTTTTGGTCCATGATATGGAACCGTTCCTTGGTCACTAATAACCTCTCCTTTGGCAATCTTGCCAACGGAAGGTTGGTTTCTTTTCGCAGCAGCCATGATTATCTCCTATTTTCCCGGTCTACGACAATAGTTTCTTTTGAATCCTGTTTCAGCAGCTCTCGTTCCCGTGCTGCTTGGATACGGGCCTCCGCAATTTCTTCTGTAGAAGCAATGCGTTCTTTACCCAAAGCCATTGTATTACTAGCTTTCTTTGTATCCAGTTCCAAACGAGCCTGATCGACTGCCATTTCATTAGCGTCTCGTTGTGCCCGAATCTGAAGATCCTGTTCCTTCAGGGCGATTAAGGGGTCTTGCTCGCCGCCACCGCTTATCTGAGCACTCATTGCTTTTACTTCCTGCATTCCTTGCGCGATTAACTCCGCTACCATGCTCTCAATTTGCAGAACTTGTTGTTCATTCGGAGGCTGACCTCCCATTTGTTGCTGCATCTGAGCTGCTACCTGTTCTTTGGCTTTGACGGAAATATGCTCCATTACGTGTTTCTGAAGAGACATCACTACGGGTGCCATCGTCCCAACCATTGTGGAAGAGCCGAAAACCAGATGCGCCATTATATGAGCGTCGTGGTTCTGTCCTTCAAAAACCACCAGAGGAATGTTCTCCAGAGAGTCCGAATTTTCCAATGCCGGATCTTTCGCAACGGGTTCGCCTTCCTCGCTAGGCTTCAGAACTGCGTCTACGTCCTTGACGCCGATTGCCTTATACATGCGCCGATACGCTTCGTACATATTATGCAGATCCGGAGCAGATTGAGCCAGTTCCAGTTCTGTTTGTGCCAGAACCACTCTCTGCGCCATCGACGCGATATTGGGGTCCGATACCGGTATTACGTCCACGCGGTCGTCAAAGTCTTTGGCTTTGATGGTGCGTTCGGCACCCACTACGTTATAGGGGTATTCAGGAGGTAGATAATCCGCGAACACGTAGGACAGAAGATAGAACTCTTCCTTTTGTGCGTAGTGCAGCCGTTTATGAATAGCCGACATGACTTTCGCACCCTGTTCGAGAAGAGCAATGGTCGTTCCCACCGCTGCTTGCTGGTTCCCATCTCCAACTTGTAAATTGGAAACAGAGGCAAACCTCTGCCCCGCGTCCACACAAAAACCCATTAACTGGAATAAGGTTTGATCCGCACCCTTGTAGGGAAGCAACATTAATGCATCCCGTATCACGCCTCCCGGTGCGTCTACATCCCTAAATTCTCCCGGCGACAGCGGCTCGTCATCGTTCCGTATACGGAGGCCCCTCGCCTTGAACCCCGCAGGGAGGTTGGACAGAGTTCCGGCATCTATGAGCTGACGAAGAGCTGCCGTCGCCGTTCGACTTAGTCCTCCAATCATATGGATGAGACCAAGACCGTAAAATCCAAAACCCGGCAGGAACTTGAAGTGAACGAAGTACTGACGCTTTCTCCTGTCTGGATCATCCTCCAGCCAGTTCCTTCGTATGCTAAGAATTTTTCCGTTGTTCTCGGAAATGGTTACGACATACGGAAGTTTGATGCCGGTGGCATCTCCCCCGTTTCCGGTGTCCTCAAAACCAACTATATCCAAGTTCACATGGCATTCGAGCAAGGTGATGTCGGTATCCAGATAGGTAGCGGAAATCCCGCTGATCTTGTCCATCTCTTCCTTGACATCAGAAGGATCAACCTGGGTTTCCTTTATTTCAATATCCCGATAAAACCCTGCGACCTGTTTCTTGCGAATATCATTCTCGGTAATCTGGATTACATGCGTTACGTTCTCCGCTGTCTCCAGATCTGTGGAAGTATACGGTACGATCAGTTGTTCTGCTGGAACAAACTTGCTCACCGCCCTGCACAGGAAATCGTCGTAGTAAACCTTCTTAAATGTTGAGCCAGCTAATGGTAAGTAGAACAACATTTGATCGAACTCAGGGGTGTACTCCTTCATTACGCAGCTAATCTGGTAATTCATAAAGTGGCGAACGCGATCCGCCTGATCCTCTACCTCCGGCGTAACCTTTCCTATAACCTCTGTCCGTACCGGCCCTCCCGCCGGAAGCATTTCATTGAAAGCCTGTGCCTGAAACTGTGTGACAGCTTCTGCCAGCAACGGGTGAGTTACCCCGGTGGCTCCGCGAAACGGCTCCGCTCTCTCTTCGTATTTAAAGCCCAGCAATTCCAGCCCCGTGCTGTAGGCTTCTTCCCAATCCTTACGACCGTTCTTGTTGGTTTCGTACTCTTCCAGTAAATCGGAGGAAATCCTCGACAATTCAGAGTCCTCCACTTCTTCCGCAAGATTGGCGGAAAAGTCTTCGTTGTCCGGACGAGCTGCGCGTGGATCAAAGTCCACGACCACGCCGCCGTCGTCTTCCATTTCAATATTCAGACCCGGAGCTTCGATAACAGTGGCGTTTTCTAGCGGGACCTCGGCACCCTTGTCCTCCCCCAGTTCCACAGGAGGGATTTCATTCTTCCGCTCTACAAGAGAGGCGGTTCCGAAATTGCTGCGTGGTAAATTGGGAGGTGCCATATTTACGCCATCCTTCTACGAAGGCTTCCCAGCCCTCGGCCCATGCGGTTATACCAGTCCTGATCCCGGTGCCTCTTTGCCAGCTCACCCATACTTTCGCCTTCTTCCCGGACACTCATGTGACCATACCGGGGAAGCTCACCGGCCACCGTTCCACGGGAAGCATAGCCACCACCGGCATAGCCGTGCATCCGTTTCCATCTTTCCTGCATCGTCTCGCCAGCCTGACGGACAGACAAATCACCCCGGCCTCCCAGCTCACCGGCCATCGTACCACGGCCCACGTGTCCACCGGCTTGATACTGTGCTCCAACAGGAGAAGTACCCTGTGGTGGATTAATTAGTGCTGAAAATGTGTCTGTGAGATCTTCAGGTGGATAAGGCATATCCATTCCTGCACCCACAGGAGCGGGAGGCGCTATTACTCGCTCTGTTTCCGCAGTAATTTGGTCCGCAGTAGGTGGGCGTTTCACATGTCCCTCCGTAACTAAATATTGAATAATATTGGCCACCATGGGATCAAGGTCCCTTGCAAAAAAAACCTTTGGATTAGCATTCACAAGGTCAACTACATCTGTCATCTGTTCATTAGTAAATAAATTATTAAACTCAGAGATTACGTTACCGATGTAGTCATCTTCCACTCCTCTTGGGCCTGTTCCGGTTGAGTAACCTAAAGGTCTAAATCCTAGTCCGGGCATCGCTGCGCCTCCTTGAGAAAAAGTAGTTGGTTCTTCCACTTGAGCGGAAAATATATTCGGGTCCGTTCCTGCTGCAACGGTAACCGGGGCTTGGTCTCCAATAGGAACCGTTCCTAAGTCCGGATTATAGGGGACTAATACATCTCCCAGTGCAGAAGAAGTAGAAACAGGAGTAGAGGTCGGAGAGAATAAAAATGGGTCCAAAGAGGAAGAAGAAAGAGCCGCTGATCCTGCTAAATCCGCCAGCGCGACAGATGGTGTCGGTGTCGGAGAAATAAAAGGTTGTACAGACTCCTCAAAGAGTTCTGGATGAGCGTATCGCCGTATTTTTTTCAATTCTTCCAGGGCCTGGGAACCGGAACGCTTGTATCCAGTATTCATTGGCCCTGTACCCACCCATGGAGGAACCACATCATGGTGGACCATTTCCTGTATGCGGCGACTGCTTAACCCGGTTCCTGCACCACCAACCGGTGCCCCTTCAATCAGTTTCCGTTTTGTGAGGGGGTCCATCTGCGACCATTTTCTGCCATAGTTGGCTATATAAGGGTCGTATTGTTCAGGACTACCGCCTGTTGGTTGGTTTGGAGTAGGCATTAGGCTTTCCTCGTCTTCTTCTTATTCTTAAAATACAATACCTGACGCTCCCTGTTTTCCGCACCCTTGCGGGTGGGGTAGCAGCCCAGTTTCTTGTTCGCCCGACTAAACAGACAATACTGTGTTTTTCCGTCTACCTGAACGCGCTTAATCATTTCTTCTTTTTATTAACAAGACCACCCTTTTTCAACTTCTTTCGCGCCACTTTCGCAGCGGCAATACCTTTAGGTGTGTAAGGATATTTTTTTCCTCCAACTTTAGGCATCTATCTTCTCCTATAGGTCCATGGGCCGGGGTTCGGTGACCGTCTCTCCCTGACAGCAGTCACCATCCGCTACACACTTACAATTATCACATTGATAGTGACCATGCACCAGTGTTTTCGGTTCCCGGCACCCGCACCTTGGACAAACATCCGCTTCCGAAGTATTCATGCTCCGGTATCAGGGTGCAGTTGGACCCACGACTGACCCTCTGCCCGTGGGCAAGCCATCATATGTTGGCGCGGATCAATCTGGATAATGGTCCACGTAGAACCATCCGGGGTGGAATATACTTCCGTCAACTGCCCCTGTCCCGTGATCCCACGGCCTACAGCCTGTTCATTAAATTTCTGTTTCAAGTGGAGTTTCATTGCATCGTAAGGCATACACAGACCGCGCTGCACGGAGCCGCTTTCCGCCATCACTGGCAAAAATACAAGCCCTAATACGATACCTATTAACGATAAACGGAACATGGCCGTTCTCCTGCTCTAGGTTACCTTTACTCCCTTGAATTTACGTCTAACGGCAGCTTGGACTTTTTCTTTTTGATATGGAGTGCCATGCTGTGCCACTCTCGCTAATGCATTTCTTGCATGGGAAGCGTCCGGAATGGGATAGGACCGCTTGTCCGGAAATACAAAAGCTTTGTTGGGAAGCGCCTTCCGCGTCTTCGTCGTCAGCTTTGCCATTATAATGTCCTTTCATAGAGGGGTTTGTCAACGAAGCCGCCAGCGGCTTTGTAGTAGCCTCCCTTCCTTACAATTAACTCCTCTTCGGGTACGTCATACATTTCCCATGGTGGAATCCGCCGTCTTTCCTCGTTCGTCATGAAGCGACGGGCCTGTACAAGCCGGGATTCTGCTTCTCCAGCAAACCTCTTGGCAACCTCACGAGCTGCCGCATTTGAGTGCCACAAATAATACTTTCTGTCGTGATTCCATAGCACCTGACGAATCTTTTCGGGTGTTTTATAGTAGTCGAAATATTTCTCTAGCTCTTCCTTGCGATTTAGCAGAGACTTATCAAATTCCCTTAAATAAATCTTGCGATACCGCTTTGCAGCCTCAGAAGGAGCGCCTCCGCGAGGCCAATTTTCCCGCGACTGAATTGCATGTTGAATTTCATGCAACAGCGTGTTTGTGTAATCGTATCTTAAAACTTCTAGCGGTAGCTCGGTCCCGGCATTGACGGGGATGTGGTCGTCTATATTTCTTAACTTGGTAGATAACTTTATTTGGTCCCTATCGGGCCAATATTCTCCCAGGTTTCTTTTCGATGCCATCGATCTCACAGGGATTTCGCCCACTCCTCCATGAGTAGGCTGTAGTTTCAATTCCTCTAGTTCTTTGGCCCATCTGTCTATACTGACCTGGTATTCTCCAATTGCTTCATCAGCACTTTTCAGCAGAGCGTCTTTACTCATTTTGGTCCCAGGGGGCATGTTGAACGAAGTTGTCCCACGACGATATTGTCGGCCAAGTGCTGAACCGTAGTCTATGTCCACAAATAGCGGGATGAGTTCACTAAAATTTGTCTGAATAATCCGGGCTTTCTCTTTCTCCAGCTTTGCAATCTCTTTTTGATACCGCAGTATTCCTCCCTCCAATGACGCAGTATTGTAACGATTGTAATACAGAAGGTTCCTGGCCCCCTCTACCGGAGGGTACGCCTTCCTTAACAACTCCGGATGATTCAGTACGTCCTCTACAGTGTTCGTTAGTTTCCCAGACTCTATCGCTCTTGCCGCCTCGTCGCTGATTTCAAATTTCCAGTCCCCCTTGTCGTTCCACCAACCCGTATCCTGCCAGATTTCCGTGCGATTCGTACCCGCCTTCTCCATCTTTTTTGCAGTCTTCAGCGCATCCACATCCGCCATTGGCGACTTCATCCCCGCGAACATCCCCACAAAAGCACCGCTTGGGCGGAAAACATTCCCGGCCACAGCCATGGGTCCAATCATCAAAAGCGGATCAAACTTGAACTCCTCTCCGGTCTCCGGATCAAGCATCATATCGGCACCTTCCGACAAGGCTTGTGATCCTAAAGTTTGCTGTTGCCATAAAGCTTCAGGAACAGAGGCGATACCGCTCAGTAGATTTTTTCTGGCCTCTGAATCCGTGAATAGACTTTTTATTCCCTTACCCAGAGAGGCAATACCTCTACGGGTGGGCATATAATCCCAACCAAATTCACGCTCACCGTATACAGGTTCTGACACCTGCTTCTGAAGAAAACGACTGTCCGGAACGGGAGGGTAGGTAGTTTCGCTGGGAGTTATTATTTCACGACGATACGGTGCAAGGGCACCTAACACTTTGGAAAGGCCATGTTTTGCATGTATCAAAGCTGGGAACCGATACCGCCAAGCATCCTCCGTTCCCTCCTCTTCAGGAGTAAGACCGTATTCATATTGTTTTGTGGGTTCGTCAGCCATCAAACAGCCCTGTCGTAAAATGGTTTGTCAACGAATCCGCCATGGGCAAATGTCTCGATACCTCGTGTAAGTAACTCCTCTTTCATCTTAGGAGTAATGGGAATGTTCCAGACTTTCCCCGGCCACGAACCTTTTGGAAAGTCCATGTGAATACCTTCCACCTTTGCCCCAAACTTCTTTCCAAACTTGTTGGCGTAATTTGGTAGGATTTTGTCATAAAATTCTTCCATCCCACGAAGCACCGACTTGTAGCTAGGATCTTCTGGATCGGCGTACCGCCTAGCCTGTGGGTGACCGGGGAGCCACGCAACACTATCATACCCCTCCTCTACCGCCATCCTCAGTGCGCGACGGAACGCCATTTCGTGCCACGTCTTTTTAAGGGGTGCATCGGGAACTTCCCCTTTTCTTCGTCTATCTATCCAAGCAACCGCTTCCTCTTTTGAGTTGAAAGACCGGCTGGTTTGTCCAGCGTTCTCTCCCTCTGTGTATCTGAGTCGAAATTTTTCAGTTCCAAACTCCGTTGTAAATTTTTCGATTTCAAATTTTGGTAGTCCTTCCTTATACCCATGTTTCCGACCCTTCTGGTGCCAGTCACTTTGTATCTCTTCAATAAATAGTATCTTCTCATCATTGGGTCCGGTACGGTCTTTTACGCGAAAATGAGAAAGGACATTAGGGTCGTCAGGCCAGTGTTCACTATGAAATTCGTCCGAATAGTCCCTAATTACACTCAAAGCCGCCTCCGGAGAAAGTAGTGCGTCCTCCACTCCAATGGGTGGGCCTCCTGATTCCGGTATCTTTAACAAGACTTCGCGGTAATTGGTTCCACCAGGAATAGTATACTCCCCATAGCGAGTAGTGCCCCGACCTTCTCCTTTATCTAACTGTTCCAGAAGTGACCGTGCTTCCCATTGCGCTTCCGTAAGTGTGCCACCTTGAGCTAACCAAGAACCGCCTCTCCCCATTGCATCAGCGCTGTCATAAAGTTCATACTTGCCAACCATATTAAGAGAATTGTGGAGAGCAGATTCTTCAAGACCATAATCTTCATAGAACCTCCGCAACTCCGGCAGTGTTAGCATGTTACTCTCCAGTTTTTCCTCCAAAGCCGTAGGCATCGTTTTCCCCGCTTTATCAAAATCTCCCGCAATACCAAAGGCCATCTCCTCCAGATCTGAGACGGGTAGATCTGGTATATCCACATCGTGCCGGATGAAAATTTCGCCCACAACAGGTTGGCCGGTGATCTGCGTGTCCTGCGCCTGTGGATCGTCTCCAGCCCAAGCTCGCATAACGTGTGCGTCCACAAAGGTTGGTTCGTTCCGCTCTAGATTATAGGTAGCGGGACCCCTGAAAAGGTGTACACGATCATCAATCTTGAGATCGGCAACACCACTGCCCTTGACACCTCTGGTAACCTCCTCAATCTGCAATTTATTGGCACCAACAAAATCCTGAATCTCCTGCTTGGTTACGGACTTCTTGTCCTTGAGGAAATCAGCAAGACCCATCCATTGCATCTCTTCCGGCTTGACACCTTTGCTCTTGGAAATCATAGCCAGCATCTGCTCACCAGTGCCCTTGTCCATTGGGAGTGCATCGACGGCGCGAGCAACCCCCGACTGGTACACAGGAGCTGGCTCTCTGAGATCCTGCAAAGATATAATACCGCCTTCTTCCGGCCTCATTCCCAGCATCTGGCGGAAGTAGTCAATTCCCGCTTGTGGCATTCCAACCAGTTCGTGCATGGGGGTGTTCAGAAACTCGGTGACCTGACCCTTCTGTTCGTCCGATAAGACACCCCATGCCTGTTGCGCTGCCTGTAAAATCGGGAACATGCGTTTCCGCATCAGACTCCCAATACCTCGCCAGACTTTTCCGGTCTGCTTGGATTGCTTCTGCGAGGGGTCCTCTTCAGGAGGCGCGGCTAACGGAACAAGGTCCGTGGAGCGGGGTTCGTCCAGCGGAACCAAAGCTCCTGGTTCACCTACTAACGTAACTTTTGAACCACGGATAAGTACTTCTTCTTCGTCGGAAGAACCAAGATTTGGATTTAAAACAGCATTCGGGGCAGCAAGTATATCTTCTCTGTTAACCGTATATTCATGTACGGGAAGGTTCCATTGTGAAGCCCATGGAAGAGACGAACCTGAGAACTTAGGGTTCACAGAAAAGGATGCAACTTCATCGCCATGAAGACGACCCATTCTATAAACTTTTATTTGTTCCGGGAAACCAAGTTCCTTTAAATATTCCTGACTTGTATTGTAAAACTGATCTTTTACCGCTTTTATTTGTTCTTTAGAAGGTATGCTGGATTCTGCACCTCCTCGTAAGTTCCAAATTTCCTCTGCTACAAAATCTTCGTCAGTATTAAAAATTTTCTTGAGACCAACATCACTATCAGAAAAGTCCGGGTTATCCATAATTTCCCTGGCAACACCTTTAAGACGACCATAAAACTTAGAAGTTGGTGGTATAGAGGTGGGTTCGTCAGCCATCAAACAGCCCTATCGTAAAGAGGCTTGTCAATAAAACCACCTTTAGCCCATTTCTCTCCAAACAGTGGCTCGGTCTCTTCTATTGGGTTAAATATTACAAAGCTCCGTCTATCTTCTTCTGAAAGTCCTCGAACCTCTTGATGAGCGGTGTTTTCATATTCAATTCCTGAATACCCCTGCTCCTGTAATATACGCCGATATTCATTTACTACACGAGCCTTCCACGAGGGAGGAACACCCCAATTCTCAATATAGTCTCCAATAGTAATGCGCTTCTCGCCAAATATATCTTGTGTCAATGCAGGAGGGGCGGAGGAAGCTTGCAAATGTTCAGCAGAAAGGACCTCTCTTGGATCTTGTCTTGGCCTAGCACTAAACCGGGAATTTTCCGGAATATCCTCCGTATCCGGAGCCTCTCCTCTCTTTATCATATCAAAAATCTTGCCCGCAACCGCCCGATTTATCCTTCGCATTTTAGACACCATATCCACAAATATGTCTCTATTGTTTTCAAACACAGTTTGCGACATGTCCCTGCGAATAGCCCTCTCATCGGCCTCCATAGCATGTGGTAACTTATACTCTAAAGGGGGATCAGGAAATATTTCTTCTGCTGCGTATAAATTTTCATAAGCTTCTCTGAATTCAGGATCATAGATCCTTTGGTCAATCTTTTTTAAATTGGAGGGAATTTTTGCAGGATAGACACGGGGCGCATCCTCATCTGGGTTCAGTGGCTTATATGATAGACGACCCGTTGCAAATCGATTTGGTACTTTAGGAGTTGCCGCCCAATGTGTCCCGGTATCTCCCAGGTCGGTTAGTTCATCAAGTACCGACTGCTTTGGAAACCTGTCTTCAACACCCATCTCGGTTTCCCCGACCGGAGACCCATGAAAACCGGGTTGCCATTGACGACTGATTTCTTCGAGTTGTTCTCCGGACATTCCCCCGGCGGGACCTATTATTGGATTAATCTGAAGAACGTCGCTGCGTGGAGGGATACCCGTTCCTACAGGAGAAGTGGCCGTTGGTGGAGTAACAGGAGCACCAGCTCTCGGTATAAGATCCCCCGGTCTTCTAGGTCTCAGCCAACGGTCTTTAGCCATAGTAACTCCGGATATAGGTAGACGGTTCCGTGTCTACCCAGTCGTCGCTTGGAAGTTGTACAAAGTTACCCTGACGATACCGCATCAGAGCTTGCGTCGTGCTGTCCACCAGATCATCGTATTCCCCATTCGGGAACGCACTGCACTCTTCGATGACTTCGTCAGCCCAACGTTCGTCCGGTGCCCATATCATCCCGCTTTCAAAAAGTGGGGACACCGAGTGCACTCTCGTTATCTTATCGTTTCCTTTGCTGGGAGTAAAGTTTACGACAGGGATGCCAATTTGCCTCAGTTCCTGCGTCAGCGGCAGTCCCGACGCCTTCGCCTCCACGATGACCGTTTCCGGCTCCCAGAATTTATATTGCTCCAATGCCTCCGACTTCAGCTCCGGGAAATCCCACCGGCCCTTCTTCGCATCCAAAAGAATTAAATGCGCGGGTCCATCCTGCTGGGGGTAAAATACCCCCCACGTCGTGATTGCAGAGTAATCCGCCGTTTCCTTCTTGCTGAACGCCGTGTCATAACTCTGTATAATGTATTCAAGCTGCGGAACCTCCTCTTCCTTCCACCGCTTCCACCACTCCTTCTTGATAATCGCGCCTTCTTCGGAAGTCGGGTTCTGCTGCCACTGCGCGTTCCACTTGGAAACGGACAGCGAAGCCCGGACCCCTTCAAGCTCCTTCTTGTCCCAGTACTCCGGCCAGCAAGCCTTTCCAGACGGCATGATGGCAGGAAACTCGATCACCTCCCACTGATCCGCCTTGTCGTCGTAGCCCTGTGCCTTGAGGATTTTTGCAGTGAGATCCTTCAACGACCACCGGGTCATAACAATTACAATAGCCCCACCCGGCTGGAGCCTCTGCCGGGGACCCGAAGTGTACCACTCGTAGGCATGTTCCATCGCCGTTTCAGAAAGTGCGTCCTGCTCGGAATGCGGATCGTCAATAATCAGCAAATCGGCTCCGCGACCGGTGATCGCGCCTCCGACACCGGCTGCAAAATACTCACCTCCGTGGTTCGTGGACCAGCGACCGGCAGCTTTACTGTCGGCCTGTAGTTTTACGTCATCAAATATACTCTTATATTCTCCCGTATCCAGAAGGTTCCGGACCTTCCTTCCAAAATTGACAGCCAGTTCTGCCGTATGGGTGGTTTGAATGATCTTGGTTCGCGGATCACGGCCAATGATCCACGAGGGAAGGAGGAAGCTTGCAAACTCTGACTTCGTATGCCGTGGGGGCATGTTGATAATCAGGCGTTTGTTCTTTCCATTTGCAATATCCTCGAACTTCTTTGCAATCATGGTGTGGTGAGCGCCATTAATGAACTCAGGCCAGACCTTCTTTACATACGGAATGAAGTTCTCCTGGCAAGCCTTGGTCTCGTCCAGCTTCGCGAGACGTAACTCCAGCTTTAAGCGGCGCTCTGTGACTTCTGGCGTTTCCAAATGTTCCATAAAGATACCTCCGGGGGACCCTAATGTTTCACGTGAAACACCCAAAAAGCAAGCATGTTATCTCGTTTGTAATTTCACATGATTATTTTTGCGAAACAAGGCCGAAGCCAGCGCAGCCCAGCCACCGCCGGGGGGATCGCCCCGCCCGGTCCCTATCCCATTGATTCCGTGGACTGAATCGCCTGTTTGGACCCTAAACCACCGGGTAGGCTACCGGGGCGAGAGTCGCCGGGACCTTGCACCAGTGGCACCGCACCCCGGACCATGGTCCGGGGGCACCGGGTAGCGATTAGTTAGCAAGCTAACCATTGTCGATCTACCCGGACACCGGGGCAGGTTCGGGGGCAGGTTCGGAACCGGTTCCCGAACCCCGGACATTGGGCACCGCATCGCTGTACGATTTACCCCGCCGACGGGGCGGGCGGCGGGGAAGCATTAACGGTTAACGGGGATTCACGGTTTAATGGCGTTCTAAGCGCCGCCAGAGCACCGCTAGCGAGTCGGGCGGTAGGGTAGCCTATCAGCAACGCCCAAACGCTCTGTGCGACGCTATGAAACAATATAGGAT
>Ga0208179_1000934_pt1 | contig 16297 bp, 15 predicted proteins | sample Malvired_Geostar_FD_184238 | JGI IMG/M metagenome (GOLD analysis project Ga0208179, IMG submission 184238) | Marine viral communities from the Global Malaspina Expedition - Malaspina viral metaG DeepMed_Geostar (SPAdes) (version 2) | ecosystem: Environmental > Aquatic > Marine > Oceanic | place...
GTCGAATACAATGACGCGATCGCGTTCGGACGCGGCGTTGGAAGCTTGGAAAGTCATGTCAGGATCTCTTCGCGGGAGCTCATTCTAGAAAGGTCGGGCGGCGGGGTCATCCCCTGAGCGCCCGGCCCCGCGAACTTTCGCGCGAGCCTACAGAGGCGCCCAGGGGGGGCTAAGCCCCAGCGAACGGCCAAGAAGCAGGTTGTCGCGCTGCGTAGACATGGGTGGATTGTTAGCCAACCCCGGCGCTTCCCGCAACAGAATTGCTCAAACCCCCGCCAAATCCCTGGAGAAGGGACGAACATTGCGCCTGGTCGCCGGACGCTGAGGGGCTCAGGTTTCGGACTCCGCGCCGCCCTTGCCCGCCACAGCCCTCTCGCGGGACTTCAGCCAGTTGCGGGCGAACCACCCCATGACCACCCAGCCGACGACGATGGCGACGAGCAGGCCGATATGCCCGACCCCGCCGCCTTTCATCGCCTGGGCGATGGAATTGCCGGCGAAGGCGGTGACGCCGATCTTCGGGATGATGCCGAGCGCCGTGCCGGTGAAGAAGTGGAACAGCCGCATCGGCGTGACGCCGGCGGCCATGTTGACGACGATAAAGGGCGCAGACGGCACCAGCCGCACGATCAGGCTGGCCCAGAAGCCGTTGCGCCCGACCAGCGCCATGAACTGCCGAACGCCCTCGCCGGCGAAGGCGTCCAGGACCCGCGCGCCCGCCGCCCGGCCGATGAAGAACCCCACCAGCGACGACGCCAGGGTGCCGATCCAGCTATAGGCGAAGCCGGTCCAGGGACCGAAGGCGACCACCGCCGCGGCGATCAGGACGAACTGCGGCACGCCGACAAAGGCGAGCAGGGCGAAGGCCGCCACCGCCGTCGGCAACGCCCAGGGACTGTGAGCGGCCATGCCCAGCCAGTGCTCGACCGTCGCCTCGCCGTCGAAACCCAGCACCTGGGCGCCGAACAGGAAGACCAGCCCCACCCCGCCAAACAGCACGAAGGAGACGGCCACGCCCCGCCAGGCGCGGGCGTCCATATTAGTCAGAAACCGGAACAGGCGGCGCATGGCCCTGGCCTCGCCGATCCTGGGCCGGGGGTCAAGCGTCGCGCACCCTCCCGTCAGGTCGCGCAGCGCACCAGGCTGAGCGCGTCCCCGGCCGGGCCGCCCTGGATGCTCATGGTTCGTCCGCCAGCGCCGAAGTCCAGACTCAGGCGCCGGCTTTCGGGCGGCGCCTGCGAGGTGCATAGGGCGGCGATCTCATAACCGTCGTCCAGGGCGGCGACCCCTTCGAACCGGCAGGCGACGTCGCTGGGGCCTGACAGGCCGTCATGGCGAAACTCCCAGGCGCGACTGGCGCACAGGGCCGGATTGGCCGCCCAGCGGCCCACATAGGCTGGCTGGGCCGTCGGATTCGAGACCGGCTCGGCGACGACCGAGGCGGCGTCGGGCGCAGGGGCGGGCTCCGGCGACGTCTCACCACACGCAGCGAGCGGGGTCAGCAGGGCGAGGATCAGGATCGTTCGGATCATGGAGGCCTTCTGGCGTCGGGCGGCCGGACTGTGGCCAAGGCGCAAACGGCTCCGCCTATCGGGCCGTTCCCGCTCCAGCCGGGTTTCCGCGAGCGGGGGCTTAGGTTAAACCCGCCATCTTCCCAACCCGCTCCAAAGGGAGTCCGTCTCCATGTCGCTGCAATCGTCCACGCTCGCCCGCGTCAAGCCGTCCGCCACCATGGCGACCGACCAGAAGGCGCGTGAACTGAAAGCCCAGGGCCGCGACATCATCAGCCTGGGGGCTGGAGAGCCCGACTTCGACACCCCGCAGAATATCAAGGACGCGGCCATCAAGGCGATCCAGGACGGCAAGACCAAGTACACCACCGTCGACGGCATTCCTGAACTGAAGGAAGCCATTGTCGCCAAGTTCGCCCGCGAGAACGGCCTGACCTACAAGACCAGCCAGGTGAACGTGTCGCCCGGCGGCAAGCCGGTGATCTTCAACGCCATGATGGCCACCCTGAACCCCGGTGACGAGGTGGTGATTCCGACGCCCTACTGGGTCAGCTATCCCGACATGGTGCTGCTGGCCGGCGGCACGCCGGTATTTGCGCCGACCACGGCCGAAACCGGCTTCAAGCTGCGGCCCGAGGACCTGGACAAGGCGATCACGCCCAGGACCCGCTGGGTGTTCCTGAACTCGCCGTCCAACCCGTCGGGGGCGGCCTATACCCGGGCCGAGCTGAAGGCCCTGGCTGATGTGCTGATGCGCCATCCCGACGTGTGGGTCCTCACCGACGACATGTACGAGCACCTGCTGTTCGACGACATGGAGTTCGTGACCATCGCCCAGGTCGAGCCCGGCCTCTATGACCGCACGCTCACCATGAACGGCGTCTCCAAGGCCTATGCGATGACCGGCTGGCGGATCGGCTACGCCGCCGGGCCTGAGCCGCTGATCAAGCTGATGGCCAAGGTCATGAGCCAGTCGACCTCCAACTCCTCGTCGGTGTCGCAGTGGGCGGCTGTGGAGGCCCTGAACGGGCCGCAGGACTTCATCAAGCCCAACGCCAAGCTGTTCCAGGGTCGTCGCGATCTGGTGGTGTCGATGCTGAACCAGGCCCGCGGTCTGAAGTGCCCGACGCCGGAAGGCGCCTTCTATGTCTATCCGTCCTGCGAGGGGCTGATCGGAAAGACGGCGCCCAGCGGCAATGTCATCGGCTCGGACAAGGACTTCGCCAACGAACTGCTGGAAGCAGAGGGCGTGGCGGTGGTGTTCGGCGAGGCGTTTGGCCTGTCGCCCTTCTTCCGCATCTCCTACGCCACCAGCAATGCGGTCCTGGAAGACGCCTGCGGCCGCATCCAGCGCTTCTGTGCGTCCGTCAAATAAGCGAACGGCCCCTCCGCGTCGGAGGGGCCGAACCGCCCACAGGGCCTGGTCGGAAACCTAGTGCTTTTCGCGCCAGGACGACTTGGCCGCATCCTTGGTCAGGTTCAGGCAGACCTTGTCATCCTCGACCCGATCCACCCAGGTCAGGGGGATCATGTGGTGCTTGAGGCCGGCGCCCATGTCGAACTTGGCCAGCTCGATCTCCGTGCCGACCACATGATCGACGCGACCCACGTGATCGCCATCCGAGCCGATGACTTCCATGTGTTCCTTGATTTCGGCGGCTTGAATCATCTTGCATCTCCGTCTTGAGGGGCTGCAGGACGAACGCCCTCAGGGGCGATCGGGTTCACGCCACCTGACCGACCGCCATGATCTCCGCAGCCGCCTGGCGCGGCGTCAGGAAGGTGATCACGCAGCGCACGCCGTCGGCTGGGAAGGTCAGCTCGACCTGCCCGTCCAGCTGGTGGGCCAGCCCCCCGACAATGAGTCGCGAGCCGAATCCACGCCGGGTGGGCGGCGTCACCGGCGGTCCGCCATGCTCCTCCCACCTCAGGGTCAGACGCTCCTGCTCGGCGCCGGCCTCGGACAGGGTCCATTCCAGGGCCACATGGCCCGTGGGATTGGAGAGCGCGCCATACTTCACGGCGTTCGTGGTGAGTTCGTGCAGGGCCATGCTCATGGCCACCGCGGTATTGGGCGACAGCCAGACCGCCGGACCGACGATCTCGATCCGCGACCCATCCGCCCCCGCGTAGGGCCGCAGCTCGATCTCGGCCAGTTCGGCCAGGTTGGCGCCGCGCCAGGCGTCCCTCGTCAGCAGGTTGTGGGCATGGGAGAGCGCGATCAGGCGGTCCTCGAAATTGCGCCGGACGCTTTCCACGTCGCCGGTCTGACGCAGGCTCTGAGCGGCGATGGACTGGACGGTGGCGAGCGTGTTCTTCACCCGATGGTTCAGTTCATCGAGCAGCAGCTTCTGCCGGGCCTCGATGGCCGTGCGCGCGGCCAGTTCCCGTTCGGCGGCCATGCGCGCTGAGCCCTGGCGCCAGGTGGCGATGGCCACCAGACCCGTCGCCAGCAGGCCGCCGAAGGCGAATATCCACGCCAGCTGATGGGCCGCGCTGGAGCCGAAGCCGGGCCCTGCGCGATAGACGATCGTCCAGACGCCGCCGGCCACCGAAACCTGACGCACCGCCGACAGGCCCGCCGCCCCCACCCCGCCCTTGTCTGGGGCGCTGGCGGCCAGCAGGTTCTCCCGCGCGACCTCGCCATTGTAGACGGCGTAGCCGAACTCACTCTGGTCGACCCCGGCGAAGACCGCCTGAAGCAGATCGTCGGCGCGGAACGGGGCATAGACGAAGCCGGCCAGGGTCCGGCGCCGCGCGTCCAAGGTCGCGGGCGGTTCGCCGCCGACATAGACCGGCTCATAGATCAGGAAGCCTGCCTGCTTATGCTCGTCGATTTCCTGGACGAGCTCGACCTTGCCCGACATGGCCGCAAGACCCGTGTCGCGCGCCCGGGCCATGGCTTCGCGCCGCACTGGCTCGGCGTACATGTCCAGGCCGATGGCGATCTGATTGCGGGCGTCCTCGGGCTCCAGGAAGAGCACGGCGTGACGCGCCCGGGTCCCGCGGCCCTCGGTGGCGATCTGCGCCGAATAGCCCAGCCCCTGGATGCCGCCGTAACGCCCCCTCAGGTCCACCCGCTCGGCGAAGGCCCGAAACTCATCGTGGTTCACCGTCTCGCTGGCGGCGAACAGCCCAGCCGCCGCATGGAGGATGGCGACATAGGTCTCGAGGCGGCCGTCCAGGGCGTTGTTGGCCTGATCGACGACGCTGTTGAACCGCTGGCGATCGCGGACGTCGCCGAGCCGGTCCACCAGCAGGGCCCCCGACAGGGTCGCGGCCAGGCCCAGGATGACAATCAGGATGGGGAGGACCGGCGTCGTGCGACGCAGCCGCCGAAGCGCCGTCGAATGCGATCTGCCGGCCAAATCGGCCCCCTCTCCACACCGCCTCTGAGTGCACCATTCGTGCATCGGTGTCGAGGATCACCCCCGGTGGGCGATGTCGGTCCAGCTTGCGAAATGCGGCGGTCGAGCGCAGGCTTTGGCTAACCGGCGGAGAGGACCGATGGGCGAGATCGTCAATCTGAACAAGGTGCGCAAGGCCAGGGACAAGGCGGCGACCCAGGCTCAGGCCAAGGCCAATCGCGCCAGCCATGGCCGCGCCAAGGCCCAGACCCTGGCCGAACAACTGGAAGCCGAGCGCCAGCGCCGCCAGCTCGACCAGTCCCGCCTCGATGACGACTGAACCTTCTTAGGCTTGCGCCTCGTCGCGGGCTTCCGGCGGGATGGCGTCATAGATGGTCGGCGGGGTGAGGTTCAGCCGGCGGCGCGCCGCATCCAGCGGCTCGGCCATCAGGGCCTCATAGTCCTCGCCCAGCAGCCAGGCCGCCGCCTTGCCCCGTTGATAACCCTGCCAGATCGCCTTGGCATAGGGATGCTTGGCCTTGCGGCCGCGCAAGGCTCCGCCCACGGCGATCAGCGCCCAGCCGAGGCCACGGGTCTGGGCGTAGGAGAAGGCGACAAGACAGCCCTCCCCCAAGCCGTCGCGATGATAGCCGCTCAGCACGTGCCAGATGTCGTGGACATCCCGCGTCCGCCGACCAAACCAGGCATAGGGATGCATCACCTCGATCGGCTTGGCGCCCACGCGGCTGATCTGGGCCAGGCCCTCGGCCGACAGCTGTTCGCTGCGCACGAAGTCCCGATAGGCGTGACCCACTGAGCCCGTCGGCAGGCTGTCGAGCCAGGCGTCATCCATCAGCCGGGCCTCGAGCTCGACCCGCTCATAGGCGATGCGACCACCCTGCGGAGTCTCCAGCAGTCGGTGATAGCCCCAGGCCGAGGACCGGCCGTTCAGGGCGCGCATGATCTCGAAGACCTGGACGGTGTCGTCCTTGTCGGCCAGCAGGCGCCGCAGGGCCTTCAGCGCCGCGCCCCACTGCAGCCGCGGCTTGGGCAGGCGCTCGGGCGCAGGGGCTCGCGCGGTGGTGGGGGCGTAGCTGTCGGTGGCGAGGCTCATAGGGCGTCTCCCGGTCAGGCGCTTAAAAGATGACGCCTGCGTCACGGTCGATCAATGCCCAAGAAGGATTGCCGTGGTGTTTCGACCGCGCAAGATAAGGGAATGGCGCGCCTGAAGAAGAGATCGATCCTGCTGGCTGGCCATGCCACCTCGGTGGCCCTGGAGCCGCCGTTCTGGGCGGCGCTGGAGGATCTGGCCGCCCATCGGGGCCTGAGCCTGGCCGCCCTGGTGACCGAGATCGACCTGGCCCGCGGCGACCAGGGCCTGGCCTCGGCCTGCCGGCTGGCCGTGCTGGCTCATCTTACGGGTCAGAGGACCTGAAGCCGGATCGATCGGAAGCCGCCGCCGCTGGGGCGACGGCTTCCTTTGACGATCAGAAGGTGCTGCTGACCCGCACGCCGAAGCTGCGCGGGCGCGGCGAGAAGACCCGGATGCCGTCCGGCGATTCCACGACGCCGATATAGGCGGCTTCATTGCCGAGGTTATTGCCGAACACCGCCAGGTCCCAGTTGTCCCGGCGCAGGCCGACCTTGGCGTTGACCAGGGTGTAGGCCGGCAGCTTGGTGTAGTACTGGTTCTGGCTGTTGAAGGTGGTGAACGACTCTCCGCGATAGGCGAGGCCCCCCTGCACATAGCCGTCAAGGCCATAGGCCAGGGGCTGCTCGTAGCTGGCCTGCAGCGAATAGGACCAGTTGGGCGTCAGCGGGATGTCGTCGCCCTCATAGCCGAAGGTGCCGGCGGCGAAGACGTCGGCCGGCAGGTCTTCGGCCAGCTTGGCGTCCACATAGTTGATGCTGCCGGAGATGTTCAGGCCGGGCATGGGATCGAAGGCGCCGTTCAGCTCGACGCCGTTCACCTCGGTCTTGCCTGCATTGATCGTATAGCCGAAGGCGCCGGCCGCCTGGGCCGAGAGCTGCTGGTCGTTCCAGTCGATCCGATAGACCGACAGGTCCGCATAGAGCCGGCGGTCGAGCCAGTAGCTCTTCACGCCGGCCTCATAGTTCCAGAGGCTGTCGGGATTGTAGGTGCCCGGGAAGACCACTCCGGCCTGCTGGGCCAGTGAGGTGGCGGTGTTCACCCCGCCCAGCCGGAAGCCGGAGGCGGCGCGGGCATAGACGTTGATGTCCGGAGTCGCCTCCCACATCAGCGAGTAGTTGTAGCTGGTGTGCGAGTTGGAGCCACGGCTGTCGCCGGTGATCGACGGCGTGGTCACCTGGCCGAAGATGTAGTCGGGGAACACGGTCTGCAGATTGACCACCGTGTCGTGGATCTTGGCCTCGAAGTAGCGGATGCCGACGGTGGCGGTCAGGGTGTCGGTGATCGCATAGTCACCCTGGGCGAACAGGGCGTACTGGCCCACGCCGCGCTTCGTGCGGGTGCCGAACTCGTAGAGGCTGTTGCCGCGGCCTGGCTCGTGCAGGCCCTTGGCGACGCATTCGCCGTAGCTGTAGCAGAGCGCCGTGCCGGTCGAGGTCGCGAGCACCGAATTGGTCTGGTAGGTGCTCTGGCTGTTCTCGTAATAGGCGCCGGTCACAAGCTGGAACGGTCCGTCAAAGTCCGACGAGAAGCGCAGTTCGGACACTACATTGCGGAAACCCACCGAGGCGATGAACAGGGTCGAGCCCGGCAGGCCGAAGCTGTTGGCTGTCGGCGTGCTGTCCTTGGGGTTGGTGACCCGCTGGCTGGAATAGGAGGTCGAGGCGATGATCGAGCCGAAACCCAGGTCGTACTCCCCGGTCACCGAATAGAGATTGTAGTTGTCCCGGTAGAACTCGATCGTCGGCGAAGAGGTCTCATAGGCGCCGTCGGCCTGCAGCCAGGCCTGGGTGCCGTCGACATCGATCTCCTGGTGCAACGCCAGGGCTGTCAGGTTGAAGTTGTCCGTGGGGCGCCAGAGGCCGACGACGCGGCCGCCCTTCACATGGGCGTTGTTGTTGTTCTCATAGAGGGCGCCGTTGATCGTCTGATCCACATAGCCGCCGCCGCTCTCGCCCCAGCCGGTAATACGGACGCCCAGGGTGTCCTCGATGATCGGCACGTTCAGGGTCGCCGAGCCGTCGAAGAACTCGTCGCCGCCCTTGACCGTCGCGGCCGAGGCCTCGACCCGGCCACCGAACTCGAGCAGGTCCGGCTTGCGGGTGATCACCCGCAGAGTGCCGCTCATGGAGCTGGAGCCGAACAGGGTGCCCTGGGGCCCCTTGAGAATCTCCACGTGCTGGATGTCGTGCAAGCGCACGCCCGGCTTGCCGTCGCCCAGGATGTTGCCGCCCAGACCGCCCACCAGGGGCGACTCGTCGAGATAGACCCCGGACGTGGCGCCGACATTCGACTCGATGCCGCGGATGACCACCTTGGTCTGCGACGCGCCGAAGCTCTGCACGTTCAGCGAAGGATCGAGGCGGGTCAGATCCTGCAGGGAGCTGATCCCCTGCTCTTCCAGCTTCTCGCCGGAGAAGGCGGTGACGGCCAGCGGTGTGTCGGCCACCGAGACCGCGCCGCGGCGGGCGGCGGTGACCACCAGCTCCGACAGGGTTTCAGGCTCGGCCGCGACCTGGGCCTGGGCCTGGGTGGCCATCAGGCCCAGCGCCACCGCGCTGGTGGAGGCGAGAAGCCCCAGGGACCGGCGAAGCCGGGAGCCGCCTTGGCGGCGCAGTGCGGTGTGCGACATGTTGATCTATCCCCAATCTATGTCTTGCAGCCGGGCGGCCCGCAGGGAGACGCTGACGTGACGCTTGGTTTTTTTGCGCCCAGTCATGCCCCCGCCTCCACATCTGAGAGCCTTCCAGTTTGTCTGACAAACCTACAGTCATACACGTGAGACGCGCGACTGAGGCCGTCCGCATCCAGTCGATTTCCGCGCGACGCCGAAAGCTTGGGCGCCCAGCTTTGCCTTTGCGCAGGCGACGGGCGCCTGAACCGCAGCCGGGGACTGCCGGTGACGGCTAAGGCCCGTGAATTTGGTGAGGAATCGCCGCCGTTGACAGCAAGTGGTCACGGCCCGGGCGCCCTTCACGCGGCATATTGTATTGTATGACAATCATATTGACCTCTGCAGCCGCCTAGGCGAGGTCCAAAGGCCAGCCAGGAGCGCGCGATGTTCACCACCCGGCCCGAAATCCGCGGCACGTTCGGCGTCGTCACCTCCACCCACTGGATCGCCTCGCAGGTGGGCATGGCCATGCTGGAGCGCGGCGGCAACGCCTTCGACGCCGCTGTGGCCGCCGGCTTCTGCCTCCAGGTCGTCGAGCCGCACCTGTGCGGACCGGCCGGCGAGGTCCCGATCATCTTTCACAGCGCCGCCAACAGACGCATCGAGGTGCTCTGCGGCCAGGGGCCTGCGCCGGCCGCGGCCAGCATCTCGGCCTTCCGCCACCTGGGCCTGGACGCCGTGCCGGGGTCGGGCCTGATCTCTGCCGTGGTTCCCGGCTCCTTCGGCGCCTGGCTGACCCTGTTGCGCGACCACGGCCGGCTGCGGCTGGAAGAAGTGATGGCGCCGGCCATCGGCTATGCCGAGCACGGTCACCCGCTGTTGCCCGGCGTCGCCCGCGCCCTGGCCGAACTGAAGGAGGCCTTCACCACCGAATGGCCGACCTCGGCGCCGGTCTGGCTGCCGGGCGGCGAGGCGCCCCGGTCTCACGCCCTGTTCCGTAACCCGGCGCTGGCGGCCACCTGGAAACGCATCCTCGCCGAGGCCGGCCAAGGCGCGCGGGAGGTCCAGATCGAGCGGGCCCTGGCCGCCTGGTACGAAGGCTTCGTCGCCGAGACCATCGACCGGTTTGGCCAGGCCGAGGCCCTGATGGATTCCAGCGGCCGGCGCCACAAGGCTCTGCTGCGCGGTCAGGATATGGCCGGCTGGCGGCCCGCCTATGAGGCGCCCGCCACCCTCGACTATCACGGCTGGACCATCTGCAAGACCAGGCCCTGGGGCCAGGGGCCGGTGCTGCTGCAGGCCCTTGCCCTGCTGCGCGGTTTCGATATCGCCAGCCTCGACCCCAATGGCGCGGACTTCGCCCACCTCGTGCTGGAGGCCGCGAAGCTCGCCTTCGCCGACCGCGAGGCCTATTACGGCGACCCCGATTTCGTCGATGTTCCGCTCGACGCCCTGCTCAGCGAGGCCTACGCCGCCGGCCGCCGCAGCCTGATCGGAGAGACCGCCTCCCGCGACCTGCGGCCCGGCGTCCTGCCGGGCTTCGAAGACCAGGTGGCTCGCGCGCTAGGCACGGTCCGCGTCGCGTCCGGCGAGGGCGGCGGCCTGGGGGTGGGCGAGCCGACCATGGCCCATCTCAAGCCCACCCTGAAGCCCGGCGACACGGTGCATCTCGACGTCATCGATTCCTGGGGCAACATGGTCTCGGCCACACCCTCAGGCGGCTGGCCGCAGTCTTCGCCGACCATTCCTGGCCTCGGCTTCGCCCTCAACACCCGGGCGCAGATGTTCTGGCTGACCGAGGGCCTGCCCGCCAGCCTGGCGCCGGGCAAACGACCGCGGACGACGCTCACCCCCACGCTCGCCCTGCATGAGGGCCGCCCCGCCCTGGTCTGCGGCACCCCGGGCGGCGACCAGCAGGACCAGTGGCAGCTCGCCCTGCTGCTGCGCCGGATCCATCACGGCCTGGGGCTGCAGCAGGCCATCGACATGCCGCTGTTCCACACCGTCCACTTCCCCTCCTCCTTCTATCCGCGGGAGGCCATGCCGGGCGTGTCGGTCGTTGAGGAGTCCCTGGGCGAGGCGGTCATCGCCGAGCTGCGCCGCCGAGGTCACGATCTGCAGATCGCACCGGCCTGGTCGGCGGGCCGGCTGACGGCGGCCGAGCGCGGCGCCGACGGCGTCCTGAAGGCCGCCGCCACCCCGCGCCTGATGCAGGCCTACGCCGTCGGCCGCTGAGGGGCGGCGGCCAGGGCGCGGAAGCTGGGGCGGCCGAGCGTGATCAGGCCCGCCGCGATCAGGCCGGCGGTCACGCCCACCAGGCCCATGGAGCGGCCCACGGCCATGGGATCGGCGAACGCATAGTCGGTCAGCAGGGCCACGGCCGTGGGGCCGATCCCCATGCCGATCAGGTTCAGGGCCAGCATATAGACCGCCGCGATCCGCCCCCGCAGGTCCGGCGGACAGATGATCTGCAGGGCCGCGGGCGCGGCCCCCATGGGGAACATCATCATGAAGATCGCCCCATAGAGCAGGACCACGGTCGCCACGAGGCTGGGCGCAAGGATCAGACCGCTGAGCAGGGCCGCCGCCCCCAGGGCGCCGATCAGGGCCATGCGCAGATTGGCGTCGAGGCGTCCCGCCGCCAGCCAGCGGTCGGCCACCCAGCCCCCCAGCAGCAGACCTGCGCAGCCGGGACCGAGGAAGCCGAGGCCGAGGATCAAGCCGATCTGGCCCTGCTCCAGCTGATGGACCCGGCCCAGCAGGGTCGGCGCCCAGGCGCTGAGGCCGTGGAAGGCGATGTTCACCACCGAGCAGCCGACGATGACGACGCCATAGGCCCGCCAGTGCCGGCGAAGCGCCTCCAGCGCCGCCGCCGGGCGGGCGGCCAGCGAGGGCCCCGCCACTGAAGAACCGGCCGCCTTGCGCCGGGGCTCGGCCACGGCCAGCACCAGCAGCGCCACCAGCAGGCCCGGCGCGCCCACCACCAGGAAGACCAGCCGCCAGCCGCTGAATTCGCCGAGCAACGGCAGGCTGACGGGCGGCAGGCCCGAGACGGCCATGATGGTCCAGCCACCGATCAGGAAGGCCAGGCCCGAACCGAAACAGGCGCCCATGGCGTAGACCCCCTGGGCCCGGCTGCGATGCTCAGGGCGGAAGAGGTCCGGGATCAGGGAATAGGCGGCCGGCGACAGGGTCGCCTCTCCGGCCGCCACGCCGATACGCGCCGCCAGCAAGGCCAGATAGTTGCCGGCCGCCCCGCACAGGGCGGTCATCACGCTCCAGATCGCCACGCCCACCGCCGCCAGGCCCCGCCGGCTGCCCCTATCGACGATGGCCCCAAAAGGCAGGCCAAGGGCGGTGTAGAAGATGGCGAAGGCCAGGCCGGTCAACAGGCTGATCTGGGTGTCGCTGAGATGGAGCTCAGCCTTGATCGGCCCCACCAGCATGGCGAGGATCGTCCGGTCGATGAATGAGAAGGTGTAGGCCAGCACCAGTATGGCCAGGGAGGACGAGGCCCGCGCCAGGCTGGGATGGGTGATGGTCGCCGGCATGGTCTCCCCCGGAGCGGACATCAGGCGGCCCCGTCCAGGAGCCAGACATCGCCGTCAGCGACCTCGACCTTGAAGGTCTTCAGCGGGAATTTGCACGGCAGGCTGCACGCCTTGCCCGAGCGGACATTGAAGCTGCCCCCATGCATCGGACAGAAGATCACCTCGCCCTCAAGCCGACCCTCCGACAGGGACGCGATGGCGTGGGTGCATTCATCCTCGACAGCCAGGAAGGCGCCGTCCACATGGCAGAGCGCGATGGGGTCCATGCCCGCGGGCTCCACCTTCAGGATCTGTCCCTCATCCACATCCGCCGCCGCGCACAGCCGAATTCGCCCCATCTCACAGCCTTCCAGAATCGTAAGCTCAGACACACAACACGGGCCGCGACCGACTAGGCCTCGGCGTTTGACGGACAATTGTCTGATTGTCATACAATGCAAGCGCGAGAAGCCACCCGTGTGCAAAAATCAGCAACTGATCGGAGATTGGGCATGAGCAATGTCCTGGTGCTCGACGCCGGCGGAACCATCAGTTCGCAGGCTGACGCCCGCGGTGTGCTGAGCGGCGGCCAGGGCCTGGCCCTTGGGGCCGGCGCCGGCGATACACGCCTCAGCCTGCAGCAGGTGCATGCGGGTCTGAGTGACGAACTGAGCCTCGCAGACGCGGCGGCCATCGTCCGCGCGGCCCAGGCGGCGGCCGACGGCGCAGGCGACCTGGCCGGGATCGTGGTCGCCCATGGCACCGACACCATGGAGGAGACCGCCTTCCTCGCCGACCTGGTCTGGACCTCGCCCCTGCCCCTGGTGTTCACCGGCGCCCAGCGGGCGCCGGCCCACCCGGCGTTTGATGGAACGAAGAACCTGGCCGACGCGGTCGCATTGGCAGCGAACCCGGCGGCGCGCGACCGCGGCGTGCTTCTGGCCTTCGGCGGCCGGGTGATGCCGGCCCGCCATGCAGTCAAGGCCCACACCTCCGACCTGACCGGTTTTGCAGACCGCCAGGGCGAGGCGGGAAGCTCAGGCGACATCCTGGCCCGGCTTCCGCGCCTTCAGGATCGGCCCGCCGCCCTTTCCGACCTGCGCATGGACCCCACGGTAGAGATTCTCGCCGCCAGCCTGGGTTCCGGCGGCGGGCTGATCGATGCGGCGGTCGCGCAAAGGTCGCGGGGAATCGTGATCCAGGCGCTCGGCCGCGGTAACGCCAGCCCGCCCGTGGTCGCCGCCGTCGGCCGAGCCTGCGCGGCCGGCGTCGTGGTGCTCGTGGCCTCCCGCTGTCCGTTCGGCCAGGTGGCGCCTGACTATGCGTCCGGCGCCCGGATGGCGGACGCCGGGGCCATCTTCAGCGCCGACCTGGGCGCCAGCCAGGCCCGCATCCTGCTCTCGGCCATGCTGGGCCTGGAGACTTCAGGCGACGCGGCCGCGGCGCGCCTCCGCGCCTGGCTGGCGCCTCAGGCGCTGGGCAGGTAGCGCTCGGCCCGGATCGCCGAGAAGGGCGCGCCAAGCACCGCCAGGGTCGTCCGCGCCGCCTCGACCATGGCTGGCGGGCCACAGAGATAATAGGCCGTCCCCGGCGCCACATCGGACGCCGTCAGCAATGAGACCGCCGTCCCCTGGCTCGCCGCAGGGCCGGGCTCGCCGATGAAGACCGCGAACCGCGCCTGGGCTCGCCCATGGGCGGCGGCCAGGGCCTGGAGTTCGGCCACGTGGAAGAGGTCCAGCAGGCTGGTCACGCCGAAACAGACCACCACCTCGCCCTCTCCAGGCGCCATGTCCCGCAGCATAGAGAGCGCCGGCGCCAGGCCCGTCCCGCCGACCACGAAGACGTGGCGGCTCGCCCGGGGATCGCTGGCGAAGGCGCCCAGCGGCCCCTGGATCTTTACGGCGTCGCCGGGGCTAGCGGCCGTCGCCACCCATTCCGAGGCCAGGCCGCCGGGCACATGGCGGATCAGGAACTCCAGCTGGCTCCCGTCGGCCGGGGCGCTGGCGATGGAGTAGATCCGCGCGCCGCTCTTGCCGGGGGGCCGCAGGCGCACATACTGGCCACTCTGGAAGGAAAAGCCCTCCGGCCGCTCCAGGGACAGGCGATAGACACTCTGCGACAGGCGCTCCGCCTCCTTGACCCGGGTCGAATGGCGGGCGGGCGCCGAGGGCTGTGGCTCCAGCGCATAGGGCAGGTCAAAGGACGCATCGCCGCTCAGCCGTGTCTGGCAGGTGGGCCGCAGGCCGGTGGCCGCCTCGGCCGCCGAGATCGGCGAGGGTCCCGCGGCGTCGAACTCCGCCTCGCCTGCGGTCAGCTGGGCGATGCAGGCGCCGCATTCGCCAGAGGCGCAATCATAGCGGATCGGCGCGTCGATCTGCATCGCCGCCTCCAGCACCGTCTGGCCCGGGGCGACCGGCACCGAGGTGACGCGACCATCGGAAAAGGTGAAATGCGCGGCGTACATCGCCCCTCGCCATTTGACTGAAGTTTGTATGACGATATGACATTGCGGCGTGAACACAAGAGGCGGTCTTGCAGGCCGCACGAGCCCCCATGGAGGATCTCATGAGCCCGGCCAGCCAGACCGAACAGCTCGCCCGCCAGTTGCTGGACGCCTATGAGGGCCCGCGCCTCCCCCCGATCCGCGAGGCCTTCGCGCCTGGCCACGTGGCCGCCGCCTATGAGGTGCAGCTGGCCCAGGTCCGCCATTGGACCGGCCAGGGCCGCCGGGTGGTCGGGCGCAAGATCGGCCTGACCTCCAAGGCCGTGCAGGCCCAACTGGGGGTTTCCGAGCCCGACTTCGGCCACCTGTTCGCCGACATGGTGTTCGGCGACAACGAAGAGCTGCCCTTCGCAAGGCTGCAGCAGCCGAAGGTCGAGGCCGAGGTCGCCCTGATCCTGTCCCGGGATCTGGACCTGCCCGACTGCACGGTCGCCGACCTCTATGAGGCCGTGGCCTGGGTGGTTCCGGCGGTCGAGATCGTCTCTAGCCGTATCGCCGACTGGAAGATCAACATCCTCGACACCGTCGCCGACAACGCCTCGTCCGGCCTGGTCGCCCTGGGCGGGCCGGTGCGGCGGCTGGACGGGCTCGACCTGATCGGCTGCGCCATGACCATGAGCGTCAACGGCGTGCAGGCCTCGCAAGGCACGGGCGCCGATTGCCTGGGCAGTCCCCTGAACGCCGCGGCCTGGTTGGCCCGCCGCTCAGCCGCCCTGGGCCATCCCCTGCGCAAGGGCGAGCTGCTGCTGACCGGGGCGCTCGGCCCCATGGCCAATGTCTCGCCGGGCGACAAGGTGGTGGCCGAGATCAGCGGCCTGGGCGCCGTCAGCCTGAATTTCAGCCTCTAGAGCGCCTCAAAAATAGGCGCCGCGCATCCCCGCGGTGGCAGGGCTAGCCCGGCGCTTGCCCCAAGGCCTTCCGTCATATTGTCATACAAACAAGATCGCCAGAGTCGGCGGCGCGTCAGAGTAGGAATCCCATGAGTGAGGATCATTTCGTCAATCCTGAGGTCGCCAACGCGGTCGGTGACTGGAAGGGTTATGTGGAGGCCAAGCTCGGCTTCCGGAATCACTGGTACCCCGTGCGCTTCTCCAAGGAGATCGCCGAGGGTGAGGCGATCACGGTCAAGCTGCTGGGCGAGGCCCTGATCCTCAAGCGCATCGACGGCAAGGTCTATTCGATCCGCGACCGCTGCCTGCACCGCGGCGTGCCGCTGTCGAAGAAGCTGGACTGCTACACCCGCGACACCATCACCTGCTGGTACCACGGCTACACCTACCGGGTTCAGACCGGCGAACTGGTCAACATCCTGGCCGTGCCGGACAGCCGTCTGATCGGTCGGCGCAAGATCACCACCTTTCCGGTGGAAGAAGCCAAGGGCGTGATCTTCGTCTTCATCGGCGACACCGAGGACGGCCCGCCCCCGCCCCTGGCGCACGACGTGCCGCCGGGCTTCCTGGGCGACGACGTCATGATCCTGGGCAAGCACCGGGTGGTGAACTCCAACTGGCGGCTCGGGGCCGAGAACGGCTTCGACGCCCTGCACATCTTCATCCACAAGGACACCACCCTGCGCCACTACCGGGTGTTCAACTTCCCCATCGGCCACACCCCCCTGCCCGGCGCGGTGGAGACGGTGGAG
>Ga0208179_1000939_pt1 | contig 16266 bp, 16 predicted proteins | sample Malvired_Geostar_FD_184238 | JGI IMG/M metagenome (GOLD analysis project Ga0208179, IMG submission 184238) | Marine viral communities from the Global Malaspina Expedition - Malaspina viral metaG DeepMed_Geostar (SPAdes) (version 2) | ecosystem: Environmental > Aquatic > Marine > Oceanic | place...
CGAAGATCGAGGCGCCGAGCACATACATGAGCGTCAGGGGCAGGAAGCTCATGAACTTGCCCGGGATCGAGTTCCAGAACATGAACGGCAGGAAGGCGCAGAGCGTCGTCAGGGTGCCGTTCAGCACGGGGAAGAACATCCGCTTGCCCGCCGCGGCGAAGGCTTCCTCCTTCGGCAGGCCTTCGGCCATCTTGCGGTCGGCGTACTCGACCACGACGATGCCGCCGTCCACCAGGATGCCGACCGCCAGGACCAGGCCGAACATCACCATCTGATTCAGGGTCACGCCCGAGGCGTTGAGCATCAGGAAGGCCAGCATGAAGCAGGCCGGGATCGCCGCGCCGACCATCAGCCCCTGCCGGATGCCGAGGCTGTAGACGATGATCATCATCACCAGGATGGTGGCGATCAGCAGGCCCGATTCCAGCACCACCAGGGTGCGGTGGATGAAGTCGCTCTGGTCATAGGTGTAGGAGACTCGGATCGTCTCCGGCCAGCGGGTCTCCTCCTCGGCGACCACCGCCCGGACTGCGTCCACGGTGTCGAGAATGTTCGATCCGCTGCGCTTGGCCACCTCCAGCGACATGGCTGGCTCGCCATTGAAGCGGGTGATGAAGTTGGGTTCCTTGAAGGTGCGCCGCACCTCGCCGATGTCGCCCACGGTGATCACCCGATCGCCGTTCTTCTTGATCGGCAGGCTCAGGATGTCGGAAGGCTCCTCGACCACGCCGGGCACCTTGACGGCGAACTGCCCGCCGCCGGAGCGCAGGTTGCCGGCCGGCACCAGCTGGTTATTTCGGCTGATCACCTGGGCCAGTTCGCCGGTGGTGACGTTGTAGGCCTCCATCCGCAGGGGATCGATGGTGACCTCGAGCATCTCCTCGCGGCCGCCGGTCAGCTGCACTTCCAGCACGCCGGGGGCGGCCTCCAGGCGGTCCTGCAGGCTGCGGGCGATGCGATAGAGCTCGCGCTCAGGCGCGGCGCCAGACAGCACGATGCCGATCACCGGCTCGCCGCTGAAATTCGCCTCTTCGATGATCGGCTCTTCGGCGTCGGGGGGGAAACGTCCGCGGGCCAGATCCACCTTGGCGCGGACCTCCGCGAGGGCGGTGTCCTTGTCGAAGTCGGCCTCGAACTCCAGGTTGACGATGGCCATGCTCTGGCGGGCCGCGGAGTTCATCTCCTTCAGCCCTTCGATGGACCGGAGCTCCACCTCCAGGGGTTTGACCAGCAGGCGTTCGGAATCCTCCGGGCTCACCCCCGGATAGGGGACGATCACCGAGACGAAGGGGAAGTCGATGTCGGGATTGGCTTCCCGCGGCATGGCCAGATAGGCGAACAGGCCGAAGATGCCGGCGATCAGCGTGACCCCCAGCACGACCTTCCGTCGCTTGATGGCGCCGTCGATCAACGGACCGATCATAGTCGCAAGCCTCCTGTGCGGCGCGCCCTAAACCCTAGCGGGCCAGCGCCACGCGAACCTTCTGTCCCTGGTCGACATAGGACTGGCCGACGGTGATGACCCGGGTCTGACCCGTGAGGCCGCGGACCCAGACGCCGTCGGCGCCTTCCTCCATCACCTGCACCGGCGTGAAGGCGACCACGTCGCCCGCGCCCACAAAACGCACCCCCTGCCGGCCCTCGGAGTCGAGGACCAGGGCCGAAGGCGGCACCAGGTGCGCTGGCCCCGAAGCGCTGGTGATCTTGACGTCCGCCGACAGGCCCGAGCGCACGGCGCCGCGCGGGTTGCGTGCGACGACTTCCAGGCGATAGGTGCGGGTGGCCGGATCGGCTTCCCGCGCCACATAGCGGACCTGGCCCGAAATCACCTGGCCGGAGACCAGGGTGGCCGTGGCTGGCTCGCCGCCCGTCAACCGACCCGCCTGGGTTTCCGGCACGTCCCCGACGATCAGGATGGGGTCGAGCTCGATCAAGGCGCCGCAGGCCTGGCCCGGGGAGAGATAGGTCCCCACCTCGGCCTCGCGCTTGTCAAAGACGCCGGCGAAGGGCGCGCGAATATTGACCTGTTCCAAGGCGATCTCCGCCTGGCGCACGGCGGCGGCGGCGGCGTCCAGATTGGCCTGGTCCTGCAGCACCTGAGTTTCGGAGCGATAGCCCTTCTCTGCCAGGGCCGCCGAGGCCTTGCGCTGCAGCTCCCGCGAGCGCAGGGCGGCCCTGGCCTGATCGAGCGACGCCTGGCGAGCGTCCACCGACAGGCGACAGAGGACGGCGCCCCGGGGGACGACCGCGCCCTCGCGGGTCGGCGTGGCTACGACCACGCCGGAGGTTTCGCTTCGGACCGTGACGCTGCGGGCGGCCTCGGTCCGGCCGCGCAGGGTCACCTGATAGGGCCGGATCACTTCCTCGACCACGGCGACCTGGACCTGCGGCGTCTCATCGGCCTTGTCGGCCGCCTCAGCCGGGGCGCTGTCGCCGCCGCCGAGAACCGTCATCAGGATAAAATAGAGCGCAAGCGCCCCAAAGACGCCAAGAATGAAATAGTGAGACGTCTTGAGACGCATAAATCTGTTTCCCCCGGCTGCAACGACGGCATGTGCAGCCCGTCCAAGCCCGCATTCCCATGTTCTTTGGGATCACGCGCCGGTTGTGCTGCGCTGCCGACCCTCACGCAAATGAAATCGCAGACAGGATCACTTTCGAGCTGCGACTGTGCCTGACGAACCGCAGCGAACGGCATAGGATTGCGACGAACCCCAAGGACGCCTCATCGGCGCCCGTCAGCCTTCAGAGGGAGCCTCCATGAGATACCTCCACACCATGGTCCGCGTGCGGGACCTCGACGCCTCGCTGGACTTCTATTGCAACAAGCTTGGCCTGACCGAGCTTTCCCGGGTGGAGAACGCCGCAGGGCGGTTCACGCTGGTCTTCCTGTGCGCCCCGGGGGACGAGGAGATGGCCAAGGTCAGCCGCGCGCCGACGGTCGAGCTGACCTTCAACTGGGATCCTGAGGATTATCAGGGCGGCCGTAATTTCGGCCATCTGGCCTATGCGGTGGACGATATCTACGCCGTCTGCCAGCGCCTGACGGAGGGCGGCGTCACCATCAACCGGCCTCCGCGGGACGGCCATATGGCCTTTATCCGCTCGCCGGACGGCATTTCGGTGGAGTTGCTGCAGGCGGGCGCGGCCCTGCCGCCGGCCGAGCCCTGGGCGTCGATGCCCAATGAGGGCCAATGGTGATGGCTGGCGGGGCGAGGCTCACGCTCAATGACGGCCGGATGATTCCGCAGGTCGGGCTCGGCGTATGGCGGACCCCCGCTGATGACGCCGCCGTCGTGGTCCGCACGGCGCTCAAAGCTGGCTACCGGGCGGTGGACACCGCGGCCATCTATGGCAATGAGGCCGGGGTCGGGGAGGGCGTCCGCGCCTCGGGCCTCCCCCGCGACGAAGTGTTCGTCACCACCAAGCTCTGGAACGAGAGCCAGGGCTATGACCGCGCCCTGCGGGCCTTCGACAAGAGCGTGGAGCGCCTGGGTCTCGACCATGTGGATCTCTATCTGATCCACTGGCCCTGCCCGCAGCAGGGACTCTACCTGGAGTCGTGGAAAGCGCTGATCCGGCTGCGCGAAGAGGGACGGGCCAGGTCCATCGGCGTGTCCAATTTCGCCCCTGAGCACCTGGAAAGGATCATCAGCGAGACCGGTGTGGTCCCGGCGGTGAACCAGATCGAACTTCACCCCAGGTTCCAGCAGGCCAGCCTGCGAGCCGCCAACGCCGCAGCCGGCGTGCTGACCGAATCATGGAGCCCCCTGGGACAGGGGCAGATCCTGGAGGATCCGATCATCGCAGGCCTGGCGGCCAAGCACGGCGTGACGCCGGCCCAGGTGGTGATCCGCTGGCATGTTCAGCTTGGTCTGATCGTCATTCCGAAATCGGTGACGCCGGCCCGGATCGTCCAGAACCTGGACGTCTTCGGTTTCGCCCTCGACACCAACGACATGGCCGCCATGGCCAGCCTCGACACAGAAAACGGCCGTATCGGTCCCGATCCAGCGAGCTTCGGCTGAGCAGGGCGACCTGTGATCGAACTGGACGTGGGGATTGCGCCCGTTTGGCGCTGGTCGAAGCCTCTGGCCTCAAAGGCTGCGACGGTGCGGTGGCTCCCCGAGCAGGACTCGAACCTGCGACAAGTCGGTTAACAGCCGACTGCTCTACCAACTGAGCTATCGGGGATCAGCACCGTAGGGCGGCGCGTATACGCCGGGCTGGCGGGCGGTGCAAGTCTCGCGAAGCGCCCTATCCACAGCCGGCGAAAAAAAGAGCCCGGCCGAAGCCGGGCTTGAGAAGGTTGGTGATGGTGGGGTGTCTTCAGAGAAGACGCTGAGAGGGTGGGCGTTTATGGTTAAGCGAAGATTAATGGTCATCGGCGGCGGGACTGTCGGGCGCCGGATAGACAAGCCCTGGACGAGGCTCTAGAGCCGAAACCACCAGCCGTTCGGATTCAGGCAGGCTGAGAATGCGAGCCACGCCTCGCGGGGGGGCTTTCAGGACGTCATGCGGTTGTTCCAGCAGAACATCGTATTCGCGTACGGCCTGGCGATTCTCAGCGCAGCTCTGGCTTTCTATGTTCGTTGGCTTTTGGACGGCGTGCTGCCTCCGGGCTTTCCCTATCTGACCTTTTTCCCCGCGGTGATTCTCACGGCCTTCCTGGCAGGGCTTTGGCCAGGAATTCTCTGCGCGGCGCTGTCGGGTCTCGCCGCCTGGTGGTTCTTCATTCCCCCCCTGGGCTTCAGCCTCTCGGCGGCCAGCGGGCTGACCCTGGTCTTCTTTGTTTTCGTGGTTGCGGTGGATATCACCGTGATCGAGCTGATGCGCCGGGCCATGACCAGTCTTGGCGCCGAACAGGCCCTGACCGCCCAGCTCTATGAGCGTCAAAGGGTGATGTTTCAGGAGCTGCAGCACAGGGTCGCCAACAACATGACTTTCGTCGCCGCCCTGCTGCAGATCAAGAAGCGTGCGATCAATAATCCCCAGGCGTCGGCAGCCTTGGATGAGGCGCGCGAGCGGCTGGTCACCATGGCCCAGATTCATCGACGCCTCTATGACCCAGCCACGCTGGAGCTCAGTGTCGAGGGGTCTCTACGGGAGCTCTGCGACGACCTCGTCCAGGCCGCCGGGGCGGAGGGCGTAGCCTGTTCGGTGCGGGCCGATGGGGTCGATCTCGATACGACCCGGCTGGTGACCTTGTCCCTCCTGGTGGCTGAGGTGGTCACCAATTCCCTCAAGCATGCCTTCGAGGGCCGCGCCTCCGGTCAGATCACCATCGATCTCGCCCCCCTGGACGATGACCGCGCCGCGCTGGTGATCGCCGACGATGGTCCGGGCTTTCCTGACCCCAATCCCGATCTGGATGGCCGCAGCAGCCTGGGGTTTGGCATCATGCAGAGCCTGGCGGGACAGCTCCATGGCGCTCTGGATTTCCCGGCCGGCGGCAGCGGCGCGCGCGTGCGGCTGATCTTCCCCAGCTAGGCGCCGCCGACCCGACAAGTGCGGCGGCCATTGGCCCGTCGCCATCGGGCTGTGTCACCACGGCTTCACGTCCGGATGCGAAACCTCCCTCCCGACGGCGGGGCTCCCCGACGCCTGGATTTTGACAGCGTAGAGGTTCTCCATGCGGCGACGATCAGGTGCGATCCTGGCGGCGATCAGCCTTGGGCTCGCAGGATGCGGCGGGGAGGCCAAGACCACCGACGGCGCCTGGCAGGGCGAAATGCGGGAGGTCCGGATGGCGGTCCGCGGGTCGGAGGACGACCCCATGGTGACCCGACGCCTCACCGCCTACAAGACCTACATCGGCAAGGCGACCGGGCTGCCGGTCAAGCTGTACGAGTCCTCCGATTACAACGGCACGATCCAGGCGCTATCGAGCGGTCAGGTCGACATCGCCACCATTGCGGGGGGCGGTTACGCCAATGTGGACGCCCAGATCGGCGATCTGGCCCAGCCCATCCTCACCGTCCGGCAGGCTGAAGGCGACATCGGCTACTATTCCGGCCTCCTCGTAATGGCCTCGAGCCCCTATCGCTCCATCCAGGATCTGAAGGGCAAGACCCTCGGCTACGTGGATTTCAACTCCACCTCGGGCTACCTGTTTCCCCGCTCGGCGATGCGCGAGCAGGGAATCGAGCCGGACACCTATTTCGGCCGTTCGAGCTTCGCTGGCGGGCACACCCAGGCGGTGATGGCCCTGGATAACGGCCAGTTCGACGCCGCTATGATCAGCATGGGCGGCGGCGACCCCGAGCACGGGTTCACCACCGGCGCTCACTTCACCATGGCGCGGCGTGGCGTCGTCGATCTGGACGACTTCCGGATCATCTGGACGGCCGGCCCCATTCCCAACAGCGCAGTGGTCGTCCGCACCGACCGGCCCCAGCCCTTCATCGACGCGGTCCGTGGCGCCATGGCCGCCTTGCCCTATGACGATCCGGAGGTCTGGCGCGACATCGGTCAGCCGGATGGCGCGGCCTATACCGCCGTCACCCGCGAACACTATGCCCAGATCATCAAGCTGCGCGCCGACGATATCGCCGCTCGCCGCAGCGGAGAGCGGCAATGAGACGCGTAATCCTCGCCGCCACCGCGGTCCTCCTCAGCGCCGCCCAGGCCCAGACCCCGACCCTGCCGCTGCGGATCGCCGAGGTGGGGGGGGCTGCTGGTCCCTGCTCGCCGCTGGACGCCGAGGCGCCGGCGGGACAGAAGGCCTATTTCAAGCTGCTGGCCGAGCGCCTGCAGACCGAGGTGCTTAATTGTCCGATGGCGGACGACATGGCTGCGGCTAGCGCCCTCGCCGCCGGCCAGGTTGATGTGGCGCGTTTGAACGGCGCAGCCTTCGGGCCGGTGTCCGGGACGGTGCGCAGCGTGCTGACCACCCGGGCGAAGGGGGCCTTGAACCGCCTGCCGATCGTCGTCGCCACGCTGAACACCGCCCCAACGCGAACCCTGGGCGATCTGGCGGGCGCGAGCCTGGTGTTCGGCGGCCCGATGAAGGCCAGCCTGGAGGTTCCCAGGCTGGCCCTGGCCGACTATGGCGCCGATGAGGCGTTCTTCGGCGCGCAGACAGTGGCCGAGGACTATGAGACGGCTGCGGCCCGCCTGCGCAGCGGTCAGGCCCAGGCCATGGTCCTGCACGCCGGCGCCTGGCAGAAGCTCTGTCGCGGCGATCAGCCGGGCCTGGATCTCTGCACCGACCTGCGGGTCGTCTGGCGCCAGCGGCCCGTCGCCGACCAGGCCTGGGCCGTGAGGACCGAGATGAGCGACGATCGTCGTTTCCGCCTGCTCGGCATCCATGTGGCCATGCACAACGAGGCGCCGGAGGCCTTCACCTGGATCGCCGGCCCGGAGGCCGAGGAGTTCGAGCCCACTGAGGCCAAGGCGCTGATCCACCAGGGCCCCACGGTCGGCTCATGAACGCCCCGAGTCCCACGGTCGAGACCTTTGAGCGCGACCGCCGACGGATGCTGATCCGCCAGCGGACCCAGGCGGTGATCGGCCTGGCGATCTTCACAGTCCTGCTGCTGGTCTCCTTCCAGCGCAGTCAGTTCTTCGGCTCCGACATCGGCGGCGACCCGCTGGGGCGGATGGCCGACTTCCTGCAAAGGATGAATCCGGACCTGAAGCCCGATGCCCTGTTGGCCAGCCGCCAGACCCAGGGCTCGTTGCATTCCTGGTTCTACGGCCTGCCGATCTGGTTGCGGGCGGCGTGGCAGACGGTGGAGATGGCGATCCTGGCCACCGCCCTGGGGTCGGTCCTGGCCCTGGGGGCGTCGTTCCTCACCGCCCAGAACCTCATGCCCTTCGCGCCGGTGCGCTTTGTCGTCCGTCGCATCCTGGAGGCGATCCGGACCCTGCCGGACCTCATCATGGCGCTGATCCTGGTGGCCGCCTTCGGGGTCGGCCCGCTGGCCGGTGTCCTGACCCTGACCATTTCGACCCTGGGGGGCCTCGGCAAGTTGTTCGCCGAGATCAACGAAGAGATCGATCCCCGGCAGCTGGAGGCGCTGCAGGCCGCCGGCGCCGGACCGCTGAAGAAGATCCGCTATGGGGTCATGCCCCAGGTCCTGCCCAACTACGCCTCCTACGCGCTGATCCGGCTGGAAGGAAATCTGGCGGGGGCCGCGGCTCTAGGCATCGTCGGGGCCGGCGGCATCGGCCTCGAACTGCAGCGGGCCATCACCTACACCGAGTTCGACACCTATCTGGCTATCCTGATGATCATCATCGCCATGATCTTCCTGATCGATCTGTTCTCCGAAGCCGTGCGCCATCGGCTTATCGGTCTGGAGAAGGCCTGATGACCGGCCCCGCATACGATCAAGCCCTGACCATCGCGCCGGCCGCTCTGAGGGCGCCTTGGACCCGCAGGGTTCGAGACGCGCTCCTGCTGTTGCTGGCCCTCGTCGCCCTGGTGGCCATGGGGATCGACCTGGAACTGGCGCCCGGCGCCTTGATGACCGGCTTCGGAAAGCTCGGCCGCTTCCTGGGTGAGATGTTCCCGCCCTCATCCGGCGGGCAGTCGGTCCGCATCTTCAAGGCCCTCGCCGAGACCTTCGCCATGGCCTTCGCCGGCACGGTGATCGCCGCGTTGGTGGCCCTGCCGCTGGGTGTGATCGGCGCCAAGACGGTGGTCCCCAACATTGCCCTGCACTTCGCCTTTCGACGCTTCCTCGACATCTTCCGAGGGGTGCCCGCCCTGGTCTGGGCCCTGATCCTGGTCTCGGCGTTTGGCCTGGGGCCCTTCGGCGGGGTGGTCGCCCTGGCCCTGGCCGATATTCCGAACCTCGCCAAGCTGTTCTCGGAGGCTCTTGAGAACAGCGACGCCAAGCCCCTGGAAGGGGTGCGCTCGGCTGGGGCTTCGCCCCTGGCGGTGATGCGCTTCGGGCTTGCGCCGCAATTCGCCCCGGTGGCCACCAGCCAGACCCTGTTCTTCCTGGAAGGCAATTTCCGTAACGCTGGCGTTCTGGGCATCGTCGGGGCCGGCGGCATCGGCTTCGAACTGGACGAGCGGATCCGCATCTTCGCCTTCGACGAAGTGGCCTTCATCATCCTGCTCTACATGATCGCGGTGGCCTGCCTCGACACCCTGTCACGCTGGTTCCGCAATCGCCTGGCCTAGGCCCCGAAGGGGCGGTAGGCGCCCGGGGCGGAATCGACAGGCGCCGAACTCGCCAGACCCACGGTGACCGCGCCCCAGGCGCAGGCTTGGTCCAGGGCCCGCATCATGCTGGCGCCGGCGCTGAGCGCTTCCAGCAGGCCGGCCGCGAAGACGTCTCCGGCGCCGGTCGAATCGATCACCTTGGCATGGGGCGGCCGCACGGTGATGGGCGCGCCGGCGCTGTAGGCGCTGGCTCCGTCGGCGCCATGGGTGACGACGATGGCCGATAGCTGCGGCCCGAACACAGCCCGGGCGGCGTCGAACGGGGCCGCCAGGACGGCGGGCTCAAGATCGTCAGCCGAACAGACCACCACATCGGCGGGCCCGGCATAGGCCGGCGCCGGCCAATGGACCACCACGGGACCACGGCTGCGGGCGGCCCAGGCGTCGGCGCCGGGGAAGGCGGCTCGCACATAGACTCCGTCCGGCTGGACGCCGGGGTGGTCTGCGGGCGAGGCCAGGGGCGGCAGAACGAGTCGGGCGCGGTCGATATCCAGGCCCAGCACCAGACGCTCGCCGTCCGGCTCGATCAGGATCAGGGTCGTGCGGCTCTCGCCGGGGCGGCGGCCGACCAGGGCCACATCGAGGCCCGCCGCCCTGGCCAGGGCGATCGACTGGTCGCCGCCGCCGTCCGCGGCCACCAGGCTGGCCAGCCTGACCGTGTGTCCAGCCCGGACGAGGGCCACGCCGGCATTGGCGCCGCCGCCGCCGAGGCGGGGACCGAGCTGGGCCTCCAGGCTGCGGCCCGCGACCCGACCGCCACGCTCGAGCGCGGCCTCCAGCCAGACCGGACGGTCCAGGGCCAGCGCGCCGATCACCAGGAAGTCCGCCATGCTGTCGCCTCCGCTTGCCCACACCTAAGGCAGGGGGGTGACGAGGGCGAGACACCCCGCCACGGCCCAGCCGACAAATCCCCCCTTGGTGCGCGCAAGGGTCTCGAGGGCCGTCACGTCGGGGTCACCGGGCGGGCCTAAGCTGCAAAGGATCAAGAGCTTACCGCCGAACCCTGGAGGCAGGATGCTAGAGCTGCGCAACGTGACCAAGCGGTTCGGGGAGGTCAGCGCCGTCGATGGCGTGTCCTTCAAGTGCGACCGCGGCGAGTTCATCGGGGTGATCGGACGCTCAGGCGCCGGGAAGTCCACCCTGTTGCGCATGATCAACCGGCTCGCCGATCCGACCTCGGGCCAGATCCTCTGGGACGGCGAGGATGTCGGCAAGCTGAAGGGCAAGCCGCTGCGCCGCTGGCGTCGCCGCTGCGCCATGATCTTCCAGCAGTTCAACCTCTGCCCACGCCTGGACGTGATCACCAATGTCCTGGTGGGCGTGCTGGCCGAGCGGCCGACCTCCACCTCCCTGTTAAAGATTTTCCCCGCCGAGGACCGCGCCCGCGCCATCCTCGAGCTGGATCGCCTCGACATGGCCCAGGTGGCCCTGCAACGGGCCGCCACGCTTTCGGGCGGACAGCAACAGCGGGTGGCCATCGCCCGCGCCATGCTGCAGGAGCCGGATATGCTGCTGGCCGACGAACCGGTGGCCTCGCTGGATCCCATCAACACTGAGGTGGTGATGGAGGCCCTGGAAGACGTCTGCCGCGAACGCGGCATTCCTGTGATCGTCAACCTGCACAGCCTGGACATCGCCCGGCGCTACTGCACGCGCATCATCGGCATGTCGAAGGGCAAGATCATCTATGACGGCGCGCCGTCGGGCCTGACGCCGGAGGTGATCGACAGGATCTACGGCGTGCGAACCGGCCGCGCCGGCCGCGCCTTCGCCACCCAGGCCGTGGCCGCCGCCTGATGGGTCTGAAACTCGCCGACCGGCCCCTCGCGCCGGGCTACCGCTATTTCGAACGGTTCACGCCGCCTGTCGAGCCGGCCGAGAAAGTCCGCGGCCCCGAGCCCGCGATCAACGCCCAGGCCCAGGTGCATGACAGCATCCTTGGCCCCTGGTGCCGGGTGGGCGCGCGCACCAGCCTGTCGGAAACCGCCATGGGGGCCTTCAGCTATATCGTGAACGATTCCAGCTCGGCCTATGCCGAGATCGGCAAGTTCTGCTCGATCGCCAGGGACGTCCGGATCAATCCGGGCAACCATCCCACCTGGAAGGCGGCGCAGCACCATTTCAGCTACCGCGCCATCTCCTATGAGCTGGGCGAAGAGGACGACCAGGACTTCTTCGACTGGCGCCGTTCGCATACCGTCACCCTCGGTCACGACGTGTGGCTGGGCCATGGGGTGACCGTGCTGCCGGGGGTCACCGTGGGCACGGGCGCGGTTGTCGGCGCCGGCGCGGTGGTGTCCAAGGATGTCGCCCCCTTCACCATTGTGGGCGGGGTGCCGTCCAAGCCGATCCGCGAACGCTTCCCCAAGGCGGTGCAGGACGGCCTTCTTGCGATCGCCTGGTGGGACTGGGAACATGAACGCCTCGCCGACGCCCTCGACGACTTCCGCGCCCTCGACGCCGACGCCTTCGTCGAAAAGTACGCCTAAGGGCGGCTTGCTGATCCTGGTGGTCGGCCCCTCGGGCGTCGGCAAGGACACCCTGATGGACGGCGCGCGCCTCGCCCTGGCCGACGATTCCGAGGTGGTGTTCGTACGTCGCGACATCACCCGTCCGGCCGAGGCTGGCGGCGAAGACCACCAGCCGGTCAGCGAGGCGGAGTTTCTCCGCCGCGAGCAGGCCGGTGACTACACCCTGTCCTGGCGCGCCCACGGGCTCTGTTACGGCGTGCCGGCGGATATCCTGCAGGATCTGGCCATGGGCCGCCGCGTGGTGGCCAATGTGTCCCGCGGGGTGATCGACGAGGCCCGCCGGAGGCTAGGCGCCGTGCGCATCGTCTCGGTCAGCGCCGATCCCGACCAGCTCGCCGAGCGCCTTCGCCAACGCGGTCGCGAGTCCGAAATCGAGATCGCCGACCGTATCGCCCGCGCCCAGGCCTACGCCATCGCCGGTCGTGACGTGGTCGAACTGCGTAACGACAGCGACCGCGAGAGTGGGATCGCCGCGCTGATCGCTGCGATCTGCGACTAGGCCCGCGCCGTCTCGCTGGCGAAGCTGAAGCGGGACATGACCTCGAAGGGCGCGTCGCGGTCGGCCTGGCGGTAGATGGCGACGCTGTCGAAGCGGTGCGGCCCGGTCACATAGGCGAAGAGCTGCAGCAGGGTCTCCAGCACGCGGGCGCGAAGGGCGTCGTCGACGATTCCACTGGTCAGCGTCATGTGGAAGCGGAAGTCGTCGAAGATGTAGGGATAGCCCCATTCCAGCATCCGGGCGTCCTGGGCCGGGGTCAGGCCCGCCTTGCGCCGGCGGGCGATGTCGGCCTCCGACAGGGGCGCGCGGAAGGGATCGAAGTCCCGCACGCAGGCCTCGGCCAGGGCGTCCATGGCGGGGCAGGGGTCATTGAGCCGGAAGGCCAGGAAGCGGCCGAGCGCCTGGGGCGAGATGGAGGCCTCGAACGCGGCCCGGCGGCCGGCGAAGCCCTCGGCGAAGTCCAGCAGGTCGCGCTCGCTCGCGCCGTCGGCCAGCTCGAACGGGGCCTTCAGGGTGGCGTGGAAGCCATAGCCCCGGGGGCTGGCGGTCAGGGCGTCCAGGTCGAGGTCGGCCAGGGCCGGGATGGCCGGCCGGACGCAATCGACCTTGCGGTGCGGATCGCGACCGAGCCAGGCGCAGGCCAGGTCCCAGAGGTCCCCTTGCGGGTCGGGGGCGTAATAGACGGCGCAGCGGGGGCTCATGCCACCCGCGCGCCCTGGCGCCAGACTTCCACCGGAACGGGCCAGCCCTGGCTGCGCCGGGAGACGCGCACCAGGTCGGCGCGCTGGCCGGCGACGATTTCGCCGCGGTCATCAAGGCCCAGGCTGCGGGCCGGGGCCGAGCTGACCGTGGCCATGGCGTGCTGCGGCGCCCAGCCCAGGTCGTCGATCAGCATGAAGGCGGAGCGCAGCATGGAGAGGGGCACATAGTCCGAGGCGAGGATGTCGAGCACGCCGGCCTCGGCGCTCTCACGGGCCGACAGATTGCCCGAATGCGAGCCGCCGCGCACGAAGTTCGGCGCGCCCATGGCCACGAACATGCCCAGATCGCGCGCCTTGCGGGCCGCCGTGAGGGTCACCGGGAACTCCGCGATGACGCAGCCGTCGTCATGGGCCTCTTCCACATGGTCCAGGGTCTCGTCGTCGTGGGCGGCCAGCGGCAGGCCATATTCCCGGGCGAAGGCGACCACCTTGCGACGGTTATCATAGGCCACGCCCGGATCACGGCCGGAATGGCGCCGCGCCAGCATTTCCTCGATCTCGTCAGCTGTGCGACCGGCCGCGGCCATCCGCTCCTGCAGGCGATCCACATTGGCGGTCTGACGCTGGCCAGGGGTGTGGTCCATGATCGACAGCAGTTTCAGACGCGGATTGTCGGCGTGCGGCTCCAGCAGGTTGAGCAGCTCGGGATTGGTCACTTCGCAGCGCAGGTGCAGCAGATGGTCAGCGCGCAGGGCGCCGTCGGTCTGCGCCTGGTCCATGCCGCCGATCATCGGACCCAGCGCGTCCTTGCGGTCCAGGCCGTCCTTGCGGCCATGCAGGCTGAGCGAGTCCAGCACTGTGGTGATGCCGGCGGTGACGCACTGGCCGTCATGGGCGAGCGCCGCCCCATAGGCGTCCCAGAGGGCGCCGGGACGGGGCTGGTAGTGCTTTTCCAGGTTGTCGGTGTGGATATCGATCAGGCCCGCGACCAGCACATCGCCAGTCCAGTCCAGCGCGCCGGAGGGGGCGGAGGCCCGGGCCTCCACGGCGGCGATGACGCCGTCGCGGAGGACCAGTTCGGCGGCGATCTGGCCCGTGGGCGTGATCACCTGGTCGGAGAAGATGCGGGTCTCGGTCATGGTCACGCCGCCGCCTTGAACTGGGCGACTTCGAACAGCCGGCTGGCCACCGAGTCGCGGACATCGAGGTCGTGGAAGATGCCGATCATGGCGGCGCCCTCGGCCAGGGCCTCGTTGATCAGCCGCACGACGATGGCGCGGTTCTCCGCGTCCAGGGAGGCTGTGGGTTCATCCAGCAGCAGCACGGGATACTTGCGGATGAAGCTGCGGGCGATGTTCACCCGCTGCTGCTCACCGCCGGAGAAGGTGGCCGGCGGCAGGTCCCAGTGGGCCTGGGGCAGGCGGAGCGCCGACAGGAGCTCGCAGGCGCGGTCCTTGGCCTCGTCGAACGCGACGCCGTTTTCCAGCAGGGGCTCCATCACCAGCTGCAGGGTCGGCACCCGGGGGATGACCCGCAGGAACTGCGAGACATAGCCCAGGGTCCGGCGGCGGACGTCCAGCACCTCGTGGGGACTGGCCTGGGTGATGTCCACATAGGCGCCGTCATGCCAGACCTTCACCGCCCCTTGGGTCGGCAGGTAGTTGCCGAAGATGGAGCGCATGAGGGTCGACTTGCCGACGCCGGACTCGCCGGCCAGCACGACGCATTCGCCGGCGGCGACCTGCAGGGTCAGGTCCTGGAAGACCGGGATGGTGGCCGCCTCGGCATTATGCAGCACGAAGGTCTTGGCCAGGTCTTCGACGATGATCAGGGGTTTGTCGGTCATGGCTCTAGATCTGCAGGACGGAGGAGACGAGGAGCTGGGTGTAGGGGTGCTGGGGATCGTCCAGCACCTGGTCGGTGAGGCCGGTTTCCACCACCTCGCCACCCTTCATGACCATCAGGCGGTCGGCCATCAGCCGGGCCACGGCCATGTCGTGGGTGACGATGATCACCGCCAGGCCCAGGTCGCGGACCAGCTCACGCAGCAGGTCGAGCAGGCGCGCCTGAACCGAGACGTCGAGGCCGCCGGTGGGCTCATCCATGAACACCAGGCGCGGGCCGTGGATCAGGTTGCGGGCCACCTGGATCCGCTGCTGCATGCCGCCGGAGAAGTTGCGCGGCTTGTCGTCGATGCGGCGGGTGTCGAGCTCCACCCGGTCCAGCCAGTCGATGGTGGCCTGGCGCATATTGCCGTAGTGGCGACCGCCCAGGTTCATCAGCGGCTCGGCGACATTGGCGCCGCCGGAGACCCGCATGCGCAGGCCATCGCGCGGGTTCTGGTGCACGAAGCCCCATTCCTCGCGCTGCATCCGGCGCCGGTCGGGCTCGGACATGCCGTAGATGTCGGTGAGGCCGAAGCGGCGGGTGTCGAAGCGGACCTCGCCCGAGGTCGGCGTCAGCTTGCCGGAGATGCAGTTGAGCACGGTGGTCTTGCCCGATCCGCTCTCACCGACGATGCCGAGCACCTCGCCCGGACGCAGGTCGAAGGCCACGTCGCGGCAGCCCAGGACATGGCCGTACCACTTGGTCAGACCCTCGACGCTGAGCAGCGGCGCTGGCGCTATTCTGCCGGGGATGGCGTTCATTGGGCGGGCTCCTTCAGGGCGGCGTCCTGGTCGAGGGTGTGGCCGGCCATGGGGCCGACATGGCCCGCCTCGCGGCGTTCGGCGCAGTGGTGGCTGTCGGAGCAGACGAACATCTTATCGCCGGCGTCATCGAGGATGACCTCATCGAGGTAGGAGTCCTCGGCCCCGCAAAGGGCGCAGGTCTCTTCCCAGGTCTGGGTCTCGAAGGGGTAGTCCTCGAAGTCCAGGCTGCGCACGCGGGTGAAGGGCGGCACGGCGTAGATCCGCTTTTCCCGGCCCGCCCCGAACAACATGACCGCTTCGTTCTGGGCCATCTTGGGGTTGTCGAACTTGGGGATCGGCGAGGGCGACATCAGGTAGCGCTCCTCCACCATCACCGGATAGCCGGCGGTGGCGGCGATGCGTCCATAGGTCGAGACGTTCTCATAGAGCGAGACGTACTGAAGGCCGTACTCTTCGTAGGCGTGCATGGCGCGGGTCTCTGTCTCGCGCGCTTCCAGGCCGCGCAGGGGCTCGGGCTGAGGCACCTGGTAGACCAGGACCTGGCCCTGCTTCAGGGGCTTTTCCGGGATCCGGTGGCGGGTCTGGATGATGGTCGCCTCACCGGTGTCCTCGGTGGTGGCCACGTCGGCCACATTGGCGAAGAACCGGCGGATGGAGACGGCGTTGGTGGTGTCATCGGCGCCCTGGTCGATGCACTTGTAGACAT
>Ga0208179_1000942_pt1 | contig 16218 bp, 15 predicted proteins | sample Malvired_Geostar_FD_184238 | JGI IMG/M metagenome (GOLD analysis project Ga0208179, IMG submission 184238) | Marine viral communities from the Global Malaspina Expedition - Malaspina viral metaG DeepMed_Geostar (SPAdes) (version 2) | ecosystem: Environmental > Aquatic > Marine > Oceanic | place...
GCAGGTGGATCATGGGCTAGTCCTTTTGCAAAAGGAACAGGATGGTTAAGACCTAGTACTGTAATAGGTGATTTCGGAAAAACAGGATGGGGTAATATAGGAAAAAGTTTAACTAATTTAGGTTTTGGAGGAGATAAATTAAAAAGTGGTCAAACTCTTTATAAAAAAATAGGTGTAGATCCTAAAGCTTTAGCAAGAAAAGGAGTAGAAGAATTTCTGTATCAACCCGTCTCTTCAGGGAGTACTAATTTCCTATCCGGCCTTGGACAATCATTTAAAAAGAGTCCTTTCCCATGGATAGCAGGTACTGCTGGACTAGCAGGTTTATACACAGCTAAGAATCCAGGTGAAGATAATCTAGATGAAGTGATGAGAAATTATAAAGGTGAAGTATCCGATTGGGATAAAATGATTGCTGATATTAGAGCAGGTCAAGGAGTAACTCCTTTTGCAACCGACAATGTACTTTTCCCTTATCCTAATTATTATCAATTAGCAGGTGGTGGAAGAGTAGCAGCTCAAGAAGGTGGGCTCATGGATCTAGGTGGTATGGAAAAAGATTATAGAAACGAAGGTGGCTTTGTTCCCATAGGTGGAAAAGAAAAAGCCGACGATGTTCCGGCACGATTAAGTAGAAATGAATTTGTATTCACAGCCGATGCAGTTAGAAATGCTGGCGGTGGAGACGTAGATAGAGGAGCAGAAGTTATGGAAAATGTAATGACAAATTTAGAACAAGGTGGTAGTATATCCGAAGAATCTCAAGGATTAGAAGGAGCACGAGATATGTTTGAAGTATCAGAACGATTAAGTGAGGTAGTATAATGGCCGTACAAGAAACAAGAACACTCCCAGCACCATTTATAGAATCTTTAGGTAAAGACTATGCCAAAGGTTTAACCGATTTAACAAAAAAACCTTTAGCAACAGCACAATTTGCCCCTAAAGTTGCACCACAACATCAACTACAACAAGATGCGGTCACTTTAGCACAGCAAGGTTTAGGGGGCTATGAGCCTTATATAACGGGCCAAGGAGCTTACGCAGGTTTACCAACCGATATGATGGGGGCGCAGGATTATGGCGCAGCTGCGGCAGCGTTGACTGGAACAGGAGCAGGCACAGGAGCAGGATCAATTGCTTCTTATATGTCTCCTTACCAACAATCAGTTATTGATGCGACACTAGCTGAATATGATATACAGGCACAAAAAGGACAACAAGGAATTATGGATGCTGCATCAAGAATCGGCGCATTGGGTGCAGGCAGAACAGGCGTACAACTCGGTGAATATCAATCAGCAAGCGATAGAAACCGAGCAGCAATCCAGGCAGGCTTGCTTCAACAAGGATATACTCAGGGTCAAGGAGCAAGACAACAGGATTATGCGAATCAATTAGGAATGGGTCAATATCAATCGGGCCTTGGATCATTGACTCCGCAACTTGTTGCAGGTCAAATAGGAACTATGGGTCAAGTAGGAGCCACTCAACAAGCTCAAACTCAAGCTCAATATGATGCGATGAGAGAAGCAAATAGAATGGCTGCATACGAACCTTATGAGAGAATGGGTTATTATGGCACAGGAGTAACAGGTATTATGGGTGGATACCCAGGTCAATACCAATGGTCTTCAATGCCTAACCCAACTCCATTACAAACTGCATTAGGTGTAGGTGCTACTATGGGTGGTATGTGGGGTAATATAATGGGACCTCAAAATCCTAGAACTGTAGTACGTTAATGAGCAGAATATTAAAAAGACCAATGTTTAAAATGGGTGGATCAACCGGCGCGGGAATTACTTCGGGGTTGAGTCGTCAAGGATATAGAGAAGCAGGTTCAGTAGACTGGGGTGAAGTTGATGTAATATCTGAACAAATGAAAAAAAGATACGGTGCAGTTCCCAGACAAGGTTATAACGTATGGGATTTTTTAACTGAATGGGGATTGAACATGGCTTCTTCTCCACCAATGGGAAATGTTATTCAAACAGCAGCAGGCACAGCTCGAGAACCTTACAGTAAAATGGTTGAAGGAAAAGGTAAAGATGAAATGGCTCAATACATGGCTAACATGGCTTCAACGGATAAAGCTTTAGCAGCCTTTACAGATATTAAAGTTGCTGAAACAGAAGCTGCAGCTAATAGAGAATTAAAAAACCTTCCTCTAAGAAGAGAAATTCTTAAAAACGCTCAAGCATATCAAGCAACTAAACGTCATGGACAATTTGGATTTGATTTGACTGAAGCTATGGGAGTATCTACGGGTAATAGTCTTATAGCTAAAGAGATAGAAGCAGCAGGTGGTGCCGTTAATATGGGGAATGCTCCCAGAACATATGATGATAAGGGTAAATTAAAACCTATAGATGTTACTATTTTAGACCCAGCTAAAATATGGTGGGATCCTGTACAATACCAATGGTTTACTATAAAACAAACAGGAGAAGGAACAGGTGAAGCTGTATTCCATGATTCAAAAGAAGAAGCTTTTGCAACTTTAGGTTCAACGGTAAAAACAGGAGATGGTACAGGAGATGGTACAGGAGATGGTAAAAAAGTACCTCCACCAGATAATAAAAAGCAGGTCGAAGGAGCTCAAGGAATAGTAGTAACTATTGCTGAAGGAGATTGGAGTAATGGAAAAACTCTGTCTGGTAATATAATTAAAGATGGTAAAGTTTATGATAAAGACAATTTTAAACTCATCCCACCTAAAAATTTAAATTATTTAGGAAACAATAAATGGCATCCTTTTAAATATGCAAAAAAAGAAGATCAAGATAAAGGTACAGCCGATCTAGGTGGACTTGACCAGTATGGTATTACAGAAGTAGAAGATACAACTATTTATCTTCCTGAAAAAGATCGTCCTAGTAAAACTATTATTGAACAAAAAGAAGAAGATAAAACTCTTACCAATGAGGCTGTTAAATGGTGGAAAGATAATGATCCTACTTTATCTAAAAGTTATAGTTTTCAAGGATGGCCTGGTGTTAACTAATGAAGGAGGGGTATGGCAAAAACTATCAGAGAACTCCAGTTAGAAAAACAAGGCAAATCAGTTCTTAATTCAGCCGAAGAAGAAAATAAAGTTAGTCAAATAGAATCTATCTTAGCAGGAATTGGATCCGGTTTAATTCAAATTCCTAAAGGAATCTTTTCTTTAGGTGCAACACTCATTGACCTTGGAGCGGATACTAATAAAGCAGCCGCCGTAGAGAAATGGTTTGATGATCTTACAACCTTAGATGAAAAAGCCGCAGCCACAACTGCTGGAAAAATTACAGAACTCTTAGTTAATATTGGTGTGCCTGGAGGTATAGGTTTTAAAGTAGGAAGTAAACTTGCACAGACGGCACTTACATCTAAAAAAGCTGGTAAATATTTTGGCTTAGTCGATAAGGCTAACAATAAAATATTAGTAGATTCAACCACTAAACTTGCTAAGTTAAATGCTAAAGGTAGAACAGCTCGATTCGCCGCAGGTGCTATCACCGGTGGTGCTATGGAAGGAGTCTTCATTGGAGATGTCGAAGCGGCAGGAACCTTTGGTAATTTACTCGGAGGTCCTACTCGTCTACATGAAACCATAGAAGGCGACAATGATCCCGCAAGAGCTTTAGCTAATAGAGTAAAATTTGGTACAGAAGGAGCTTTATTTACCGGAGTAATTGGTGGCCTAGGAAAAACATTAGGATTAATAGCCAGAAGAAATGAAGCAAGAAGATTTGCTGATAATAAAATGGATAAATTTCTTTTTGATTTTGCTAAAAGATTTCAAAAAGAAGGAGGCACCACTAAACAATTCTTTAAATCACAAAGAGAAATTATAGGAGCAAAATATTCAGATGTTAATTATGCCCAAGAATATGCAAGAGGATTAACTAAAGATATAGATGGTTTATTTCCACTCCTTCAAAGATGGATGGATAAAAGCACTCGAAGTAACAGGAAAGATTTTTTAAAAGTATTGGATGAGGGTTTGGTTTCAGGAATTCCTAGAGTAATGGATGATGGGAGTGTTAGATTTGGAGAAAAAATAACTAGAGAAATCTTTGATCCTTTAACTAAATCAACTAGTAAACAAATAGGTTACGGTGGAATTAATAAATCATATATAGCTAACGCAAAAAAATTTCTTAAGAAAAATAAAATAAACTATAAAGATGAACAGTTAGCTACTATTTTTGAAAGAATGGAAAACATGAGAAATGCATGGGGAGGAATGTTTTCTGATTTAGGAAGAGGAATCAAAAAAGGATCGACATTAAATAAAAAATTTAAAAAATCCTTTAAAGAATTTAAAAAAATATTTGGTGATAAATTTAAAGATTATTTAGGAAATACTTATGAGATTTTTCAAAACAGATCCTTAATTCCTTTATTTACTAAACCTATCTCCACGGAAATTGCAGAAAAGGCGGCCCGAGAAATGATGAAAATTGCTCAAATTAATAAGACTCCTATTGTTTGGCAAGAAGCTTTAGATGCTGTGGATTCTATTGCAAGAAGCGCTGCAGCTCCTAAAAACTTTAATGAAGAAATGAAGGTAGGAGTTCCTAACTTTTTTTCAACAAAAAGCATGGCTGGTAAAGCTAAATTAACTGAGCTGACTCCTCTTGAAAGAGAAGTAGTGGAAGGTATTTTAGGAAAAACTGAAGATCCGATTCAAACTATTCTTTCATCCACGGCTCAGATTTCAGCGACTACTCGAAAAAATCAATTGGTTCATGGGTTAGCTCAAAGTTCTAGGGTTATACTAGGAAAAAATGCTAACAACATAAACAAGCAAACAGGTTTACCTGATGTTGCAAAAAATGGGTTACGTCCTCTTTTATACGACAGTTATGAACAAGCTATGGCAAAAGCAAGAGAGCTCGGAGACAGCTGGGATAAAAGTATGTATAGAATAATAAAATCTTTTGATCGTGCAGATGATATTACTAATCCAGTGGTTGGAAAAATAGCATTAAAGGAAGTAGCCGATGCATTTGAATTTGCTGCAGGAAGACAATACGAAGGAGTTTTTAATAATAATTTATATAAGAATTTAATACTTCTTCCAAAAGCGACCGCGCAGATGGCTAAAACTATTCTATCTATATTTACTCATGCAAGAAATTTTATTAGTGCGGGAGCTTTCTCCGTGGCTAATGGACTTATCCCCGGTGTAAATATTACTCCAAAAATAGCTAGTCAAGCATGGAGAAGTTTACAAGTAACCACGGGCCTCGGAACACGGGACGTCAATTATCAAGAATTATATAGAAAATTAGCTAGACTAGGAGTAGTAAATACTAACGTAAGATTAGGAGACATGGCTAGTCTTTTAAAAGATGTGGATTTTGGCACCGTCATTGCTGCTGACAGAGCGTTAAGTGGTATGTTTAAACCCCTTTCTAAATTAAAAAACTGGACTCAGGATGCATACACTGCTGAAGATGACTTCTGGAAGATTAGTACTTTTCTAGCTGAACGTGCACGATTAGCTAAAGCATATCAAACAGCGGGTGTAAAATTAGGTAAAAATGCTTTGGATGAAGAGGCAGCAAATATTGTAAGAAACAATGTACCAAACTACGATTATGTTTCTCAGTTTGTAAAAGATTTTCGTAGGTATCCCATAGGAAATTTTGTATCTTTCCCGGCAGAAATTTTAAGAACTAGTTCTAATATATTACAAAGAGCTTTACATGAAATTAAAACTCCTGCTTTAAGAAAAATTGGATACCAACGTTTATTAGGAATGGGCTTTACTATGGCCGCAGTTCCTGCCGGTGCAGTGTCCATGGGTCAATGGCTATATAATATAAGTGAAGATGAGCTACAAGCTATAAAAAGATATGTTCCTTCATGGTCTGCAAATTCTACTATTGTTCCGTTAAGAGGAAAAGATATTACCGACTTTGAAAAAGAAGGAGGTGATTTTAAATATATTGATTTTAGTCATGCCAATGCCTACGACACACTTCTTAAACCTTGGCAAGGAGCCATCAACCAAGTAGCCGCAGGCAATATTGATGACAAAGAAATTATGAATAACTTTTTACTGGGAGCTTTAAAAGGTTTCGGAGACATTGCTCAACCATTTGTTTCAGAATCAATGTACACTGAAGCTTTATCAGATATTATAATGAGAGTAGGCAAAACAAGAGAAGGTTACGAAGTATGGAATGAGAAGCATACTTTAGGAGAGAAAGCTGACAGAGCTTTTCTTCATTTATTAAAAACTCAAATGCCTGGAAGTTTAAAACAATTAGGAAGAATAGATTATGCTTTAACGGCTACTGATACTTTTCTACAAGAAGGAAGTGTCCTAGGAGGAGGACCTTATGGTAATTGGAAATGGGGTAAGATAGGAAAGTATGATGAGAATGGTCAAAGCTATGAATTATTAGATGAAGGTTTAGGAATTTCTGGAATGAGAGCCGTCGATGTAAATGTTGCACGTGGTTTGACATTTAAACAGGCAGCCTATGCATCAGGAAGTAGAAAATCTAAAAGTTTATTTAATAAGGTAGCTTTGAAAGAAGGACCAAGAGATCCTGAAGAATTAACAAATGCATTTATTAAAGCTAATAATGCTTTGTTTGAAGTTCAACAGGCTATGGGGGAAGATATTAGAGCAGCAAAAACATTAAAAATAAAACCTGCGGAGATGTACGAATCATTAGCTAGATTATCTAGAAAAGATTTAGGAAATTTAGAAGCCGGCATCTTTGAACCTTATACTCCATCAAGGGATGTTATAGATGGAATGTATAGAAACGCTAGAAAAATGGGGCTACCTAATCCATATAATAAAATAGCTTTTGCTATTAATAATATACTACGTAAACTTTATAGATTAAGAATTAAAAAAGGAAGTACCTTTCCTCAATTTATTAATCCATTCAGCGTTAAAAAAATTCAAGAACAAGAAACCATTGAAAAAATAAGCAATGTTCAAGGAGATGTGACCACGAATCTTCAATCTAATGTAATGCCTCCTCCAGGAAGCACACCAGCTAATACTAATTTAGCTTATCTATCAGGTCAAGTAGGGGCAGATGGGTTGAAACCAAGTGAAAGGGCTTTCCTACCTCCAGACGAACAACAATATTATAGAGAACAAAGAGGGATAGGATAATGGCTAAACAAAACGCTTTACAGAAGATTGAATCGCATGAAAAATTGTGTAGAATTATGCAAAAATTAACACATAAAAAGATTCATTCGATAGAAGAACGGGTGAAAAGACTTGAGAAAATATTATTAACCTGCACAGGAGCATTGATTGCTAGCATGGCTTTTTTAATCTACACTTTAGTGAGTCAACTCACATTTTAAATGAAATTATCTAAAAATTTTAGCTTAGCGGAGCTTACAAAGAGCCAAACAGCCACAAGGATGGGCCTTGATAATAACCCCAGTGAGGATGAGCAGGAGAACCTAAGATTGCTCTGTGAGAGGGTTCTACAGCCGATTAGAGACCATTTTAACCACACAGTCACCATTTCTAGCGGATATCGCAACGAAATCCTGTCACAAAAGATAGGTAGTTCAAGCAAATCGCAGCACTGTAAAGGAGAGGCGGCGGATTTTGAAATCTTTGGCACTCCTAACAACGAAGTCAGCGACTGGATCAAGGAAAACCTCATGTTTGATCAACTTATACTAGAATATTATGAACCCGGGCAACCTAACTCAGGGTGGATTCACGTAAGCTACAAGAAAGAAATAAATAGTAACAGGAAAGAATATCTGATGGCTTTTAAAGACGATAATGGAAAGACAAATTATAAACCAATTCTAGGTCTATCTACCGATAGATATGTAAAATAACCCCTTGATTTTTATCTAAAAACGTATATCATATAGGTGTAAGTGCTTAAAAAGGCTTGCTTTATTAACTGTCTAAACAAGGAGGTTAAATGACACTCAATAAATTACCATCAATCTTTAATCAATTAAGACCTGTATCTGTAGGGTTTGACAATATCTTCGATCATTTTGAAAGAATGTTTGACGATGACGAATTCTTTCGTAAACCTATGGCTGCATTTCCTTTTTATAATATTGTAAAAACTGGAGACACAACTTACAACATTGAAGTTGCACTCGCAGGTTACACTAAGAAGGATGTCAAAGTTGACTATGCAGATAACTTATTAACTATTAAATCTGTCAAAGACGCAAAGGATATATCTAAAGAAACAGCGGCCGGAGTAATCCATAAAGGAATTGCTAAAAGATATTTCTCTAAAGTATTTACCATCGCTAATGAGGTAGAAATCAAAGGTGCTGAGTTAAAAGACGGATTACTAAAAGTATCTCTAAATAAGATTCTTCCAGAAGGAAAAAAACCGAGAAAAATCGAAGTTAAATAAGAGTTTTCGAAATTTTCTGCGCCTCACGTGTATATCCTATTTTTTATAGGATTAAATCCACGCTTTTAATTCTTCGCCCATTACTTCGGACGCGATGTTTACTTTTTTGCGGAGGGATTTGACGATTTTATTATCAACAGTTTCCTCCGCAATAATATCGACGTAAGTGACAGGTTTAGTTTGTCCAATACGATGAGCTCTATCCTCCGATTGAATTCTTTTTTCTAAATCATAACCGTTAGAATAATAAATAACCGTATGCGCTTGAGTCAAGGTTATTCCATATCCACCCGTTTGAGGGGTTCCTACAAAAAAGCGTACTTTAGAATCATTTTGAAAAGCGTCCCGATTCTTCTGTCTTTGATCTTGAGGGGTTAACCCATAATAATCAACCACGGATCCCGGACCATGGACCTTTTTAATTTCTTCAATAATACATTTAACATCATATTGATAATGAGCCCATATGATAGCTTTGCCTTCTATTTCTTCTAGAGTATCCATTAATTCAGTAATCCTATTATTTTTTATTTTTTGAATAGACCCATCATCTGCGGCAAAATGTCCACATGTAATTTGTTGTAATCTCATTAGTTGAGTTAAAACATTTACTGTTGACACTACTTTACCATTCAAATAAGCTAATGCTTCTTTTTTCATTTGATTATATATTTTTTCTTGTTCTTTAGTTAAAGAAATAGTTCTTTTCATAAATATTTTTGGAGGTAAATCTAAGCAATCTTCTTTTAGAACTCTATAAGAGAAATTTTTTACACTATCCGACAGTTCTCCTAAATTTTTAAAACCAGCAACTAATTGAATAGTTCGTCCTGCTATATTAACTTGTTTCATTTCTGCATATCTATTTCTAAAAGAATAATAAGAAGCAAAATTTAAGAGAAAAGGATCCAAAAACTCACATTGAGAAAATAAATCTAAAGGATTTTTAGTAACAGGAGAGCCTGTTAATATTCTTCTATATTTAGAAAATTTAGACAATTTAATTATATTTTTAGTTCTTTTAGCTTTAGGATTTTTAATAGTAGTACTTTCATCGATAACCATTAAAGTTTTATGACAATTTAAAAATTTAACAGCAAAATTAGTGCCTTTTTCACTACTAAAGGCCTCTACATTCATAATTAAAATATGAAGATCTTCCCCAGACTCAAATAAGGTATCTAACTTATCCTGTTGTTTTTGATTAATAGTAGCTTGCCATAATACAGTTTTAGAAACAATATGGGTAGGTAAATGATTAGGTAATTCTTGATTATACCAAGTGCCAATAACTCCTTTAGGAGCGATAATTAAGGCACCATTAATTTTACCCTTGTCATAGAGCATAGCAGCATTGTCTATAAGAACCTTGGTTTTACCGGTTCCCATTTCCATGAAATAGGCAAAGGTTTCCTTATTCCAAGATTTCTCAAGAGCATCTAATTGATGCTTATAGGGCTTCGTTTTAAATTTATATTTCATAATTTTTTATTCTTCTTTCTTGACACGCATTATATCACATGTTATAATAGTTGTCAATGAAAGAAGAAAAAACTATTCGATATGAAGATATTAGTAAAAAGAGCGAGCCTCCTATAGTTTATGTTATTCAAGAAATACCGGGTACCAAAGAAGGTAGACCTAGAATAAACATTATGGGTGCAGCCGATTATGGAAAATTTAAATTTCTATTGACTGAATTATCTCAAATAATATTTTCCCCAGGTCCTCTTATTTTTAAATTAAGAAAAGAATTAGCAAAGTACAGAACTAAAGATTATCTCTTATTAACGGGAGATCCCGCCATTATTGGCGTGGCCTGTGCTTTAGTTTCGGATATAACCAATGGTAAATTTAACCTTTTAAAATGGGATAAACAAGAAAGAAAATATTATTCTATTGAAATAGACCTATATCAAAAAGATGTGCCATAATGTTGCCATAATTCTTTGATATAATGTTATTAGAAATGTATAAATTAAAAGATCGACATTACTATAAAACTAAAAAACGTTTAGATGATGCCCAATCTTGGGTTGATGGTTTTTTAGAAACAGAAAAACAAATTGCATTAAGTGATAGGGTAACTCAAGCAATGTCTGCTGAAGCTCCTATTACTTTTAGGTTTGCACAATTAGTTATGCTGCCTACAATTTGTTTATCTTATATAAAAAAAATTTTGGTATGGCGATCATTTAAAAAATGTAAGAAAGAAATACAATTACTCAGAAAGGAGTTAGAAAAATATGAATAATCTTACTGAACAAATGGAACAAGATCAAACTGAAGTTATAAAAAGTACTACTAATATTAAAACTTTATCAGATCAAGTTCTAAAACTAAGAGCAATGGAAGATCAATTAAAGATCATGGAAGAGGCTCTAAAAACAAGAAAAAAAGAAATTGACAGAGTATCTGGAGAAATAATTCCTACAATGCTAGCAGAGATGGGTTTATCTCAATTAAAGTTAGCAGATGGGTCTTCTGTAGATGTCAAACCGTTTTATAGTGCTACTATTTCTGCTCAAAACAAAGATAGAGCTTATAACTGGCTTCGTACAAATGGCCTTGGAGATATTATTAAAAATGAAATCTCCGTGTCTTTTGGTCGTAACGAAGATAACAAGGCGGCAGGATATGCCGAACTTGCGAAGAGTAATGGGTATCAACCAACACAAAAGTTGAAGGTTGAGCCCATGACTCTGAAAGCGCTAGTCCGTGAGCGTATCGAGGCAGGAAAAGACATGCCAACGGAAATTTTCAACATATTTGTTGGAAATAAAACAACAATAAAAAGGAAACAATAACAATGAGCAAAGAAGGAATCACGACAGAAGTAACCACAAAAAAAGAAGGTGCATTGGCTATCAATATATTTGAAACTGATGCAGACAAAGGTACTCAAAACATAACGCAAGAAGATCTTGCATTACCATTCTTAAAAGTTTTGATGCCTCTATCTCCTGAAGTTAATAAAAACGATGGAAAATATGTTGAAGGATCAGGACCTGGTATGATTTTTAACAGCGTCACCAAAGAACTTTATGACGGTGCTAAAGGCATAAATGTATTACCATGTCACTACCTTAAACAATATGTAGAATGGCAAGACCGTGGAATAAGCACTGGAGCACCAGTAGCTATCCATAAAGCGGATAGCGATATCATGAGTAAAGTAACTCGCGATAAATTTAACAAAGACAGATTGGCAAATGGTAATTATATTGAAACCACTGCTAATCACTTTGTATTTTTATTGGGAGATAGTCCATCAACTGCTTTAATTTCTATGAAATCTACATCATTATCTGTGAGTAGAAAATGGCTTACAACCATGATGGGAATTAAGCTGCAAGGAAAAAATGGCTTATTTACTCCACCAACATATAGTCACATCTATAATCTAAAAACTGTTCAAATGACTAATGACAAAGGAACATGGTTTGGATGGACTTATATTAAGGTTGGCCCTGTTAAAAATAAATCAGTTTATGATATGGCTAAGAATTTTTCTGAAAGAGTATCAAAAGGCGAAATTCAAGCTAAACATGGTACTGAAGAATCTAAAACGGACATTCCATATTAACCTAATTCTCCTATGGAGAATGGTTGCAACGAAAGGCGGCGAAGCGAGAGTAGATCCGCCTTTTAACTAAATGATAATATGGAAAAATTTATAGAAATATTTAGAGGGCTTAGTAGAGCCCATGGATGTACCTACATAAACACCGTTCCTAAAAACGGAGTTAAATTAAAAACTAAATCTTTTGTCAAAAGAGAAAAAGTTACTGATGATCTTTGGCGTAAGCACTTACAAGGTACTGAACCGAGTCTAGGAATAATACCTATTAATGAAGAAGACACATGTAAATGGGGATGTATAGATGTGGACAGTTATGCTGGATTTGATCATCAAAAATTATTAAACAAAATTAAATTATTAAAATTACCCCTAGTAGTATGTCGATCTAAATCTGGAGGGGCTCATATATTTTTATTTTCAGATAAAAATATCGAAGCTAAAATAATGAGAGATAAATTAAATCAAATTAAAGCAATATTAGGATTTGGAAATGCAGAAGTATTTCCAAAACAAATAGAATTAAAATCAGAAGAAGATACAGGAAACTTTTTAAATCTTCCTTACTTCAGTGGAGATGATACAACAAGATATGCTTTTAAAGAAGATGGAACAGCAGCAAACTTAGAAGAATTTTATGGGATCTATAATAATGTAAAACAACTAGATGTTGGTTCCATAAAACTTGAGAGGCCCGAATCAGAATTCTCTGACGGGCCTCCATGTATAGAAACATTATCTATAGAAGGAATATCCGAGCCTGGCAGAAACAATGCTCTCTTTCATTTTGCAATTTATGCAAAAAAGAAATGGCCTAACAATTGGAAAGAAAAAATTTCATGGTTTCATGCAAAATATATTAAGGGAGATCTAGAACAAAAAGAAATAGATACCATAAAAAATCAACACGATAAAAAAGATTGGGGATGGAAATGTAATGATGTTCCTATGTGTAATCATTGTGATAAGCAATTATGTAAAACCAGACAATTCGGAATAGGTTCTCAAGCAATGTTTCCGGACTTAAGTGACTTACAAGAAATTCAATTAGAAGAACCTTATTATTATTTAAATGTTGATGGTAAAAGATTAAAAATTCCAAGCGCTAAATATTTAAGACAGCAACCTTTATTTGAAGAAGCATGTATTGCCGGTATAGGAATATATCCACCTAGTATGAAGCTAAAAGACTGGAAAATCCTTGTAAATCAATTACTTAGCATGCGTGAAATTATTTCTCCTCCTAAAGGAACATCTAAAAAAGATCAATTACAAAATCATTTAGAAGAATTTTGCACTAATAGAACTTCCACAACTGTTGAAAAAGAAGATATTAAAAAAGGAAGTGTCTTTACAGAGAATGCAAAACATTATTTTCTTTTCGACTCTTTCTTTTATGGATTTCTTCAAAGAAGAAGATGGGATGTTAAATTTCAAGAAACAAGTCAAATGTTAAAAGAACATTGTGGCTGTACCACAGAAAGAATTATATTAGGAAAAAGTAGACCTACTGTTACTATTATAGATTCTTTCGAAAAAAAAGCAGAAGATTATAAACCAAAACAACTTAAACCGAAAGATAATTTTTAATGCTTAAACGTTGCTTTATTGAGAGTTTTATTGATGTAGGAACGGGTCTAATCCTTGCTATTCTCATTCAATTATATATTTTTCCATTTTTTGGATTATATCCAACAATTTTAGATAGTATAGGAATCGCTTTAATTTTTACAGTAGTATCTATTATTCGGTCTGCGTTCTGGAGAAATTTTTTTAGGAGATATAAATGAAAACAATTGTAATTGGTCCCCCAGGTACAGGCAAAACAACAACTCTTTTAAATTTAGTTGATAAGTATTTAAAAAAAACTGATCCAAATAAAATTGGATATTTTGCATTCACTCAAAAAGCTGCGTATGAGGCGAGAGATAGAGCGATGGAAAAATTTAATTTAACCGAAGATGATCTTCCTTATTTCAGAACACTTCATTCACTAGCTTTTAGAAGATTAGGAATACAAAAAGATAATGTAATGCAAAGAAGCCACTACGAAGATCTTGGAAAAAAATTAGGTTTTCCTGTGGACTACGAAGATAATATGGTGGATATGAATGGAATTTTTTCTACTAAAAGTGATTACTTAAGAATTATTCAATTGTCAAAATTAAGAAATATTTCTTTAGAAAAACAATACGATCTTAAAGAACATACCCAGGATGTAGAATTTGATAAACTTAAAATTATATCGAATGAATTAGAGAGATACAAAAAAGAATATAACTTAATAGATTTTAATGACATGATTTTAGATTTCACTAAATCTGATACCTGTCCTAAATTTGATGTAGTATTTATTGATGAGGCACAAGATTTATCTTTAATGCAATGGGACATGGCTAAAATTATATGGGATAAATCAACAGATAATTATATCGCGGGAGATGATGACCAAGCTATCTTTAAATGGGCCGGTGCAGATGTTAATAGTTTTATAACTCTGGGGGGTGAATTTATTAAGTTAACTCAATCATATAGAATTCCAGCTAAAGTACATGAATTTGCAATGAAAATCATAAATAAGGTGGGTAATAGAATTCCAAAAGATTGGCGTCCTAAAACTGTTGAAGGAAAATTATCTACTTATTCTGATTTTAGACATATAGATATGTCTAAAGGAGAATGGTTAGTTCTTACTAGAACTCGTTCTATGCTGAATGATCTTGAAAATACTATTTATCAAAATGGATTATATTATAAAAATAAATATAAAAAATCATACGAACAAGATTTATACGAAGCCATTACTGAGTGGGAATCCTGGAGAAAAGGTGAAACTTTAGATTATACAAGAATAAAAAGAATTTATAGTTATATGGATGAATCCCATGCAAACAAAAAATCATTAGTACTTCTAGATAAAGATAGTTTTTACTCTCTAGAGCAATGTAAAAATAAATATGGACTTATAATGGATGATGTTTGGTATAATGCATTTAATAATGCACCTTCTAAAAAGGTAAATTACATCAGAAAAATGAGACAGAATGGAGAGCAATTAAATAAAAAACCGCGTATTTTACTATCTACCATACATGGGGTCAAGGGTGGAGAGGCAGACAATGTAATTTTATTAACTGATTTAAGCAAACAAACTCTAAGAGAATATGAAAGAGTTCCTGATGATGTTAATCGTTTATTTTATGTTGGCGCAACAAGGACCAAGGAACACTTACATATAGTAGAACCCAAAGATATTTATAAGGCGTTTAGAATATGAGTGATGTATATAAAAAACAAATTGGAGGATCTCATTATCAATGTATGGTTATTCAACCTTCAGAATTTATTAATAAAAATAATTTGCCCTTTGCGGAAGGAAATGCTATAAAATATTTGTGCAGACACAAGCAGAAAGGACAAAGGAAAGATTTGGAAAAAGCAATTCACTACTGTCAAATGGCAATCGATAGAGATTATCCTAAAGATTTCTTAGAAGAAGCTGAGAAAGAAAAAAAAGAACTGGAAGAATCTTATCAAGAATCAAAACGACAAACAGAAGAACGTAAATCAAAAGAATGGCTGAAAGGCTACAACAAATGGAAGAAAAATAAATGATACAACAACCTCTTTTTAAACCACAAACCGAATGGACACCTCCGACAGAATTTCCTGATTTATCAAAACATAACGAAATTGCAATTGATTTAGAAACAAAAGATCCTAATTTAAATACGCGTATGGGGTCCGGTTCTGTAGTTAAAAATGGTACTGTTGTAGGAATTTCTGTTGCTGTAAAAAATTGGTGTGGTTATTATCCTATTGCTCATGAAGGTGGAGGAAATATGGATCGAAGATTAGTTTTAAAATGGTTTCAATCTGTTTTAAACACAGATTCTGTCAAAATATTTCACAACGCCATGTATGACGTTTGTTGGATTAGATCTTTAGGATTAAAGATTAAAGGAAAAATTATTGATACGATGATTGCATCCGCAGTAGTGGATGAAAATCAAATGAGATATGATTTAAATAATTGTTCTAAACGATACACAGGTCAAGGAAAGGATGAATCAGCTTTGTATAATGCTGCTAAAGAATGGGGAGTAGATCCTAAAGCAGAAATGTATAAACTGCCTGCTATTTATGTCGGCGCATATGCAGAAAAAGATGCGCAAATCACCTTGGAGTTATGGCAAGAATTAAAGAAAGAAATACTTCATCAAGATCTAGAAGCAATTTTTAAAATGGAAACTGATCTTTTTC